>MDTB01085028.1_pt1 | contig 14217 bp, 14 predicted proteins | sample 811161 | NCBI WGS metagenome assembly MDTB01 (sample SAMN05326650, study PRJNA326480) | marine metagenome | isolation source: seawater | place: Mediterranean Sea | collected 2009
ATAGAGTTAATTTTAATGGCGGTTATAAAAAAATTTTCAGCTGTTAAAAAAATCCAAAAACATCTTTTAGGAATCCAAAATCTTTCTATTCAAGAAGTAAATCTAATCTTAAATGAGGCAAAAAATTTTATAAAGCTGAATAGAAGTGCATCTAAAAAATTAGATTTGTTAAGAGGAAAAACTCAAATTAATTTATTTTTCGAACCTTCTACACGAACTCAGAGCTCATTCGAATTAGCTGGCAAAAGATTGGGCGCTGATGTTATGACGATGAATGTTGTTAATTCTTCATTAAAAAAAGGAGAAACTATATTAGATACGGCAATGTCTCTTAACGCGATGCACCCAGATATTATAGTAGTCAGGCATCAAGATTCCGGAGCTCCAAACCTTCTATCTCAAAAAGTAAATTGTACTGTAATTAATGCTGGTGACGGTTTGAGAGAGCACCCCACTCAGGCGCTTTTAGATGCTCTAACAATAATTAACAGAAAAGGAAAAATTGAAGGTTTAAAGATTGCTATCTGTGGAGACATACTTCATTCTCGAGTGGCTAGATCAAACATTTATTTACTAAACATGCTTGGTGCAGAAGTAAATGTTATTGCACCTAAAACTTTAATGCCCCCATCAATAAATAAACTTGGTGTTAAAAGATTTACAAACATGAGGGAGGGCTTGAAGTCATGTGATATTGTCATGATGTTGAGGTTACAAAACGAGAGAATGAAAGGATCTTTTTTGCCTTCAAAAAGAGAATATTATGAATATTTTGGTTTAACACCTGATAAACTTAAACTTGCAAAAAAAGATGCTTTAATCATGCATCCTGGGCCAATGAATAGAGGTGTTGAGATAGATACAAAACTTGCTGATGATATAAATGTAAGTTTAGTTAAAGAACAAGTGGAGTTAGGAGTAGCTGTTAGAATGGCATGCTTAAAACTATATTGTAAAGAATGAACGAGAAATACTTTATAAACGCAAGAATAATTGACCCATCACAAAACCTTGATGAGATCGGTGGGATAATAGTTAGTAACGAGGGTAAAATTAAAGCAGTAGGCAAAAATGTAAAAAAAGGAAATATTCCAACAAAAGCAGAAAAAATAGATTTAAAAGGGAAAATTTTAATACCGGGAATTGTAGATATGAAAGTATTTATTGGAGAACCTGGTTTTGAATATAAAGAAAATTTTAGAAGTTTAAGTAATGCAGCTTTATCAGGTGGTGTTACTTCTGTTGTTTCAATGCCTAATACAAGCCCAGTTATAGATAATGTGTCTATGGTAGATTTTATTCTTAGGAGAGGAAGAGACAAAGCAGGTATAAATATTTATCCTTCAGCGACACTCACTAGAAATATGGATGGAAAACTTATGACTGAATTTGGTTTGCTGTCTAAAAAAGGGATAGTTGGATTTACTGATGCAATAAAAACTGTTCAAAATTCTGAAATAATGTCTAGAATTATGAATTACGCCTCAGATCTCGATGTGCTTGTTATGCAACATCCTGAAGATCAAGAACTTTCGAAAGGAAGATGTATAAATGAAGGAGAAGTTTCTACTAGACTTGGCTTACAAGGCATACCTCATATTGCAGAAAAAATCATAATTGAGAGAGATTTATCTCTATTAGAGGAGTACCCGTGCAGATACCATATATCACAACTATCATCTGCAAAATCCGTAGATGTAATAAGAAAGTATAAAAAAAATGGCTTAAAGTTTTCTGTTGGTGTTTCAATAAATAATCTTTCTCTTAATGAAAATGATATTGGTGATTTTAAAACTTTTATGAAATTCTCTCCTCCTTTAAGAAAAGAAGATGATAGAAAAGCTTTAATTAAAGGAATTAAAGATGGTTTGATAGATGTAATTGTATCTGATCATAAACCTGAGGATGAAGAAAGTAAAAGACTTCCATTTGCACAAGCTGCTGAGGGTTCTATAGGAATTGAAACTCTACTCTCACTTGCCTTGGAGCTTTATCATAATGAATCCTTGCCATTAAAAAAAATAATAGAAACTATTACCTGTAACCCGGCAAGAATATTAAAAATTAATAAAGGAACTTTAAAAAAAGGATCTGATGCAGATTTATGCATTTTTGATCTGGATCAACCATGGAAAGTAGATGTTTCAAAACTAAAATCTAAATCTAAAAATGCAGCTATAGAAAACAGAAAGCTTCAAGGAAAAGTTTTAATGACTTATCTTAAAGGAGAAAGTGTTTTTGATTTACAGTGATATTTGAAATATTTTTAGTTTTTTTTCTATCATACATTTCAGGTTCTATACCTTTTGGATTAATCTTAACTAAATTATTTTTAAAAAAAGATATAAGAAAAATTGGCTCAAGAAATATTGGTACTACAAATGTATTAAGAACTGGCAATAAATTTATTGCTATATTAACTTTATTTCTCGATATTTTAAAAGGTGTAGTTCCAGTTCTTGTTACAAAATATTACTTTCCAAATTTAATTTATTTATCTGGTCTTATGGCTTTTCTTGGGCATATATTTCCTGTGTGGTTGAATTTTAAAGGAGGTAAAGGAGTTGCTACTTACGTGGGAATAATATTTGCCTTATCTATTAAACTCGGATTATTTTTTTGTATTACTTGGGCATTAATAATATTTATCACTAAATATTCATCACTATCATCTATAGTTTCGGCTTTAATCATTTTTTTGATTTCCTTTTTTGAAAACAGTTTTGAACTAAATTTATTTTTATTTATTGTTTTTGTAATTATTTTATACACTCATAGACAGAATATTGTTAGGTTGAAAAATAAAACTGAAGATAAAATTAAACTTTAAAATCAACACTTATTATAGTTTGATTTGACAAACAGGTTTATTTTTGACAGTAAAGTTAGTTATAATGAATCTTGTCATAGTAGAAAGTCCAGCAAAAGCGAAAACCATAAATAAATATTTGGGTAAGGATTACAAAGTATTAGCTAGCTACGGTCATGTTAGAGATTTACCTTCTAAAAATGGCTCTGTAGATCCTGAAAATAACTTTAAAATGGAGTGGGAGTTAGATTCATTCTCTAAAAAATATGTTAAAGAAATAACTGATGCTGCGGCTGATTCTGAAAAGATTATATTAGCTACAGATCCTGATAGAGAGGGCGAAGCAATTGCTTGGCATGTTAGAGAAATTCTTGAAAGTAAAAAACTTTTAAAAGGTAAAAAGGTCGAAAGAGTTGTGTTTAATGAAATTACCAAAAAAGCTGTAACAAATGGAATTAATAATCCAAGAGAAATTGAGTCATTATTAGTTAATGCTTATATGGCCAGAAGAGCTTTAGATTATCTTGTTGGTTTTAATATTTCTCCAATTTTATGGACTAAGCTTCCAGGTTCAAAATCTGCAGGAAGAGTGCAATCTGTTGCTTTAAGATTAATAACTGAACGTGAACATGAAATTGAGCTTTTCAAACCAGAGGAATTTTGGACTATTACAAGTAACTTTCAATACGATGATAAACTCATAAAATCTAAACTATCTATCTTGGGAGGTGAAAAAGTAGAAAAGTTTTCCTTTAGAAAAAAAATGGAATCAGAAAAGGCATTAAATGAAATTAAAAACCAATCATATAAGATAACAGATGTATCATCAAAAGTTTTCCGAAGAAATCCATTGGCTCCGTTTACAACATCAACCTTACAACAAACTGCATCCGGAAAATTTGGCTTTGGTGCCTCAAGAACAATGCAGATTGCCCAAAGACTTTATCAGGGAATTGATATTGATGGAGATACAGTTGGTCTTATTACATACATGAGAACTGATGGAACACAAATTTCTAAAGAAGCTATTTCAGATTTTAGAAATTTTATAAATAAAGTACATGGTAAAGAATATCTTCCGGATAATCCCAACAGTTATACTGGAAAAAAAGCAAAAAATGCACAAGAAGCTCATGAAGCTATTAGACCAACGGATGTAACAAAAAAACCTTCAGACATGAAAAAATATTTAAGTACTGATCAGTCTAAACTTTATGAGTTAATTTGGAACAGAGCGGTTTCTTCTCAAATGAACCCTGCTGAATTTGACAGAAAAAGTATAACTATTGAATCTGAAAGTAAAAAAATTAATTTTAAAGCAAACGGTTCTACAGTTAAATTTGAAGGTTACTTAAAAGTTTATAAATTTGAGGAAAAAGATGAAGATCTTAAAAATATTTTACCAGAGGTAAAAATTGGTGACAAAGTCTCCATAAAAGAGTTAATTGATGACCAACATTTTACAGATCCGCCACCAAGATTTTCAGAAGCTAGCCTTGTTAAAAAGATGGAAGAATTAGGAATAGGCCGTCCATCTACTTATGCAAGTATAATATCGGTATTGTCTACTAGAAATTATGTTGAATTGTTAAACAAAAGATTTCATCCAACTGATAGAGGTAAATTATTATCTGCATTTCTTGAAAAATTATTTACTAAATATGTTGATTATAATTTTACCGCTGACTTAGAAAATCAATTAGATGAGATTACTAGCGGTAAAATTGATTGGGTAAAAGTTTTAGACGGTTTTTGGAAAGATTTTTATTCAAATGTTGGTGAAGTAAAGGAAAAAAGAACTAGAGAGGTTTTAGATCTTTTAAATGAAAGTTTGGGTGATCTTGTATTTGAAAGAGATGATAATGATGCTATCGATAGAAAGTGCAAGCTCTGTGAAACAGGAGTATTAAGTCTTAAAAATAGTTTCAGAGGTGGTGCTTTTATTGGTTGTTCTAATTATCCTGAGTGTAAATTTACAAGACCTTTATCAAAATCAAAAGCATCACAACAAATCAATTTAGCTGAACCAAAATTGATTGGTAAAAATGATTTTGGTAAAGATATATTTCTTAAAAATGGAAGGTTTGGTCCTTATTTGCAATTTGAGATTGAGGTTGATCAATTAAATCAAAAAAAAGGAAGAAAATCAAAAAAGAAAAAAGAAAATGAAAACTTAAAAAATGTTTCAATACCTAAAGGTCTTCCTATTGATAATGTTGATCTAGAAAAAGCTAAATATTTATGTTCTTTGCCAAAAGTAATTGGAAAACATCCGGATTTAAATGAAGACATAACTATTAATATTGGAAGGTTTGGTCCATATTTAAAATGCTCTAATAAATCAGCTCGAATTGAAAGTGTTGATGAATTATTTACTATAGGACTTAATAGAGCGATAACATTAATTTCTGAAGCCAAACCCGGAAGAATGTCTTCATCGGAAATAAAAAATCTTGGTGAGCATCCTGAAGATAAAAAACCTGTGAGAATAATGAAAGGTCAATATGGTCCATATATTAAATATAAATCTCTCAATGCAACAATACCTGAAGATAAAGATCCAACTGAGATTACGATGGAAGAAGCAATAATTTTAATTGAAAAGAGGAAGGAGTACGATAAAAATAAAAAAAAAAGAAAGAGATGAGCGCAGAAGAAAATTTAAATAAGTTAAAAATTAATTTACCTAAAGCACCTGATCCTGTGGGGTCTTATGTGGCATCCAAGATTATTGGAAATTTAGTTTATATTTCTGGACAACTACCATTGAATCAAGAAGGAAAATTAATAAAAGGAAAAATAGGTAAAGATTTGAGTTTAGAACAAGGACGTGACTCTGCGAAGCTTTGTGCTTTAAATCTTTTAGCACAACTTAAAAAATTAATTGGTAGTTTAGATAAAGTTAAAAGTTGTATTAAAATAACAGGCTATGTAAATTCAACAGATTTTTTTATAGATCAGCCAAAAGTTATTAATGGTGCGTCAGATTTAATTTCACAAATATTTGGAGATAAAGGCAAACATGCTCGTGCCGCAGTAAGTGTAAACTCTCTGCCATTAGGTGCTTCTGTCGAGGTCGAAGGAATATTTGAAATATAGTTTTTATCTTCCTACAGAGTAATATTTAATTTTTCTTTTTCTTAATTCGATTGGATTATAAAGATTTCTCATATCATAGACTTTAAAATTATTTTTTTTTACTATTTTTTTAAAATCTATAGATTTAAATTCATCCCATTCAGTATTAATAATAATTAAGTCAGCTCCAAAACAAGCCTTGTTCAATGTTCTTTCAAATTTAAGGTTTTTATTTTTTTTTAAATTCTTTTTTTGGACCAGATGGATCATGATATTTAACTATGGCACCTTTTTTAAGTAAATAAGGTATTAATGTTAAGCTGGATGACTCTCTCATATCATCTGTATTTGCTTTAAAGGTTACACCCAAAACAGAAATTTTTTTATTTTTAATTTTATTATTCATTATTTTTGCAACTCTTTTTGTAAGTAAAATCTTTCTTTTATTGTTTGATTTTATTACTGATTTTACAATAGAAAGGTTGCTTTTAAACTTATCAGCTATTGAGACTAAACCTTTGGTGTCTTTTGGAAAACAAGATCCGCCATACGCTGGTCCAGCTCTTAGGAATCTGCTGCCAATTCTGGCGTCAGATCCCATTCCAACAGAAATATCTTCAACATTAATTCCTGCAGCCTCACATAAATTTGCAATTTCATTAATAAAAGTAATCTTAGTTGCTAAAAATGCATTTGAAGCATACTTGATTAATTCAGCACCGTTTCTTGATGTGCAGAAAAACTTAGCTCCTTTCTTAATAAGTGGTTCATATAACATTTCCATTTTTTTAAAAATCTTCTTATTATTAGAGCCTATAACAATACGATCTGGATATTTAAAATCTCTTATAGCTTCGCCTTCTCTCAAAAATTCAGGATTAGATACAACATCAAAAAGAGATTTCTTAACTTTTTTTCCTATTATTTTTTCTACCTGATCTCCTGTTGTGACTGGCACTGTAGATTTATTAACTATAATTTTATAACTTTTTATATGTTTTGATATTGATTTGGCAACATTATAAACTTGCGAAAGATCAACTAAATTTGATCCCTTTTTTGTTGGGGTTCCAACACAAATGAAAATTATTTGTGATTCTTTTATAGCTTTTTCTAAATCATCAGTAAAATCTAATCTTTTTGATCTAAAATTATTCTTTATTAAATCATCTAATCCAGGCTCATAAATTGGTGAAACTGCATTTTTTAATTTATTTATTTTTGTTAGGTCTTTATCTACACAATAAACTTTATTTCCAAGATCGGCGAAACATGTTCCACTAACCAAGCCAACATAACCAGTACCTATCATGCATATTTTCATAATAATTTTCTATAAATATTTTGAAATCGTAATTCCAGAATTAATAAATCCTTCAAGAGTGCCACAATCAATATATTTTCCTTTAAATATATTTCCATAAAATTTTTCATTTTTTTTAACTAATGTTTTAATTGCATCTGTAATATGGATTTCGCCACCTTTACCTTTTTTTTGATTTTTTAAAACAGAAAGTATTTTTTTTGGTAAAATATATCTTCCAATTATGGCATAATTTGACGGTGCTTCACTCAATTTCGGTTTTTCTATAACTTCATTAATTATAAATGAATTTTTTGTTTTATTTTTAAATCCCAAAATACCCCATCTTGTTACTGTTTTTTTTTCTACTTTTCTGGTTGCTATCACTGACCCCTTGGTTCTTTTGTGTAAAGCAATCATTTCTTTAGAACAATTTTTTTTAATAATTAAATCATCCGCCAATAGCATTAAAAAATGCGAATCTTTTAAATATTTTTTACATTGTAGTACTGCATGTCCTGTTCCTGCAGGTTTGTTTTGATAAACAAATTTAATCATTTTCTGATAACGTTTAATTTTTTTAAAAACATCCTTCAAACGTTTATCGTTTTTTTTCTTTTTTATTATTTTTTTATAAAAATTATCATTAAAAAAATACCTTTTTACACTAGGTCTATTTTTAGGCACTACAAAAATAAATTGTTTAATACCAGCCTGGATACATTCTTCCATAATATATTCCAAATTTGGTTTTCCATTTATTGGCAATAATTCTTTTGGAATTATACTTGACAGTGGTAATAATCTTGTACCTAATCCTGCTAATGGGATGATTGCTTGTTTGACCATTAAAACCTTTTACTAGCTAAATAAATATTTTACAAATGAAATTATTTACGAACAAAAAGAAATTACAATCAGAGATAAAAAAAATCAATAATATTAGTTTTGTGCCTACTATGGGGGCCCTGCATAAAGGTCATGAAAATCTAATTAAAAAGTCAGTTAAAGAGTCAGAAAAAACTATTGTTAGTATCTTTTTAAACCCAAAACAATTTAATAACAAAAAAGATTTTTATAATTATCCGAAAAGTTTCAGTAACGATATTAAAATATTAAAAAAACTTAAGGTTAATTATTTATATAAACCAAGTTATGACGACATATACAAATTCAAAACAAAAAATAAGATATTTCTTGATCAATTTTCAAAAGAATTGTGTGGTCCATATAGAAAGGGTCATTTTAAAGGTGTAGTAGATGTCGTAAACCGACTACTAGAAATAATTGAACCAAAAAAGATTTTTCTTGGTATGAAAGATTTTCAGCAACTAGTTTTAATTGAGAAACATATTAAAAAAAACAAAATAAATACTAAAGTTATACCTTGTAAAACTATACGTGATAATAAATTTATAGCTTATTCTTCTAGATTACGAAAAATAAATAAAGATGAAATGCATACTCTAATTAAGGTCATAAGATTTTTAAAAACTTATAAAAAAAATCTAATTTCAAAAAAAATCAAGTTCAATTATAAAAAAATAAAAAGTATACTCTTATCAAGAGGTGCAAATAAAGTAGATTATGTAAAAATTATCGATCTTAAAACATTAAAAAAACCAAAAAGAAATAAATTTAATTTATTTTTTGCATTTTATATTGGCAAGATAAGATTTATTGATAATTTTTAATTTAAAAAAAAATACGAACCTATTCCTAAGAAAGATAAAAATCCAATTACATCCGTTATTGTTGTAACAAAAACACTTGATGCAAGAGCTGGGTCAATATTAAATTTTTTTAGAGAAACTGGAACCAAAATACCAAACAAACCTGCCACTATCATGTTTAATATCATCGCAACAGCGATAAGAATTGATAAATCCATTTGTTTAAACCAAAAATTAACAATAACTCCTGCAATGATCGCAAAAATTACCCCGTTTAAAACACCAATTATAAATTCTTTAGTAACTATTTTTAAAAAGTTTCCAGAATAAATTTCTTTTTTTGCTATCGCTCGAATTGTAACAGCAAGTGTTTGCATTCCAGCATTACCACCCATTGAAGCAACAATTGGCATCAGAACGGCAAGTGCAACGACTTTTTCAATATCTTCCTGAAAAAAACCAATAACAATTGATGCTATGATTGCTGTAAATAAATTAAGCAAAAGCCAACTAAATCTTCTTTTAGTTTTTTTTAAAACTCCATCTGTAATTTCTTCATCTCCAACACCTGCCAATCTCAAAATATCTTCCTCAGCTTCTTCTTGAACTACTGTAACTACGTCATCAGCAGTAATCATGCCTATAAGTTTATTATCTTTATTTACTACCCCTGCTGAAACCAGGTTATAATTTTCAAATGTAAGACCTACTTCTTCCTTATCCATGTTTACTGAAATTAAAACAGGGATTTCTCTCATTATTGAATTCATTTTAGAATCTCTTGGCGTTCTTAATACTCTAGAAGATGGAACTGTACCGACAGGTTTGAAATTTTTATCTACCACAAAAATTTCCAAAAATTCTTCTGGCAACTCTTTGTTTTCTCTTAAGTAATCAATTGTTTGACCAACTGTCCAATCACTTGGTACCGCAGTAAATTCTCTTTGCATTATTCTTGCAGCAGAGTCTTCCGGATAGCTTAAACCCTCCTCTAGTAGAAATCTGTCCTGGGGTGATAATCTGTCTAAAACCTTTTTCTTTTTTTGTTCTTCAATTTTTTCCAAAATTTGAAGTGAATTATCGGATTCTAATTTGTGTAAAATTTTTGCAATAGATTCTGGAGTCAAAAGAATAAGAACTTCGGATTGGAGGGACTCGTTAAGCTCGACAAAAATCTCGGGCCCAATAGTAAAAGCCTCGATCTCTATTAATTTGTTTCTTGTATCTGTATCAAGATTTTCAATTAAATCAGCTACATCAGCTGCGTGAAGATTTTCCAATGTCTGGTTAATAAATGCAACATCTTTGGCTATAATCTTTTCACTAAAAAGATTGATAAAATCTTTATTAAAATCTACATTTACTTTTTGTTTTCCAACTGATTTTACTAAACTCATAATTCACCGGATTATTTTAATTTTTGAGACTTTTAGTTTATCTGGTGGTAAAATTCAATTTAAAATGGATATAGAATTTAAAGTTAGCAGAAAACCAGTAAATTACAGGTTGGCACTTCAGTTACTTGAAAAAAGGGTTAAAAATGTAAAAAAAGGTGGGAAAGAATTAGTGTGGTTTTTGGAGCATCCGGTAACTTACACAGCAGGAATTAGATCCAAAAAAGAGGAAATATTAGATAAGTCAATTGATATAATAAGAACCAATCGAGGTGGAAAAATTACTCTTCATAATCCAGGACAACAAATAGTATATTTTGTAATTAATTTAAATAAAAGAAAGAAGGATATAAGAAATTTAGTTAGACAAGTTGAAAATACAGTTATTAAATTTCTAAAAATATATAAAATTGAGTCATACGCAGATAAAAAAGATATTGGTATATGGGTTAAAAAAAGGAAAATAGCAGCAATTGGTATAAGGGTTTCTCGTTGGGTCGCATATCATGGTTTTTCTATAAATATAAAAAATAACCTCGATGATTATAAAAAAATAATTCCATGTGGTCTTGACAATAGGAACGTTACTTCCATAAAAAATGAAAAAAAAAAATTTTTTAAAATAAAAAAAAACTTAAAAAAAATATTTTTCGAGCATATAGTTAGAGTTTAAAATTGTTTTTTAATAAAACTTTCAAACTCATCTCCGTATTTTGCTTCAAAATTATATTTTATATTATTTATCATAAACTTAATTTTGTGGGCATGTAACATGATATTTTTTACTCTAGATTTTTTTTTTGATAATTTATATGAATATTTATCATCTCCGATGATTGGGTTACCGATATTATAAAGTTGTTTTCTTAACTGATGCTTTCTGCCAGTAATAGGTTTGAGTTCTAAAAAAGAATAATCATTATTGATTTTTAATATTTTTAAATGAGAAATAGCTTTTTGAACTATTTTTTTGTTTTTTTCATAAGTTACAAGATTGTCTTGAAGTAAATTTATTCCTTTTTTTACAGCACCGTAAGTAATAGCTAAATAAGTTTTATGTATTTTTCTTATCCTAAATAGAGATGTAAACAACTGCGCATACTCCCTGTTCTTAGCAACAATCATTACCCCAGATGTTTCTTTATCAAGTCTATGTACAACATAGGGTTTTGTATTTTCAAAATATTTTGTATTCTTTAATATATCTATGATGTTTTTAAATGACTTTGTGCCAGATTGAACGGGAATTCCACTGGGTTTGTTAATCACAATAAAATTATCATTATTCTCTATAATAAATTTATCATATTTTTCTTTTTCTTTATTAGTGGGCTGATATTTAATATTTTTTGATTGTATTTTGGGCTTTAAATTATCAATACCATAAATTTCAACAATATCGTTAAGTTGTAATCGATGAGATGATTTAATCTTTTTTTTATTTACTTTAACCTTTTTTTTTCTAAGAAATTTCTCTAATAATGATTGTGGAACATCATTAACATTGTGTTTGAACCATCTATCAAAACGAGAATTGTGATAGTCTTTGTTGACTAAAAACTTTTTGTGCATGGAAGCTATACTTTATATTATTTAGCCGCTGCTTTTGGAAGAGTTTCTTTATCTTTTTTGATAGTTTCTGCTTTTTTTGGCTTGTCAACTTTTTTAGCATTAATGTCTCTATCTACTAATTCAATAACAGCCATAGGTGCATCATCACCGGTTCTGAAACCAGCTTTTAATACTCTTGAATATCCGCCTTTTCTGTTAGCATAACGTTTAGATAAAGTTTCAAAAACTTTTTTTACTGACTTTTTGTCTTGCAGCTTAGAAAATAAATATTTTTTTTTACTTAAATTGAGTTGTTTTCCTATTGTAATAACTTTATCTATTTTCGGTTTAAGCTCTTTGGCTTTTGGCAAAGTTGTGGTGATTTGTTCATATTTAATCAAAGAATTTAACATGTTCTTAAACAATGCCTTTCTGTGTTCAGATGTTTTATTTAACTTTCTATATGCAATTTTATGTCTCATTTTTTTAGTAAGTATTATCTTCTAATTTTTTTGAGAGTTCGGCTATATTTTCTGGGGGCCAATTTGGTATTTCCATACCTAAATACAATGACATTGAGCTCAGAACTTCTTTAATTTCATTCAAAGACTTTCTTCCAAAATTTGGTGTTCTCAACATTTCTGGTTCAGTTTTTTGAACTAGATCTCCGATATAAATAATATTATCATTTTTTAAACAATTCATTGATCTTACAGAAAGCTCTAATTCTTCAACCCTTTTTAATAAATTTTTGTTAAATTCAGGTTCAGATGAAGTAGTAGGTTTTGGAACCTCTTTAGGATCTTCAAAATTAACAAACATTGATAGTTGATCTTGAAAAATTCTTGCCGCAAATGCTATTGCATCTTCTGCTGCTACTGTACCATTAGTTTCAACTTCCATCAAAAGCTTATCATAATCAAGTGCCGAACCTGCTCTTGAACTATCTATTTTAAACGATACCTTTTTGACCGGACTAAAAAGCGAGTCAATGGCAATCATTCCAAGTGGAGTATCTTCGGACTTATTTTGTTGAGCGAGTACGTAACCTCTCCCATTATTTACCATTAATTCCATGTGAAATTTTGTTTTTTCATCTAAATTACAAATTGTTTGTTCTGGATTTAAAATTTTAACATCGTTAACTAATGCTATGTCTTTTGCTTTAACTTCTTTTGGGCCAACTGAGTCTAAAACTAATTTTTTAGGTCCGTCAGAATTTAGTTTTATTGCTAAATTTTTAACATTTAGAACAATGTCTGTTACATCTTCGCGTACACCTTTAATTGAAGAAAATTCATGCAATACACCATCTATTTGTATTGCTGTTACTGCAGCACCTTGGATTGATGACAACAAAATTCTTCTCAAAGAGTTTCCAATTGTTTGTCCAAAACCTTTTTCTAAGGGTTGAGCTGTAACTTTTGCAACTGTTTTATCTTCGTTGCTCTCAATTTCAAGTTTGCTTGGCTTTGTTAGTGATTTCCAGTTTTTATCAAATATATTTGTATTTTCCATTAGACTCTCCTTTTTTTTGGTGGTCGTGTACCATTGTGTGGAAGTGGTGTTGTATCTTTGATAGAGGTAATTTTAAAACCCCTAGACTGCAAAGCCCTTAGTGCAGTTTCTCTTCCAGATCCTGGACCTTTTACTTGAACTGACAAAGTACGCAAACCAATTTCATATGCTTTACTTCCTGCATCATCTGCTGCCACTTGTGCTGCATATGGTGTTGACTTTCTTGAACCTTTAAAGCCTTTTGATCCAGCTGATGACCAGGAAATGACATTTCCGTTCTCATCAGCGATAGAAATAATTGTGTTATTAAAAGTAGAATTCACAAATGCTATTCCTGATGATATATTTTTTCTTTCTTTATTTTTTTTTTTAAATTTGGTTTTAACTGTCTTAGGTTCAGTAACTTTATCAACTTTTTTTTCTGCTTTTTTAATCATTTACTTTTTAAGTGGTGTTAATTTTTTTCCTGCAATAGCTATGGCTTTACCTTTTCTTGTACGAGCATTACAATGAGTTCTTTGACCTCTAACTGGCAATTTTTTTTTATGTCTTGAGCCTCTATAGCTTGCAAGATCAACTAATCTTTTTATGTTCATTGAAACCTCACGCCTTAAATCTCCCTCAACTTTATAGTTTGAGTCAATATATTCTCTAATTTTTAATACCTCTTCCTCGGTGAGAGCGTTAACTCTTTTATCAAGAGGAATTTTGAGTTTTTCACATATTAACTTAGAGTTAAAGTCACCAATACCATGAATGTATGTAAGTGCTATATGAACAACTTTATCTTGCGGAATATTTACGCCTGCTATCCTAGCCATATTTTGATTTTTTCAAATTAGTATTTATATGTTCATATTCCTTAAAGTCAACCCTTGATAGCGTCAATTA
>MDTB01229853.1_pt1 | contig 14216 bp, 12 predicted proteins | sample 811161 | NCBI WGS metagenome assembly MDTB01 (sample SAMN05326650, study PRJNA326480) | marine metagenome | isolation source: seawater | place: Mediterranean Sea | collected 2009
GGAATAAAGACGAAATTTGTTTTGATATTATTGCTCCCTCTATTCCTGGTTTTGCATTTTCTGGGAAACCAGACAATCCGATTGGACCAAGAAGAATTGCTGAGATTTTTAATAAACTTATGACTGAAAACCTTGGTTATGAAAAATATGTTGCTCAAGGAGGTGATTGGGGTAGTGCAATTTCTACGTGGCTTGGTTTTGATCACTCAAAAAATTGTAAAGGTATTCATATTAATATGCTTCCCGCAAGACATGTCGATGGGCCAAAAACAGATGAAGAAAAAAAATGGGAAAAGCAATTTAATAAAGATTATGTCTCACAAAGCGGATATTTTGCTATACAAAGTACACAACCTCAAACACTTAGTTACGCCATGATGGAGAGCCCATTAGGTGTAGCTGCTTGGATAATAGAAAAATTTTACCATTGGTCTGATTTAAAAGATGGAAGTTTAGATTTGACATATCAAAAAGATGATTTATTAACCAACATTATGATCTATATCTTAACTAAAACATTCAATACATCATCTTGGATTTATTATGGCAGAGTTAAAGAAGGAGGACGAATACTCTCTAAGGAAGGAAGAAGGGTTGAGGTTCCAACTGGATGTGCTGTTTATCCAAAAGAGTTTTTAACATGGCCTCCTAAATCCTATGTTGAAAGGCTTTTTAATTTAGTGCATTGGACCAAAATGAACAAAGGCGGTCATTTTGCAGCTCTTGAGCAACCCTCTTCTTTAATAAAAGACATTCAAGACTTTTACAAAAAAGTCGCTATTTAAGTTGAATTTATCAATTGAATTTTTTTTATTCCCTAATAAAATAATATCTTTAATGTATGATGTTGGAGATATTAATGTTTTGTGTTGTTTGTAGTGTTAGATATTCAAATTCAAAATTAATGCACGTCGGACATCAATATATGGCCGATAATTTTGAACCCACAACATTTAAGGGACTTTTAGAATTTAAATCTTTTCATTTAACTCCTGATAAGGGATTAGGCATTTTTACTTTTGATAATCAATCAAACTTGAAAAAGCATTTGTCTGACATAAAAAACTTTAATAAAGATTACGAAGATAGATTTTCTTGTAAAATCACTGTAGATACAGGAATTATCAACCCTGATTTATATTATAAAGCATAGAACAACATTCAAGTTATTATCGAGTTAATTCATGATGCTAATTAATGCAACATTTTTCTAATGAAAAATAGAGATATGCAGACTTCTAAACGATAAGATGTAATTATTAAATTTAACAAAATCCTAACATAGCTATTTTGATGTAGTAAGTAATTATAATTTATTTTTTTAACAAATTTATTTTTTGAGTCTGAATACTAACCCATAAAATAATTACTTATCTTAGTTATAGGAGTAGTTGAGGAAACATCAGCACCCCCCGCTTCTCTAATGGCTACTATTTCTTCTTGTTCACCAAATGATTTTAGGAAAGATGGGTCTTTCATCTCTACTAAAACATACACTGCGCTTTCGTCTTCATTACAACCAGCCCAGAGGATTTTAGACCCAGCCTCATTCATTCGTGGCTCCAGACCTTTAGCCATTTGACACCAAGTATTCCATCCTTTTGAAATATTAATTGTTACTAGCATATTTACCATTCTGTATATCCTTATTTAAAAAATATGTTTTAATTTTAAACTAATTTATATATTAAATAAAAGTAAATCCATGAAATATTTATAGACTAAATTGTAGACTGTAAAACTATAAGCCTATAAAATATAATTAAATCAGATGATTAAAATGAAATAACGAGGAGGTTCTCTTCGCCACAAAGATAACTTCACAAAGCAATTATACGATTTAAATTTTGAATTTAGAGTTAATTATAGACTGAAATTTGGATTTATTAAATCAACTAATTTGAAATAAAGAATTAATTGGATGATTAATATCTATTTCCTTAACATTTTCAAAGCCAGCATTAAAGCAAAGTTCTTCAACTTTTTTAAAAGGCAAACCTACAGTTCCAAGACCTATACCATTATAAGCTAAAGAAGTTGTCATGCAAAAATGCAAACTTGCACCAAACTTGAATAAAGCCATAGGATCATCATTGTCAATCGGGTCATCTGTACATTTAATGTCCATAAGTAAAAAAATACCACCTGGTTTTAAAGAATTTTTGATTGCATTTAAACCTTCTTGCGGATTAGGCAAATCATGAATTAAATCAAAAGCTCCTGCAATATCAAATTTATCATCAGGACCTCCTTCGTCGGCATCCCAAACTTGAAAGGAAGTATTAGTCATAACATCGCTAGCTTTAGCATTAATTCTTGCTTCTTCAATGTTTGGCTTAAATTTATCAAAACCGAAGAAAGTAGAGTTTTTAAACCTTTTTGCTAATTCAACAGCAGACCTACCAGTACCACAACCAAAATCAGCAAACTTTACACCTTTATCAAGTTGTTCTTTTATGTCTGGCACTTGATCTATCCACTCCGGAACAAGAAATGATCTATATCTAGAACAACCTGTAAGGTCTAAACCTTTCCAAAATTCACTATTATATTCCTCAAATTTTATACCACCACCATTTTTAAATGAACTTATTAAGTTTTCGTAAGGTAGCATCATATTATTAATTACTTTGAAAAAACCTTTGAAAGAGTTTTTTCCACCTTCACTAATAAATAACTCAGTATAATGATCGTTAATTGATGCTTTTCGGGTTTTTCTATCAAAATCAATGTAACCAGTTTTTGAAATTCCATAAAGCCATTCTCTGACATATCTTTCGTTATATTTTTTTCTAAATGCTATTTCCTTACTTGAAGAGGGGCCATTAATTGATAAATCTTCAAAAAGACCTAAATCAACGCCTATGGAACATAACCTAAAGGATATTGTTCTTGAGATGTCATTTAAGATTTCTTTTTTACAATCATCAATATTTTTTTTCATAACAATTATTATTAGATAATAAATTTATTTGTAAACAAAATGATTTAATTTTATTTTAAAAGATAAAAAAAAATCAAAAATAAATTAAATTGTAGACTGAATAATGATTAGTTTATAAAATATAACTAAATTAGATGATTAAAATGGAATAACGAGTAGGTTCTCTCATCTTAAATAAAACATTATTTAATTTTTATTAAAAACAGCAACTGCTCTAATTGGACTGCCAGTCCCTCCTCTAATTCTTAAAGGTAGACCTATAAATTTAAACCTTCCTTTTCCTATTAATTTATCTAGGTTTGCTAAACCTTCAATATGTGTAAAACCCATATCTCTACAAACATTATGAACTTCAAAATTATTTTTCCCAGGGGTTCCTGGGCTGACAGCCTCAACGCCAAAACTTGTTATCCCTTTGTTTCCAAGCCACTCTGCAGATTCTTTAGTTAAGCCAGGAAAATCAGTTAAAAATTTATCCGTTCCATACGTTCTGTCATAATGAGCCATGTATAATAAAACTGTATCTTTAGGTCTTATTTCTAAATTATCTCGACTCAGTGCATTTTCTAAATCTTTAATAGATATATTTGATTTTAAGGGTTTATGTGATAAATCAAGACAGATTCCATCTGTATAAAAATTTTCAAGTGACATTTGATCTATTGATTGAGCATTAGGGTTTGGATCGAAATGGTTAAATGCATCTACATGCGTTCCTGTATGCTCCCCCAAAGACATATACATAGATGCGCAAGAAAATTTTACCCCTTCAGCTTCTCTGATTGTCTTATGTGTTTGATAATCTGATAAGATCATAGGTGGATGATTTGGAAGCGTTGGACATTTTTGATAAATATCTACTGATAAATCAATTAAAGTTTCATTCAATTTGTTCTCCATTAGAAATTGCTATAAAGTTATAATAGTAAAGGAATTATAATGAAAAAGCTAAAAATTGCTGGTTATCAAGGTGATGAATCTGTTCATACTAGATCAGTTAAATTTTTTATCGATAAAGTGTCTGATTATTTCAATATATCATTTGAGCAAGACATTACTGAGAAAGGTCAAAAAGCAGCATCATTAATTGAGATGACAATGAATAATGAAATTCAAATGTCATATCTATGGTCAAGCTACTATGAAAAATATATACCTGAAATTAAACTATTAGATTTACCTTTCTATTTTAAAAATAAAAATGAAGTTAAGAATTTAATTAATAATAGCTTACAACCATATGTTTCAATTGAATTAATTAAAGAAAATAACTTAAAACTTCTTGGCTTTTGGGATAATGGATCAAGACATATTAGCACAAATAAAAATATTATTAAAAATCAAGAATCTTGTAAAAATTTAAAAATAAGAACTACCCCAAGCCCACTTCATATAGATGTCTTTAATGAATTAGGATTTATATCAACTCCACTTGATGTAAGAGATTTTAAAATTGCCCTAAAAAATGATGATATTGATGCACAAGAAAATCCATTAACAAACTATTGGAATTTTGGTGTTCAACATAAACAAAAATATCTAACTCTATCATCTCATTTGTTTGGATTTTGTTTTTTTGTAATAAATGGCACTTTTTTTAATGAACTTTCCAATGATGAAAAAAAAATAATTAATAAGGCATCAGAAGACACAATAGTCTTTCAATTTAAATTAGCTGAAGAAGATGATAAAAAATTAATAGATTTAATTAAAAAAGAAAAAGTTCAAATTTACGAACTAACTCAACATGAAAGAGAAAAACTTTTAAATAAAGTTAAACATTTTCATGATGAGTTCTTTACAAAATATCCCAATATGAAATTTTAGAAATATGCTTCTCCGGATTTGATAGTTGGTTTCCAATCACAGTCACCAAAAGGCCCATCGCCTTTATTGCTAACATAAGCTATTCTTTTATCATTGGTTATGCCCTCTACTAATGCACGTTGTAACCAATCCATTATATAATGGTGACAATCTAACTTACCTAGATTTGGTATGCCCCAAAGAGGGTGAAATTGATCTTCAATAACCCATAATTCTTTTTTGCAAGTTAAGTCCTCATAAACTTCAACAGCATCTTCTAAGGGACATAGTGGATCAAACTCCCCTGTGGCAAGTAATGTTGGACATTTTACCTTATCTGCATACCCTTTTACTGTCATTTTCTCAGCCATTTCATCAAACTCATCCTCATTATCCATCCCCGCCATGTACATAAACATTTGCTTAAATCTTGGTGAAGAAACAGAGAAAATAGTATTATTAGGATTAAATGTTGCAACTCCACTTGCAAGTGCCGCTGGCCTATTATCGTAACTTGCTAATCTTAATGACCAATAACTTCCCATACTTACTCCATAGATACCGATTTTATCGGAATCTACCTCTTCTCTTTTTTCTAAATAATCAATTACAGCTGCTCCAGCTCTTTCATAATTGTCTGCTACAGCCCTAATTTTTTGAATATTTGAATTACCTTGCCCAGGTCCATCCATAGAAATAACATGCATACCTCTATTTACGCCTAGACTATTCATAACTCTTGGAAAATATTCTTTAGTTTGATCCATGCCTGGAACATATATAACACATGGAGCCTTTCTTCTATCTGGCAAGAGATGTAACAAACAAGATATTGTTTTTCCATCATCAAATGGCACCTCAACCCTTTCAATTGGGTATGGCGCTAATGCACTTCTTCTGTCTACCATTTCTTTAAGTTTATTAGTTAAATATATTTTAACTGGGTTATCATCAAAATATATCGGGTGTTGTGCCATTCTATATGATTCTACAGCATGATCATAATGTTCTAATGCTGTCATCTTGAAACCATTTTTTTCAGCAGTTTTAGCTAATGCTTCGTCATGTTCAGCTTTTTTACGCCACATTTTAGGAAGCATTCTATAGTTATGAGCTCTTGTAGGTGTTTCAGGGTCATCTCTTTCAAAGTTTTGCACCCTTCCTCTCATGTTGAGAGCTAAATCTAACATCCATTGCTGATTATCTCTTTTCGTTCTCATAATGACCTCCTATTTAAAATTAATATTTATCTTTGGTTCTAAAGCTTCACATAATGTAGCATGGAGATAGCAAGTTCTTTCTGACATATCTATTAACTTTTCATTATGTTTATCGCTTGCAGTACCATTCATGTAGAGATGAGTGTCCAAAGGCAACATCTTTAAAGTACCATCTGAATTTTCTTCAAAAGATGCGTACTGAGACATTCTCAATCCTTCTATTGAAAATTTTTGATGATGTATGTATCTATGCGTTTGAGTTAAAAAGCAAAAAGAAATAGCTGCCCCCATTACGTTAACTGGAGAAGGTGCAATGACACCATCGATATCACTACTTATAACAAAATGTGTCATGCCAGGAAGGCCAAGAACCGTATCAACCTCAATAATTTTACTATTCAAATTGGTAGAACTTTTACCCACAATTGTTCTAATTATTTTATTAAATTTTGGGTTTTCTGCATTGCCATTTTCAACTTTTGGGACATTGTAGCCATCTACAGGTTGAACTGTTCCGGCTGACAATTCTCCTGTCTTAACTATCATTCTATCTGAATAATTTTCAATTTTAGATGGTGAAGGTTCAACCTTATATTCTTGATAAGGGTCTTCAGCATCTTTTTTTGGACTTTCATTTAAATTTGATAAATCTTTTCTTCGTCCATTTGCATAGAGTGCAAAAGTATTTTTTAGTGGAGTTCTTAATCCAGCTAACACTGGTGACATTTTTGATGCCTTTGAAATTAAATTTTTGATATCATCATGATTTTCAGATGTTTCAATATCTAAATTTATAGTTGTGGGCTCAGCATGCCCTTTACCATCACCTTTAACGAATGATCCAGTTAAGTAATAAGAGTTCAATACTTCACAATCAATATTGTCGATTTTTAAAGAATTCACTGCAGCTTGTTTCATAACGGTGCCAACAATATCTCCATGAATTGAAGCATTAAAAAAACCTAAAGGGAAAGGTGCTAAATCAGTACCGTTTAAATGTTTTCCTTCATCAGAGGTAAGCCTGAAAGAAGTTGAATTTATATCACCTTCATAACCAATTGTTTCTTTTTGAAGAATATCCATCTGCCTAGTATGAGATGTAAATGTTTTATTTAGACTTTTGGAATTATCTTGTCCCTTTTTTATTAAAAAACCTAAAGGATATCCATTTTTACTAATATCTTCGTATTTCATTATATCTCCTTGTTTTTATTTTAAAAATTTAAAGTCAACACCTTCATCAGCTTGTGTAACTTCTTCCATGTAAAGTTTATTATAACCTCTTCTTTTAATCTGGTTATCAGATAATACGGAGATTCTGTTATTCATTTCAACTTCTGAAATAAGAAGATCAATCTTTCTATTAGGAACATCCAATTTTATTAGATCACCATTTTGAACAATTGCAAGTGGTCCTTTTTCATATGATTCTGGAGTAACATGAAGAACAATAGTGCCTGATGCTGTCCCACTCATTCTTCCATCTGAAATCCTAACCATATCTTTTACACCTTGCTTAGCTAGTTTTTTTGGAATTGGTATCAAGCCAGCTTCTGGCATACCTGGCCCACCCTTAGGGCCTATACTTTTTAATACTAACACATCATCTTTTGATACTTCCAACTCTTCAGAATCTACTCTATTAGCTAAGTCCTCTAAATTGTCAAAAACTACAGCTTTACCCTCATGAACAAGCAAATCAGGTGATGCTGCAGATTGCTTAATAATAGCACATCCTGGTGCTAATGTTCCATTTAACACAGCAATGCTACCTCCTTTAAAAACCGGATTATCTTTTGTTGTAATTACATCCTGTTTCCATTTAGAAGCTTTTTGTATTTCTTCACCTAGAGAATTTCCATTAACTAATTTAGCATCTAAATGTAGAAAATCTTTTAATTCATTAAATATTCTTATTGAACCGCCAGCTTTATACAAATCCTCCATGTAACCTACACCTGAGGGTTTTAAATCAACAATCATAGGTAGATTATGAGTGAGCTTATCAAATTGTCTTAAGTCAATATTTATACCTAATCGACCAGCCATAGCTGTAAGGTGAACCACACCATTTGTGGATCCACCAATTGCAGACAAAACGGTTAAGGCATTCATAAAACTTTTTTCATTTAAAAATTTAGAAGGGTTTAGATTTTCATTAGCAATTTTAACCGATATCTCCCCTGTCTTTTCAGCAATACGTTTTCTGTCTGCTGATACAGCAGGTGCACAAGCACTATTAGGTATCATCAACCCTAAAGCTTCAGTTGTAATGGCCATTGTACTCGCAGTGCCCATTACACCACAAGTTCCTACCGTTGGTACTAATTGATTATTTACTTCATCTATATCATTTTCATTCAAATCTTCTGCTCTATAACTCGCCCAAAATCTTCTACAATCAGTACATGCCCCTACTCTTTCACCCCTAAATGATCCAGTAAGCATTGGTCCTGTAACAAGTTGAATTATGGGAACATCAGCACTAATGCCACCCATTACTTGTGCTGGGATAGTTTTATCACATCCTCCAATAAGAATGCATGCATCCATTGGCTGAGCTCTTAACATTTCTTCAGTATCCATAGACATAAGATTTCTTAAGTACATTGATGTTGGATTGGCAAATGACTCATGAATTGTAATTGTTGGAAACTCTAATGGTATTGCTCCATTAGCAAGAATGCCGGCTTTAGCACTTTTAATCAAGTCTGGAACATTACCATGACAAGGGTTATAATCACTAAATGTATTAGTAATACCAATAATCTTTTTACCTAACATATCATCGGAATAGCCAAGACCTTTTATAAATGCTTTTCTTAAAAAGATCGAAAATCCTGTATCACCATAATTAGTTAAGTTTTTTTTCATGCCAGTTTTATTATTTGGCATTTTAACCCCTTCCAACAAATGGCATATTTGTTGCCATAATTGTCATGTTTAAAATATTAGTTCCTTCTGGCAAATTTGCAATATAAGCAACTGCTTTACCACAATCTTCAGCTTCAAAAACTGGTTCTACCATGACTTCACCATTAGCTTGAGGTACACCAGTTTTAAAACGTGACCCAATAGCAGTATCAGCATTTCCAATATCTAATTGAGAACATGAGATTTTAAAATTTCTTCCATCCAATGCGATGGATTTAGTTAGACCATTTATAGCATGTTTTGTAGCTGTATAAGCAATAGTGTCAGGCCTTGGTGAGTGTGCTGATACAGAACCATTGTTAACTATTCTACCCCCTTGTGGAGATTGAATTTTCATTAACTTTATAGCTTGCTGTGAACAAAGAAAGGATCCAGTTAAATTCACATCAACAGTTTTTCTCCAATCTTCTTCTTTTAAATCTTCAATAGGAACTCTAGGTGCCCCCATCCCTGCATTATTAAAAAGTAAATCTATTCTGCCATGATCAGATTTGATTTTATCAAATAAAGCAATGACTTGAGAGCCAACTGTAATATCAGTTTTAATAGGAATGATTTTATGATTATTATTTGTTGCAAGTGATGAAGTTTTTATTAATTCTTCATCACGCCTTCCAATAACATAAACAGTAAAATTAATTTTGTTTAATTCTAATGCGGCGGAACGTCCTATACCTGTACCACCACCTGTTACTAGAGCAACTCTCATTAATTAATCCTTAAAAGGAATAAAATTTTTCAGGATTGGTAACCATGATTTTCTCCCTCATAGTATCGTCAGTTACCCATTCACCAAATGCGTCAACTAAATCCCCATCATTAGGATTAACCTCATACTTATTTGGATGTGGCCAGTCTGTGCCCCACATAATGTTATCTGAATTTGCTTCTATTAAAGCTCTTGCCATTGGCATAACATCATCATATGGAGGAAGATCAGTTTCACTAACTCTATTTGCTCCAGAAATTTTTATCCATGTGTTGCCATCACGTACTAAGTCCAATAAAGTTTTAAATCCCTCAGAGTTAATTCCATTTGTTGCAGGTTGATAAGCGAAATGAGCAATTGAAATTGGAACTGATGATTTTTTAAAAACAGGTGCTAACTCCACTATATCTTTTCCTGGAAAAAGATATTCTACATGCCAACCTAAACTTTTTATTCTTGCCTCAAGTGTTGGTATCTCATCCAAACCTATCGGCATACCACCAATATTGTCCATGTTCAATCTAACACCTTTAATACCTTGTTTATCTAGATCTTCTAGAAAATTATCTGAAACATCCATCTTAATTGCACAAACACCTCTAGCTCTACCTGGTATTTCATCATTCATAACCTTCATTCCTTTTAATATTGCAGCGTTATCGACTCCATAAGGTGAAGGTTGTGTGTAAACCACTCTACTCACTCCAAGTTGAGAATGTAAATGTTTTAAATCATCGAGTGTTGAATCTGGAGGATTATAGCCTCTTCCTTCAAAAAGTGGGTATTGGCTTTCAAATATATGCACATGTGTATCAATTGAACCTATTGGCAACTGTATGCTTGGAACTTTTGGGTTTCTATCTGGAGCTATACAGTCTCTAATCGTTGTCATTTGCAATCCTCCTTAAACAAATTTCATAAAATATTAATAGAATTTAGCTCAAAGTTAAAATGATAAATTTAAATAATTTAAATCATTTTATTTGATTTATGTATTGAGTTATAGATTTTATTAATTTTTATTACTTAATTAAGTAATTTCTAATTATTTATTTAATCTAACTCTGGCATATAGTTAATAAATTAAAATTTTTTAAAATAACCAATTGTAAACAATTTTATTATAAGTATTATTTCAATAAGAATAGCAGAGATTATTATTTTAAAATCAACTAAACATTTAAAAAACTTAACTGTAAGTGAACATTTAGCAAGTTTATATGACAAGGTTCGTAATCAAACTTTAAAATTATCAGAGCCCCTTAATGAAGCAGACCAGTGTATTCAATCAATGCCTGATGCAAGTCCAACTAAATGGCATTTAGCACATACCACATGGTTTTTTGAAACGTTTATTCTTAAACAATTTGTAAGAAATTATAAAGAGTTTCACACTGACTTTAATTTCTTATTTAATTCTTATTACAATAAAATAGGTCAACGTCATGCTAGGACTGAAAGAGGTATGATAACCCGCCCTTCATCAACTGAGGTATACGAATATAGAGTTTATGTTGATAATAAAATGAAAGATTACTTTAAATCTAAGCCAACATCTGATGTGCTAAAGTTAATAGAGCTTGGAATAAATCACGAGCAACAACATCAAGAACTTTTAATAACAGACATTAAACACGCTCTTTCAAGAAACCCATTGTATCCAGCTTACCAAGAATATTTGACGGAAAAGAGATCAAATACAAGTGAAACGGGTTGGGCACATCATCCTGGAGGTCTTGTTGAAATTGGATATTCTGGAAAAGAATTTATTTTTGACGCTGAAGGTCCAAGACATAAAGTTTGGTTAGAACCATTTTATTTAGCAAAACATCCAGTCTCAAATCGTGAGTACATGAATTTTATTGAAGATGGTGGTTATAAAAAGGCAGAGTTTTGGTTGTCTGATGGTTGGGCATTATGTCAGAAAGAGAATTGGAAAGCTCCAATGTATTGGCATAAAAATGATGATGGTACTTGGTATTATTATACAATGAGTGGTTTAGTTCCAGTAAAACTAAATGCACCAGTTTGCCATGTCAGTTATTATGAAGCTGATGCCTTTGCTCGATGGTCAAATGCTAGATTGCCTAGAGAGTCGGAGTGGGAAATTATTGCTAAATCATTAGATATTGAAGGACATTTTGCTGATACTAATATATTTGACCCACAACCTTCTACAAAAGATGGAGTTACACAAATTTATGGGGATGTATGGGAATGGACACAAAGTTCGTTTAGCGCTTATCCAGGATATCAAATAGCTGAAGGTGCAGTGGGTGAATATAATGGTAAGTTTATGTCTGGGCAAATGGTTTTACGGGGTGGTTCTTGTGCGACACCTCAAGAGCATATTAGAGATTCTTATCGAAACTTTTTTCCTCCGTATGCACGATGGCAATTTTCAGGAATTCGTTTAGCTAAAGATAAATTCTCTTCTATTTCTAGTCTCCACGCTAATGACAATAATAACAAAGATATATTTTTTAATGATATCATTTCAGGATTAAGCTCAATCCCAAAACATATATCATCAAAATATCTTTATGACTCTAAAGGCGCACAACTATTCGAAAAAATTTGTAAACTTGAGGTTTATTACCCTACAAAAACTGAAATAGGTATTCTTAAAAATAATTCTGCTGAAATCGCAAAATCTCTTGGCCCGAACATAACACTTATTGAATATGGCTCTGGAGCTCTTGAGAAAGTACGTATACTACTCGACTCATTGATTGATCCAATTTCACTTTGTGCAATAGACATCTCTGAAGCACAGTTAAAAAAATCTGCTAGAATTATACGTGATTCATACCCCAATCTTGAAGTTTTAACAGTTGCTGCTGATTTCACTAAAGCATTTAAAATGCCAAAATCACAACGTGATATAAAGTCTAAAATAGTGTTTTTCCCAGGCTCAACTATTGGTAATTTTGAGCCAGAAGATGCTAGAACATTTTTACAAAGTATTTGTAAAACAGTCGGTAAAAATGGAAAATTATTAATAGGTGTTGATTTAAAAAAAGATTATGAACGCCTTCTTAAAGCATATGATGACGATGATGGTATCACAGAAGCTTTCAATAAAAATCTTCTAATTCGAATAAATCAAGAGTTAGGCGCCGGTTTCAATCCAAATTTATTTCGTCATACTGTTCGTTTTAACACTTTCAAGGGCAGAATAGAAATGCATCTTGAAAGTTGTATTGATCAGTCTATAAATATTGGTAAAGAAAAATTTTTCTTTGCAGCTGGAGAAACAATCCATACGGAAAATTCATATAAATATCATATTCATGAATTTATAGAATTGGCTGCATTATCTGGTTTAGATAAAATTTCAACATGGACAGACAATGATAATCTCTTTGCAGTCATTTTATTTAAAGTGAAGTAATTAGATAATTAATCATTTTATTTTATGTATATATTGAGTTATCAATTTTAATAATTTTAGTTATTTAAATTTATAATTTAAAAAAAATAATAAAAAGCATTAATTTATAATCATGTATGATTTGTTACTATTGCCAGACTTTACCCATCTGCAATTTTTTTTAACTTGCTTGGTTGCATTTGGTGGTGGATTGATAAGAGGTTATACAGGTTTTGCTGGTGCGCTTTTGCTACTTCCTGGGTTTGTTCTTATTATGGGACCATTGCCAGCATTAAATGTCGTGATCATTTCAGGTATGGTCGGACAATTAATAATCCTTCCTAATGCAATCAAAAGGGCACAAAAAAATGTCGTATTATCTTATGGAGGTGGAATATTTTTAGGAGTCTATCTTGGTTTGTATTTTTTATTTCAAAGAGATGTACCTGATATAACCTTTTTTATGGGTATATTTATAATATTAGCAACATTAATCTTAGTTTCTGGTTGGAAATACAAAGGACCGATAAATAATTATACTTCAGGTTCGTTTGGAACTGGAATTGGTTTTTTTGCTGGTTTCTTTGGGGTACCAACAGGACCTTTAACTGGTCTTTTTTTCTTATCCTTAAAAGAGGACATAAAAATTATACAAGCAAATATTCAATGTATTGTAATTTTAACGGTTTTTGCATTTTTTACTTATTTTTATTTTATTGAAGGATTTCGATCTGACTATTTATTATTAGGACTAATTATGTCAATTCCTCTGGCAATTGGTTTAAAAACTGGTCAATATTTATTTACCTTTTTGCCAGAGCAAGTATTTAGACCTATAACATATATATGCCTTATATCGTTAGGCGCATCCTTATGTTTTAATGCTTATAAATAGGAATAGATGTGAAAGAGATTATAAAAACAGATAAAATAGATCATATTGGAATTGTAGTGCCAAATATTGAAAAAGCACTGGAACATTATAAGAATGTTTTTAACAAAATTGGAAGTAAACCTATAATATCAGAAACACAAAATGTAAAAATATCATTTATAAAGTTTTCAAATATCACATTAGAACTGATAGAACCAATAAGTGAAAAAAGTCCTATATCAAACTTTCTTAAAAAAAATCCTTTAGGTGGCATGCATCATATCGGATTAGAAGTAGATGATTTAAACAATACATATTCTGATGCTAAAAACAATGATCTAGAACCCTTATCAAAA
>MDTB01216990.1_pt1 | contig 14214 bp, 11 predicted proteins | sample 811161 | NCBI WGS metagenome assembly MDTB01 (sample SAMN05326650, study PRJNA326480) | marine metagenome | isolation source: seawater | place: Mediterranean Sea | collected 2009
AAGTTAACTTTGTAAAACTTAAAATTTTGAATGTACTTATTATTTTTATATTTTAAGTATTCTTTATTGATTTGATAATTTCTCGACACACCAACAACTTTTATTTTTTTATTAAGGAGAAAATCAATAAAATTTGAACCAGCAAAAGAATTAGATCCAATAACTAAAATTTTTTTCATATAATGTATTTATTTTCTTGTTATTATTACTAAAGTTTTAAAAAAGTTGAATTAGATATTTTTAGATGAATTATAAATTAAAATATTGCTTTTGTATAAATTTAAATATAATTAAATATGGTTTTTTCAATATATAATTAAAAGAAAATTATTTTTAATGAATAATCCACGGATTAAAAAAAAAATAAATAAAATCAGAAAAAATAGTCAAATTATAGGTATGTGTCATGGTGTTTTTGATTTAGTACATTATGGACACTTAAGACATTTCGAGGCAGCAAAAGAAAAATGTGATTATTTGTTTGTTTCTATTACACCAGATGAACATATAAAAAAAGGACCTCAAAGACCAATACATAGCACCAATGAAAGAGTTAAATTTTTAAAAAGCTTAAAAATGATTGATGAAGTAATTGTTGCTAAAGGAGATAGTGCTGTTGAGACTATTAATTTAATAAGACCTAATATTTATTTTAAAGGGAACGATTATAAAAATAACAAGTTAGATAAAACAAAAAAAATATATCGTGAAATATATGCGGTCAAAAAAATTAAAGGTAAAATTATTTATACAAATGAAAAACAACTGAGTTCGTCAAAAATCATAAATCAACTGAGCCTTGCGTTAAACGAAAAACAATCAAATTTTTTAAAAAAGCTCAAAGAACAAAATGATTATAATGATATAGTTGAATCAATTAACAAAGTTAAAAAAACGAGAGTCTTAGTAGTTGGAGATTTGATTATAGACAGATATGTTTTTGGTAATGTTCTTGGTAAATCTGGCAAAGAACCTCACATGGTATTTAATCAAATTGAGGAAGAAATGCATGTTGGTGGATCTGCAATAGTTGCTAACCATTTATCAGATTTTGTAAAAAAAATATCTCTTATTTCAGATTTTGGTAATGAAAATAGTATTAAAAAATTGTTAGATAAAAATTTAAAAAAAAATATAACCCATATTGCTCTAAAACCATCAGAAAATTATAAATCTAGTATTAAAACAAGATTTATAGACTCTGTTTCTAATTATAAACTATTTGGATCTTATTTAATTCCTAATTTAGAGGTTACAAAATTTTACAAGATTTTGACCAAGTCGTTAGTAAATATATTAAATAATCATGACGTAGTTATAATTACAGATTATTCAAATAACTTCTTTGATTTAAATTCTTTAAAAAAAATTAAGCAATCAAAAAAATTTATTTGTGGTATGGCTCAAAAGAATTCAAATAATTCAGTATTTCATACCTTGAAACACCTCAAGGACATTGATCTATTATGTATAAACGAAGGAGAGTTAAGAAGTGAAGTAAGGGATAAACAAAACGATATTGAATTAATAGCTAAAAAATATTTGAAAAAAAATAATTTAAAATATTTAGTTGTAACAAAGGGCATAGATGGTTCTATTCTTTTTGATAAAAAATTTAATAGATATTATTGCCCTTCATTTAATTCAAAACCAATTGACAAAGTAGGAGCTGGTGATTCCATGTTAGCTATTTTAAGTATTTTCTTAAAAAATAAAATTAATCCCTCAGTTGCATTGCTAATTGCTTCATTAGTTTCATCAAATGTTGTAAATAATATTGGGAATAAATATTCAGCTTCAAAAATTGAAATAGATAGGAGTATTGAATATTTATTTAAATAATTCTAACAATTGACTATTAATGTAATCTGAATAAAATTTTGTAATGCCAAACTTTTTTTGTCCAGTTTCTTATTCTAAAAATTATAAAAAAATTTTTTCAATTAAAAGTTTTCCAATCTTTATGGGAACAGTTAAAAATAATAGTAAGTATGAATTTAAGAATCTTAATTGGTGGATAAATAAAGATACTGGAAATGTACAGATACATCCGAAAATATCTTTAAATAAATTATATCTTAAATCTCATAATTCAGGAACTGTAGGTAAAGTCTGGAGTGATCATCATGAATTATTTTATAGAATTGTTAAACCTTATTTGAAAGGAAATATTTGCGAAATTGGTGGTGGCAACAACTCTATACTTAATAAAATTAGTAACTTTTCAAAACTAAATTTTTTTTTTAGTTTTGATAAAAATCTAAATATTAAATTAAAAAATTCAAAAATAAAAAAAATTAAAGATTTTTTTGACATTAAATATTTTCAAAATCAAAAAAATCATATAAAAATCGATTTATTAGTTCATTCTCATACATTTGAACATCTGTATGATCCAAATAAATTTTTAAGTGACGTCAGGTCTATTTTAGGACCAAATGGCAAACACATTTTTACTATGCCAAATATGCATCCAATGATTAAAAAGGGTTATGCAAATGCAATGAATTTTGAGCACCCTTATTATTGTGATGAAAAACTAGTTGATTTTTTATTATATAAAAATGGTTTTAAAATAATTAAAAAAAAATTTTATAAAGAAGATCATTCTATAATGTATATTACTGAAAAGAGTAATAATTCTTCTATTAAAGTTTCAGATCCAAAAAAAAAGTATCTTATGTACAAATATAACTTAAAAACTTTTTTAAGTATGTTTGATATGTGGGAAAAAGATATACTAAAAATTAATAAAAATTTAAATAATCACGAAAAAATATTTATTTTTGGTGCTCATATATTTTCACAAATGATGCTTTTTAATGGATTAAATAAAAAAAAAATCTTTGGTATTTTGGATAATGATAAAAAAAAAATTAACAAATACTTATATGGAACTAATTTTAAAATTTTCAGCCCAGATGTATTGAAAGAAACTATTAAACCATGTGTAATTTTAAGAGCTGGAAGTTATAACGAAGAAATAAAAAAACAATTATTTAAAATAAATAAAGAAATAATAATAGTATAAGTTTTGTCTTTAAAAGATTATTTTGAATTTACTTGTTTCCAAAATATAAATTAATGAAAAAAAGAATTAAAATATTTTTGGGGAGTTTAATTTTATTTTTTTGTAGGATAATAAAAAATTTTGTTGATTTTCAATTTTGTCATTTATATACGTCAAGAATAGGTCATCAAACAGTCAACTTTGATATAGCGCTTCTATCAGTAAAAAAAAGCACTATTATTTTATGCTCTAATGATAAGAAAATTGCTAACAGATTCATTCTAAATTTTTTTAAAAACCAAAATAAAGTTTTTTTTTCTCCGATTTTCAAATATTTTTATCATTTAATTCTTTTTGTAAATAAAGACTCAGAATTCATCATAAGCTGGAAGCAATATCAGCCTGAATTTTCTTTTCATTTGAATACTAGAGGAAGAATTATTTTTCCAAAATTTTCAAAACAAAAATTAGATTCTATATTTTCAAAATATCAAATTAGAGAAAATTTTATTGGCTTATTTTCAAGAAATCCTCTCTATATAAAGAAAAATAATCTTAATGATCAAAATTTTCATGATTATAGAGATTTTGACTTTAAAGATTTTGAGTTGGCAATAGAATATTTAAAAAAAGATAATTCATTAGTTAAATTAGGAGATACTTACCCAGAAGAAAATTTTGATTACTCAGGCACCAAAATTTTAACTTCCCTTGATTATAATTCTGATCAAGAAATTGATTATATTTTAAATGCTTATTCAAGGTACAATGTTATGGGAGACTCTGGAATATCTGGAATTTCCTCAATATTAAGAAAAAAAATAATCTATGTAAATTTTATACCACTAAATATAAATCATCTCAGTTATTGTTCACCGGAGTCTATTATTCTTCCAAAAAAAATATTTGATAAAAAGAAAGAAAGGTTTTTAACTTTTACAGAAAATTTAAATTTAAATTTCAGCTTACACAATACCAGCGATCAATACAAAGATAGGAATTTGGAGGTTATTAACAATTCACCTAAGGAAATTTTAGATGTAGTGATTGAAATGGAGGAACAATTAAAAGGCAAAAAAAGTTTAGATGGTAAAGAATTAAACGAAATATTTTGGAAAAAAATCGCCAAAAAGCATCATCATAAGGTCAATTTTTTAAGAAAAGATTTAAAATTATCTATTTCCTATAATTTTTTAAAAGAAAATTTTAATTTAATATGAAAAAAAATTTAATTAACTCTGCTGTAATTGTTGTTGATAATTTATTTTTATTAAAACAAAGCCTAAACTTTTTATATAAATATAATTTTAAAAAAATTATATTACTTAAAAAAGCAAAAACTAAAATTAATAAAAATATTTTTAGTCATCTTGATTTAGAAATAAAAGAGTATTCATTCAAAAAATTTGATTATCATATTTTAAAAGAAAAAAAATTTATGAATAAATTTCAAAATGAATTTTTATTATTCAGAACCTCAAAATTTGTAAATATTAATCTTTTTGAATTATATAAAGAATTTAAAAAAAATGAAAATAAATTGGTACTTACAGTTTTAAAAAATAAAAAAATAATTGAAATAACAGAATTATTTTTTTTAAAAAAAAAATTGATATCAAATTATGATTTCAGTTTTAGCAACATATACAAACGTTCAGTTTATAAATTATATATTGTTAACAAAGAGTATTTAAAATATAATAAAAAGATTAAAATAGGTAAAATTAAAAATTTTTTTTCAAAAATATACTCCAAGTCTATTATTCTAGATAGAGATGGTGTTATAAATGTAAACAAGGGATATGTTGGATATAAGAAAGATTTTATCTTTCAACCGGGTGCAATTAGAGCTATCAAATATTTAAATAAAAATTCAATAGATGTTTTTGTAGTATCAAATCAGTCTGGGATTGCTAGGGACTATTTTAGCATTGATGATGTGATCAAACTTCATAATTATTTAAGAGATCAATTAACCAAATATTCTGCAACAATTAATAAAATTTATTTTAGTCCATATCATATTGATGGAGTTCTGAAAAAATTTAAAAAAAAATTCATCCTGTAGAAAACCAGGTATCAAGTTATTTAAAAAATTATTGAGGGAATGGGGTATTTTAGATAAATCAAAAATTATTATGATTGGTGATCAGATTACTGACATACAGTTCGCATCTAACGCAAAAATAAATTCATTACTATTTAAAGGTGGTAATTTGTATGAATTTATTAAAAAGATAGATTTTACTTTTTAAAATAATAATTAAAGCTATATATAAATAAATTAAACAATAATTATGAAAAATAAAGCTAAGGTCAGAAATAAAGACAAGCAAACTTTATCCCTTTTAAAATATTATTATAATTTTAATAATTTTAAATTTATAATTTTAACCTTAATTTGCTCTCTAATTGGGCTTATTGTTAGTATTGAACTTGTAAAATCAAAGCAAAAAGAAAAAATTAATTTCAGTTTGTATGCACCTGATATAGAAAATTTCATGATTTATGATCAACCTTTTGCGTCACAAGAAGAATTTACAATTTTATTAAGAAATTATCTTTTGAATTATTATGAGTGGGAAGAAAAAAATGTGCTTGTCTTTAGAGATGATGAATACGAATATAAAAATATTACCTCAGAAAATATAAATATAAATAAATTTGAACTAAATAAAACTTATTCTCATAAAGTTAAACTATCTTATGTGATAGATAAAAAAAAATATAATTATGAAAACATTTTAAGACTTCTTAAAGAATATATCCAACATGCAAATGAAAGAGTTGCAGAGAATTTCACTTATAAAAAGTCAATAATTTTAAAAAACAAAATTTTAAAATACAAAACTGCATATAGCACAGCTATGATTAACAAAATTGATAAACCACTAAATATGGAAGTTTATTTATTTTCAAATTCCGATAGAACTCCACCGCTAATTTTTAAAGGATATGAAGTATTAAATGCTGAAATACAACACATGGAAAAACAACTTCAAACATTAGCAAAGAATAAACTTAAAACTAAGACATTATTTCATAAAAAATTAAATAAAAATAATTTTTTTTCTAATATTTCTTACTACTTAGGTGGTCTTTTATTTGGTTTTTTTATTTCTTTTTTAATAATATTTTTTTTTAAAATAATAAAAAAAGAATTTTATAAATTATAAATTTATTAAAATTTTTTTAAATGCCCATTATATTAAACACTTATCAGTTAAATATAATTAGTATAATTTGTGCTTTGTTGATTCCATTAATGATTACTGGACCTTTTTTTCCAGATTTATTAATTAGTTTATTCTCAATATATTTTCTATATTTTTCAATAAATCAGAGATTACACAATAAAAATTATTATAATACTTATATCAAAAAAAAATATGTTAATAAATTTTTTTTAATATTTATAATATTTTGTTTTATTTGTATTTTGTCCTCACTATTTTCAGACAATATTTTAGTAAGTTTGAAAAGTTCGCTTTTTTATTTTAGAATTGGAGTTTTTGCAATTTTTATTTCATTTTTAATAGATAAGAATATAAATATTTTAAAGTATTTTTATATATCGTTTTTAATAACATTTTCATTTTTGGTCGCTGATGGATTAACACAACATTTTACAGGTATAAATTTTTTTGGAGCAAAGATAAGTGGAATACGCGTTTCGTCATTGTTTGGAGATGAACTTATATTAGGATCTTATTTATCAAGACTTTTCCCTTTGTTTTTTGCAATTTTTGTTATAAAGAAAAATAAATCTAAATTAGAAATTTATTATGTATCAGTATTATTTATATTGATTGAAGTTTTGATTTTTATATCTGGAGAAAGAACTGCCTTTTTTCTATTAAACTTATCAACAATTTTTATAATTATATTTATTTCTAAGTATAAACTTTTAAGATTAACTATTTTTTTAGTTTCTTTTACAATCATAGGAATTCTAAATTTTTCAAATGAAAATTTGTATTTCAGATATGTTGAACTCACGATCCAAAATATTGGATTGACTAATTATTTTAAATCAGACTCATTAAATAATTTAGAAAAACCTAATCAAAATAATATAGAAAATTTAGAAGATCAAAATACTGAAAGATTGTACTTTTTTTCCCCAGGTCATGACTCTTTAGTTAGAACTGGATTTAATATGTTTTTAGAAAAACCAATTTTGGGATTTGGTCCAAAATTATTTAGATTTAATTGTGACGATTTACGCTTCGCAGAAGGAGTTACTCCATGTGATACTCACCCTCATAATTTTTATATACAATTATTAGCAGAAACTGGACTTATCGGTTTTTTATTTTTGTTTGGACTTTTACTTTATTTTATTTTTTTAGTTTCAAAACATACTATATTTTATTTTTTTCATAACAAGAAATTGTTGTCAGATTATCAAATATGTCTTTTATCAGGTTTATTAATTACTATTTGGCCATTAATACCATCAGGAAGTATCTTTAATAATCAACTTATGTTATTTTATGGCTTACAGATGGGTTTTTTTAAAAAAAGTATTAACTTTTAAAAAAAAATTATGAGCATAGCAATAATTGGATCAGGATATGTGGGTTTACCAATCGCAATATCTTTTGCAAAATTCTATGATGTTGTATGTTTTGATGTAGATCGTAAAAGAATAAAAGAATTAAAAAAAGGAATTGATTCTAATAAACAACATTTAAAAAATGAAATCTTACAAAAAAGATTAATTTACACGTCATCTTCGTATTTGTTAAAAAACATAGATATTTTTATAATTACAGTTCCAACACCAATTCATGATAGCAATCAACCAGATTTAACTATGCTAGAAAAAGCATGTAAATTAGTTGGAAATTACATAAAAAAAAAATCAATCGTAATTTACGAATCTACCACTTACCCTGGATGTACTGAGGAATTTTGCATTCCTGTCTTAGAAAAAAACTCTAAACTTAAATACAATAAGGATTTTTATGTTGCTTATTCTCCAGAACGAGTAAATCCAGGTGATAAGGTAAATACACTTCAAAATATAACTAAAATTGTTGGTTCAAATAATAAAAAAATACTTTTTAAAGTTGGTAAATTATATAAGAAAATTGTTAAGTCAGTTTATCATGCAAGAAGTATTAAAATTGCAGAAAGTGCTAAAGTAATAGAAAATACCCAAAGAGACATTAACATAGCTTTAATTAATGAATTAAGTGTGATATTTAACAAACTAAATATTCCCACAAATGAAGTCTTAAAAGCAGCTTCAACAAAGTGGAATTTTCATTATTATAAACCAGGTCTTGTTGGAGGTCATTGTATTAGTGTTGATCCATATTACTTAGCATATAAAGCACAGCAAAAAAATTATTTGCCTGAATTAATTTTATCAGGTAGGCGTTTCAACGAGGGAATGGGTAATTATATTGCTAAAAATACTTTAAAATTGTTGTCAAAAAACAAAGTTGCTATAATTAAATCTGATATTGCTGTTCTTGGTTTTTCTTTTAAAGAAAATGTGAGAGATATTAGAAATACAAAAGTTATTCAAATTATAAGAGAATTAGAAAACTGGGGAGCAAATATAAAAGTATTTGACCCTATTGTATCCAAATTAGAGGTTAGTCAAAAATATAAAATAAAAATATATAATTTTAACAAAATTAAAAATTTCAAATTTGATGCTATAATTTTAGCTGTTTCACATAATGAATTTTTAAAAAACCTTAATTTTTACGAAAAATTGTACAAAAATAAAAAAAATAAAATTTTTATTGATTTAAAAAATAATTATTCAAATTATGATTTAAAAAGGAGAAAATTTTACTTTTTTCAACTTTAAAAAAATTGGATACTATATGAAAAAAGCTCTAATAACTGGAATTACTGGTCAGGATGGATCATATTTAGCAGAATTTTTATTAAAAAAAGGCTATGAGGTTCATGGTATAAAACGAAGGTCTTCGCTTTTTAATACTGATCGAATAGATCATTTATATCAAGATCCACATGAAAATGATCGTCTTTTTATTTTACATCATGGAGACTTAACAGATTCTTCGTCATTAGCAAGAATAATAAAAGAAGTAATGCCAAATGAAATTTATAATTTAGCAGCACAAAGCCACGTTGCTGTTTCATTTGAAGAACCAGAATATACTGCTAATTCGGATGCACTAGGAGCGCTAAGAATACTTGAGGCAATAAGAATTCTTGGGCTGGAGAAAAAAACAAAATTTTATCAAGCATCTTCTTCTGAACTTTATGGATTAGTTCATGAGTCACCACAAACTGAAAATACTCCATTTTATCCTAGAAGTCCTTATGCAGTTTCAAAATTGTATGCTTATTGGATTACTGTTAATTACAGGGAGGCATATGGAATTTATGCATGTAATGGAATTCTATTTAATCATGAGTCCCCCGTTAGAGGAGAAACTTTTGTAACTAGAAAAATTTCAAGAGCTCTAACCAGAATCAAACTTGGTTTACAAGAAATGTTATATATTGGAAACTTAAATGCTAAACGTGATTGGGGACATGCTAAAGATTATGTTGAAATGCAATGGATGATGTTGCAACAAAAAAAACCTGAAGATTTTGTTATTGCAACTGGTACACAATATTCAGTTAGAGAATTCATAAACCTTGCAGCTAAAAAACTTGATATTGAAATTTCTTGGAGGGGTGAGGGAATAAATGAAGTTGGAACTATAAATGGTAAAGAGGCTATTAAAGTAGATCCTAAATATTTTAGACCTACAGAAGTTGAAACATTATTAGGAAATGCTGAAAAAGCAAAAATAAAACTAGGTTGGGAACCAAAAATTACATTTGAAGAATTAGTTAGTGAAATGGTTTCTGAAGATTTAAAACTCGCAAAGCGTGATGAATTAATTAAAAAACATGGATATAGTTTTTTTAATAAATTTGAATAATTGAATAATGTCATATCCAAAAATATTTATAGCTGGTCACTTAGGTATGGTAGGTTCAGCAATATTTAGAAATTTAAAAAAAAAAGGGCAAAAAAATATTATTGTTAAAAGAAAAAGTGAATTAGATTTGCTTGATCAGAAAGCAGTAAATAATTTTTTTAAAAAAAAAAAAATTAATCAAGTGTATTTAGCTGCAGCAAAAGCTGGTGGAATTTATGCAAATTCAACATTTCCAGCTGATTTTATTTATGAAAATTTAGTAATACAAACTAATGTTATTCATGCAGCTTTTAAAAATAACGTAAAAAAAGTTTTATTTTTAGGTTCTAGTTGCATTTATCCAAAATATGCAAAACAACCAATGTCTGAAAGTTCACTTTTATCAGGGTATTTGGAGCCAACCAATGAACCGTATGCTATTGCAAAAATAGCAGGCATTAAAATTTGTGAAAGTTATAATAGGCAATATGGGAAAAGTCATGGATTAGATTATAGATGTTTAATGCCTACAAATCTTTATGGACCTGGTGACAACTACCATTTGAATTATGGTCATGTTATTCCTGGATTAATAAGACGTTTCCATGAGGCTAAAGTTCAATCTAAGTTAAAGGTCAAGGTTTGGGGAACTGGAAAAGCTAAAAGAGAATTTTTGTACGTTGATGATTTAGCTGATGCTGCAGTTCACATTATGAATTTAAAAAGAACTGTTTATAGAAAATATACTAAACCAATGCTCAATTTTATTAATGTTGGCTCAGGTTCTGACTTATCAATAAAAAAATTAGCACTCATTATTAAAAGAGTAGTAGGCTACAAAGGTCAAATAGAATTTGACACAAAAAAACCAGATGGTGTATCAAGAAAACTACTTGACAGTAGTTGTTTAAAAAAAATTGGTTGGAGACCTAAAATTGAACTTCAAGTTGGATTAAAAAAAACATATCATGAATTTATAGCTTTAAATGGAAAATATAAAAAAAATACTTGATTTATTAAGTCCTTCTGAGCAAAGACGACTCTATATATTGCTATTTTTAATTTTAATGATGGCATTTATTGAAATGTTAGGAGTTGCATCGATATTACCATTTATGGCAGTTTTGGCAAATCCAGAAATAATCGACAGTAATTTGGTATTGAAATATTTTTTTGAGAAATCAACTTTTTTTGGAGTAGATACAATCGAAAAATTTTTATTTTTTCTTGGATTATTAGTTTTTATTTTTCTAATAACTTCTCTGTTCCTAAAAGCACTAACAACGTATGTGCAATTACGATTTACGTTAATTCGGGAATACAGTGTGGGAAAAAAGTTAATTGAACATTATTTAAATCAACCCTATGTTTGGTTTTTAAACAAACATAGCGCAGATCTTGGAAAAAGTATTTTATCTGAAGTTAACCAGGTAATTAATGGCGTTATGGTTCCTACAATGAATTTAATCGCACAAAGTTCTGTGGCATTTGCAATTTTAATTTTACTTTTTTTCACTGATCCTTATTTAGCTTTTACAATCGGTATAATTTTAATTGGTAGCTATGGAATAATTTATTTTTTTATGAAAAAATTTATAAATAAAATTGGTCATGAGCGTTTACAAGCAAATTCAGCTAGATTTACAGCAGTAAGTGAGGCTTTTAACGCTAATAAAGAGGTAAAACTTCTTGGTCTTGAACAAACTTATATCGAACGCTTCTCTAAGCCTGCAAAAATATATGCTGTAAACCAAGCTACAGCTCAAGTTATTGCTCAATTACCCAGGTTTTTACTTGAAGCTATAGCGTTTGGTGGAATGATTTTAATTATATTATTATTAATGAATAGAGGTAGCAATTTCATAACCATAATTCCAGTTCTTAGCCTGTATGCATTTGCTGGTTATCGTTTAATTCCAGCATTACAACAAATTTATAATGCAAGTACGAGTCTACGCTTTTCAAATCCGTCTATAAACTATCTGCACAATGAATTTAAGAATTTTAAACTTTCAAAAAAATTTCAAAATGAAATTAAAAATCTCACTATTGAGAAAGAGATTAAACTTGATAATGTTTCATTTGATTATCCAGGTTCAAAAATTTCCGCAGTAAAAGATATAACTTTGAGTATACCAGTTTTTAAAAAAATTGGTATTGTTGGAAAAACAGGAAGTGGAAAATCTACTATGATAGATATTATACTAGGTTTAATTAGTCCGCTTAAAGGAAAATTAATTGTTGATAACAAAGAAATAAATGAGAGTAATATGCAGTCGTGGCAAAAAATAATTGGATATGTTCCGCAACAAATTTATTTGTCAGACTCAACTATAAAAGAAAACATTGCTTTTGGAGTTGATAAAAACAAAATAAATCAAGCAAATATAGAAAAAGCAGCTAAGCTTGCCAGATTACATGATTTTGTTGTTAATGATTTACCTGAAAAATATAATACATCAATTGGCGAAAGAGGAGTTAGACTTTCAGGAGGTCAACGTCAACGAATAGGAATTGCAAGAGCACTATATAATAATCCTCAAGTTTTAATTCTTGATGAAGCAACTAGCGCTTTAGATAACATTACTGAAAAATTTATTATGGAAAGTATAAATAATTTAAAGCAAAAGATGACGATCATTTTAATTGCACACAGATTGACTACAGTTAAAAACTGTGATAAAATTTTTTTACTTCAAAATGGAAAGCTTAAAGCAGAAGATACTTACAAAAATCTATTAACCAAAAATGAAAACTTTAAAACAATGGCTTCAACATGAGGTTAATTAAAACTAGGTTTTATTTTTTTAATGATTCATTCAAAATTAAATAATTTTCTAAAAAAAAAAAATTGTACTCTTTTAGGTGTTGGGCCGATGAGTTTAAATTGTGTTGACGCTGTTTGTGATATTGCAAATATACACTTAATTCCAATAATGTTAATAGCTAGTAGACGACAAGTTGACTCGCAAGAAATAGGTGGTGGTTACGTAAACAATTGGACTACCGAAGATTTTGCTAGATATGTAAAAAAAAATGACAAAAAAGACTTAGTACTTCTATCAAGAGATCATGGAGGACCATGGCAGAACAACTCTGAAATTGAACAAAAATTGAATTTAGAAGCTGCAATGAAATCAGCAAAAAATTCATTTTTGACTGATATTAAATCAGGGTTTAAAGTGATACATATAGATCCAAGTATTGATCCTTATAACAGTCCAAAAACAGAGACAGTTTTAGATAGAATTTATGAACTTTATGAATTTTGCTCCGAAGTAGCATTAAAAAATAAAAAGGAAATTATATTTGAGATAGGCACGGAAGAGCAATCTGGTTCAACTAACACACCAGCTGAACTGGAATATATTATTGAAAAAGTAAACAAGTTCTGTGATAATAAACAGTTTCAAAGACCTTCTTTTGTAGTTATTCAATCAGGTACAAGAGTTTCAGAGATGAGAAATGTTGGATCATTCGATTCTGAAATAAGAGTCAAAAATGAACTTGCAGCCGAAATACAAGTACCAAGAATGATTGAAATATGTGATAAAAATAACGTTTGGATGAAAGCACATAACACAGATTACGTATCTAACGAGGCGTTACAATCTCATCCTAAATTAGGAATACATGCAGTTAATATTGCACCAGAGTTTGGTGTGGCTGAGACTAAATCTATCGTAAAAATATTACAAGATAATAATCTTGAAAGATTGAGAGATAAATTTCTTGAACTTTCATATCAATCCAAAAAATGGACAAAATGGATGGTAAAAGATTCTAAAGCAACAGATTATGAAAAATCTTTAATTGCTGGACATTACGTTTTTTCAAAACCTGAATGTAATGAAATTTTTTCCGAAGCAAGAAAAAATTTGGAAAAAAAAAATTTATCATTTGACTCATACCTTAAAAATAGTGTGAAGCAAAGTATCATGAGATATGTCAAACATCTTAATTTAATATGATGAATAAAAAAACTGCCACGATTATATTAAATAGAAATTTACCAGTTGAAACTGATAACTTGGTGAGTCATATAAAAAAGTATGACGAAAATTTAACAGATATATTTGTCATCGAAGCTGGATCAGATAAAAATAATCTCTCAAAAAATATGACATGGCATGTAAAGGACGAATTTACATTATCTTATGGTTTAAGATATGCCCGAGGATTAAATTTCGGTATTAAAAAACTTTTTGAGGAAAATTTAATAAATAAATATGATTCTATTTTTTTTTTAACAAACGACACAATTCTTGAAAAAAAAAAAACAATACAACCTTTAAGACA
>MDTB01228565.1_pt1 | contig 14214 bp, 10 predicted proteins | sample 811161 | NCBI WGS metagenome assembly MDTB01 (sample SAMN05326650, study PRJNA326480) | marine metagenome | isolation source: seawater | place: Mediterranean Sea | collected 2009
CATCATCTCTTCAAAGAAATTGAATCCCCAGAGCCCGGATGCATCGTCGTCTACGGTGACAGTGGAGGCCGTCAAGGTCACTGCGCCATCGTCACCAAAGCCGAGCCACTTAGGGGTATCGATTGCTCTTCCAGCCAGTCCAAGCGCGGTGGTGATGCCATAACTGAACGGGACATATCGTTCTTTGAGATGAAGAACTCAATCTTTGTGGTGCCTGTAGAGGATGACTGATGCAAGAAATCGAACTGTTAGCCCCAGGTGTAGACCTAAACCATCCTGAAAAGGGCAGGTACTATCAGAACGTCTACATGAAGAACGGCGCTCTGACAGTGCGTCCCGGCTTTGGACAGTTAGCACAGTTCGATACAACGCTCGGAAGGACTGAGGACAACCACGACAACGGTTACTCAAAGTGCATCGGCACCTACGCCATGCAGACAAGCTTTGGCCACGTCCAACTCATCAGCATCCACGTCAATACTTGCTACAATTCGGACTCAAACCTTGGCGGCGCATGGTCAGACATCTACACCGTAAACATTTACGACCGCACTACTGATGAGAGATGGGAGGAGGTGGTGTATCGCCATACCTCTGAGCGCTCTAAAGATGTCATGGATATAAGCCAATGGCATGGCGCTGAGGAGTCGCATGCCGGTCAAGACTATTCGTCTTGGCAGATTGCCGACAGCAGTGTTGTTTTTTTCGAGGAGGCATTGGATGTTCTTTTCTTCGGTTCTAAGACGTTTGGCATGCACATGTACATCCCCGCTGACTTCAGTGGGAATAGACGAAAGCAAATTAACACCACTACAACAAATGATGCGTCAGCACCTTATTCTGAAAGTAGTGTTGTGCTTCCTGTTGCTCCTGCTAGCGGGGCTTACAGTGACGCTTACACATATCTAGACGAGGCCACATTTCCCGACCCGGCGGATGCTGCGTTTATGTCTGGGCGTCTTGTTATTGCCAGAGACTACGCGGTGTACTTCTCAGACATTGGGAGACCGGCATCGTTTATCGCGAACAACATTGTGTCCATCCCATCCGAACACCCGGTCACCGCCATCAAAAGCGTTGCAGACAACCTCCTCATATTCACCAAGAGCGAGGCGTTTCTGTATCAGCCGAGCATAGGAAACCTCGTCAGCGGTGGCAGGCTCAATAGGCTTAGTGAGCACGTTGGCTGTCTAGGCCCTAACGCCATAACCATGTCAGACAATGTCGCTATATGGGTGGACCGAAACGGGGTCTATATGTCTGCCGGTGGCACCGACATAAAGAAGATTTCGGATGCGATTCAGCCGTTCTTTGACGACAGAGTCAGCAACCCCCTGACATCTAGAAGTGAGACGAGGACGATGGCAAACGCGCAGCCACGTTCGAACTTCGACTCGAATGATATGTCAGAGATGTCCATGGACTATGACCACACCAGTGGCTGCGTCTTTATGGCAGTGCCATCACAGGCCATCATGCTTGTCTTTCAGAGGGGTGTTTGGTTTATATGGAACTTTGAGAGCGCTATGGAGGGGACGGGAGTCCCGTCCCAAGTGTTGGCCAAAAACAACATAACCGACCCAAAGGTATCGGCCACAGATGGGAATGTGTTTATACATTGTGGCGTTGAATATTATACCCACACAGGTGGGGCAAAGACAGGCTCGTTCTCAGTGTTAGAGTTGGGTCGCGGTGGGGCTCTAGACAGAACGATTGACGCCCTAGAGGATAACCGGATAGGCGCTGGCTATTACACAATGTCCGGCACCTCCTTAGCCCGCAGGTTCTACATTGATGCGCCTGTTGGCGAGTATTATCCTGTATACCTTGTCACAGATAGCCTCGGCTCTTCTGACAACATAACGAACCTGACGCTTGTCTTTACCTACGACAACACAGCCTTCACCCTGTCGCCAACAATGAGGCTTACAACAGAGGTAAATCCAGCGAACATAACCCTAGGCATTGTCGGAAATCAGGCCACCATCACATACAACAACCCAGTGGGCATGACTGTTGGCAGGAAAAACATCATGTGCTGGCTAAGGTTTACGCCAAACACTGAGGCAAAGTCTTTAGGGATAGCCAAGGTGGGGACGACGGCGTACACAGACACGGCTTCTGGGCCACACGACGCAGACCTTTATTGGTGGACCGCCAGCAATATGGCCAACAAGAACGCCAACAACAATCTGGTCCAGAATGTGGACTGGGTTCTAAAGAGTGGCCAGCTCGGGGCCAAGGATGACGCTCAAGTAAAGCTACGCACTCTCTACGCGAAGACCAAGACCCACGGCAACACAGTTCTCAATGTGCAGTTTGCTTCAGACTGGAGCGACTATAAGGGGCAAGCTGGGGACACGATAAACATTGCGTCGAACGACGCGGCCAGGGAGCATGAGGAGTTTGGCGACTCCTCGTCGAAGTGGGCAAATAATGTTATGGTCGATGAGGAAGCATATGATACCATCGCGTCGAGCCTCTCCATAAAAGGAGAGCATGTCTCCGTTATGATGTACGGCTCAGTGTCGGATAAGGCGGAGAGAGTTATCGTTGACTCGGCCCGCGCTACCTACAAACCTACTGGCGGCAGAAGGAGAAAGGGTAGATGATTCATGAGATTGAGCCCACAAGCGTAAGAGACGAGGATGTCAATCGACAGATTAGACACAATGCAAGCCGCAGCTCTGTCGTTGGGGTGGGGGCTGAAACGGCAATCGACGAAGCCAAGAAGAAAGATAATGCCTATCTTTTGAGAGACGGAGAGCATGGAGGCATGTCCCTGTCCAAACCGAACACGAGCGTAATGGGTTTGCCTGGGTCTGAAGTTGTAAGACCCATCACCTTCGAGGAGTCGGCTAGGCTCACCAATATTCACATCAAAGACAGGGTCTATATCACATCGATAACGGCGACGGTGATATTCGTGGGATGCAGGATAGAGTTGGAGCGGGGAATAGATGTGGCCTCTGGGGCCAAAGCCATATTCCTTGGATGCCTGTTTGAAGGGAGCCCTCCTGGGGACGTAATCAATAATCCAGGGGCCATAACGAATGTGCAGGTCGTTGGGTGCTCGAACAAGACAGCACAGGCTCTTGGCAATGTGACTTCTGCGGCGGTGACAACATGAGAGAAATTACCAAAGAGCAGTTTTCTACAAACTCAAACATTGATGGCCGCCGAATTGACAAGGCAATGGAAGACATTGTTGACCGGGCGAATGCGGTGGAGAAGCGGGACTTGGATAAAAGATTTGTTCAAGTGCAATACTGTGGCGGCTTTACCCCAAACGTAGGGCTAACCGCAGACAACGCCTCCCTTCCGTTTATGCCAGAACTCAATGGGTCTGCCCCTGCCAACGAGTATCGGGTAAAGGGGACGCGGAAGTTTTCTCAATCCACCTACACGTCCTCCCTGATATACACGGCAACGCATTTTTTCAATAAGCCGGTGACGATTATCGGCGTAAACGTCAACCTAATGACAGGCGGTACAGATTTCACCAATGACTTCCTGTATGGAGAGGGTGCTGTCTCCGACACAGGTAAGGCCGACGGTCAAGACTCTGACGACATGACCTTGTCAATTTGTGTAGACAACCCGTTCCTCCCAGAGAAGAGGGAGCTGGGCTCAGAGGTGTACCATCGCCACGGGTTCACGGTGAGGAGCCACAGGTTCAACCAGAGCGTCACAAGCGCGGCGGCAGATATGGCCCCAAGCACCAAGCCTCCATCATCTTCCAACCCAATACCGGCGATGGCTGGAATTGTTGTTGATGACCACGACCTAAACGTTCCTCTGCCAAGAGGCGCTAGGGTTAGACTCAACATTGTGATACCAAACTACAGCGACCTTTCCAGCGATGTGTCTGGATGGGGAGAGGCTGACGGCTCACTACCCTGGAACAGCCAAGTGATGAGCTGGACATTGACGGTGCTAGAAGGAGTGGAATAATGAAATTTACTTATATGGATGTGGTTTCGGGGCGGGCGGCGCACGGCAATAACACACTGCGTTATGAAGTGTTTCTGAGAAGAAACGGCATGCCAAACGCCATTGAAAACCTTGGCCGCGCAAGAGACTTGATGCAAGTTCCATACGTTGCCAAGCTTGTCATGAAAATTGTTCAGACAAAAGACGGTGAATTTGTCGCAGCATATGATAGTGTCGAGGCGGCAGCAGCCGCTCTTGGTAAAAAGAATGGCAAGTACCTTGCTAAAGAACTGGACGGCGACGGCGTTGCTTACGGCTTTGAGTGGGCTCGCAAGGAAGTTGAAGAGTGAGTGATATTACCCGAAAGAAGCTGACCCGTGGAGTGTTGCTTGGAACAGAGCACGTCCACGAAACGTTAGACACGGTTGCCAACACCGCCATACCCGCTGACCGGGTAAAGGTGACGATGGCTCCGTTTCGGGTGAACTTTAATTTTCCACTACTAAGCGGTCCCGGCGCTACCATAAATCCACTTTGCATGCCGTTCACACTCCCACCCCTGCAACAAAGCTTCCCGGTAGGGGCGTCATCTGCATCGAGAAATGTCCCGCAGATACTTCTTGATGAGGTGTCCTTTTCGTTCGACTCAAGAAGCGAGAAGGGGGCGATACGTGTCAATGCTGGGCTGACATCCGACCCTGATATAGTGAAGTCGTGTTCTGTGGACATCTCTATTCTGGAGAAAAAGGTGTCCACATCTCAACTTCAATTCGAGTCTGAGATTGTGTCGATGCGAATCCCCGGCCTCCAGTTGACAGGCTCTGCTACAGAGAGATTCAACCCGGCATACCTCGACCAGATAAACAGGTCTCTCGACCCACACAAGATGTATATCCTGAGGATTGAGGCTAAAGACCTAAACGCAATAAGTGGCGACGATGTCGTCATGCCAAACGTCAATGTGTCTTTACGGTTTCGCTCGAAACTGGATGCCCATTACAGCCCAGATGTACAGAACGCGCCTGGAGCCGGAACCCCTGTCGTGCAAAAGTTGCAGGGGTCGCTGGCGTCTCACTCAATAACAAACCCAGGTGCTGGGGCTGACATAAAGGCCGCCAGCCCTGGTGGTGTCCAGTATGAGATGGATGTAGTTGACGCCATGTTCACGGACAAGATAAAGGGCGGTCTCAGTAAAGATGGTGAGTATGACGCCGCGTACAACCTCTCAGATGATGCCGCTTACGAAGTAATAGCGGTGCCATTATTCCAGTGTCCCGTACCTATAAAGGGAAGCAATGCCACTACACTTCCACATTATGATTGGTTTGGCACATATGGCGCATTTGATAGGCGTATTATCCCACTCCATTATCCTGTTGTTATACATCATGTTATCGCGGTAGCGAACTACAATGCCATCACAACAGCCGTCGTGCCATCCGTGGCCACGTTCAAGCACCATGTGGGCGTAGGTCTTGGCAGGGGTATACGTTCGGATGTGTTCACATATCAGAGCGTGGCAGATGCTGAGTGGTCTCCGTCTGACGGCTCGTATGCAAACAGAATTGACAAGTGTGGTGAGGGCCCAGCCTCATTCTTTCAGCAGGCATTTGAGACCATCAACGTCCCACTAATTGGCAGCGGTGGCACCGGGTATAAGGCTGCTGGTAAGCCTGTTTATGCGGGAAGGACTCAGACAGCACGCACGGACATAGGTGGCTCCACGCCGGTAACTGGCGGTCTGGAACAGTTTATTGAGGTTCGGTGGCTTATGAAGGACACGGGCAGCACTGCTTTGAGTGGCGCGACTAACGATGTTTATGTTGGCGCTGGAGGCCATTGGGTATATCTTATTTGTGAGAAACGCCTTGCGGGGCAGAGAGGTTAGTTATGGCGAATCCGTGGGGTTGGGTTTTAGAGAAGGTTGCGGGTGTCAGTACCGAGGAGCTGGTCAAGGGCACCGCGCCCGGAAAGAAGGCCGTCAAGGCGAAAAAAGAGTTTATGGAGAAGAAGAGCCCAGAGTTTGAGGCTTTTCAGCAGAAGCAGCAAGAGCTGTTAGAGCTAAAGAAGCAGTCGTCCCTGTCGGCCCAGGCCGAAAAGGGTGAGATAGAGCGCCTAAGAAACGAGACATTGGATGCCCTGCGAGCGCAGCAGGCGGAGGCTCTCGCCGGGGCTACCGCAGGCACGCAACTCGGTGGTGGCGCTAGATTGGCAATGGGGGCACAGGCAGCACAGTCTGGCGCTATGGCTCAATCCAGCATCAACCAGCAATTCTTGTCTCAACAGCAGGCCGCCAGAGATAGGGCGTTGAAGGCCCAAACTGGATTCTTGGAGTTTGGCGCGAAGCTGGATATGGAAAAGACGAAGAAGATGCAGGACTACTCAACAGCGTTGGCCGGTCTGTTGGCTCAGAGCAAGGGCTTTATGGGGGTCAACAAGGATGAGTATCGGGCCCGGGTCAGAGAGCTTATGGCAAACGAGCCAGACCCCGCCGTCAGAGAGAGTATACTTAGGTCTTCAGAACAATATCTATCAGGCGGTAGCGGTGTGGTCGCTAGCGGCCTAGGCATGGGGTAAACGATGGCGATTATTGTAGGCAGAAGGGATGCTAGCCCCCTTGTTAGTACGGCTGCACCTGTACACGTACCAGACAAGACTCCAACAGAGGAGCTTGCTCAGGGAGCGAAGGCTGCCTATCTCACCTATGCCCTTGGGAAAGAGGTTGTCACCGATGCCTCAAAACTGGCCACGTTGGGTGTCAAGGCATTTCAAGACACTCCTCAAGAGAAGCAGGCCAAGTTTGACGAGGACTTAAAGAAGAGGACTGAGGAGAATTACCAGAAGCTGCGTGAGGCCAAGAGCAAGGTCGAGGAAGATAAGCGCCGCAAGGCCGAGATGTTGAAGAATAGGGGCGGGTATCTGGGCACAATATCCAAGCTAAAAAGCACTTACACGGACCCAGATGTAGACCCATCCGTCTTCAAAGACGCAGACGAACTCATGTCACAAGGGAAGTTCTTTGAGGCAGAGAGCGCGTATAGGATGATGGCGTCCAAGTTTTCCGACCACGAGGATAAGCGCGGCCAAGAGGCCCTTCGCAGAGCAGAGAACGCGAAGAACGAGTTTGCGTTTGGCAGGGCGACCAGTTTGGAAAAAGCTGGCAAGGATGCTGAGGCCATCGAGGAACTGGATAGGCTTGCCGAATCAAACCCTGCGCTAAAGGAAGAGGCAGAGTTTAGAAAGAGCATCATCTCTGAGGCCGTCGCAAAGGAGAAACAAGAGGCCATCTACAACGCAAGCTCTTGGGAAGAAGCGCAGCGCATGATGCGGACGGAGAAGTTCAAAGAGCTTTCACCTGAAGAGTCTATGAGAAAGGTTTCGGCAGATATGGCGGCGGCTGCAATGGGACCAAGACCCATCGCATACAAAGAGGTCCAAGCTCAGGCGCTAATGGCAGCAGCCGAGCAAAACCCAGTAAAGCGGAACGCGATGATGATGAAGGTTCTGTCAGACTTCGACAAGTCTGGCGGCGTCGGTGTCCCCATTGAAAACTTCTGGGACATGTGGACGGGTGACCACATCGTCAAGGCTAGGCAGTCCATCATAAATCAGTTCAAGATAACGCCAACACAGGCCGCGAAGATTATGACAGAAATATCTACGCAGGCTAAGAACGTGGCCATGGCTTCCGAGTCGGGAGAGCGCATGAGGCTTATGCCTACGGAGGCGGCCACTAGGCAAAAACTGGCGTCGGCTAGGATGAGAGCCTCTAATGCTGCGGCAAGAAGGGCTCGTACGGCAGCAGAAGAACTTAAGATGAGGAAAGAGGTAAGCGACGCAAATCAAAAGGTATTAGATACAAATTTCCGAAACCTGACAACAGAGCAAAAGGCCAACATGACTTTTAGAGAGCGTGCCGCTGCTGCCAAGATTTTCAAAGAGGAGTCAATGGCGTCGTATTACGAAAATCTAAGAAACAAAGACGCCAACGGGCAGTACATTAAACGAAGGACTCAAAATAAACTACAAGACTTAAAACTTAAACGAGCGGAAGTTCTGGGCGTTTTGAAAAGGTACAGGGACAACGGTGTTGTATTAAGTAAAAACTGGCGAAACGATATAACATCGGGAGACCTAAAACCCGCCGACCTGAAATCTGGGTTTCTGGACAAACTGAAGGCCATGAAAGGTACCGGTTACGGGCTGTCTGAAAAAGAAATAGAGGACGGAAAAAGTCAGTACAATACAGGCAAGCGCATGAGAGTCTTTAGTAATGCGGAAAAGCACATAAGGATTCTTGCTGGCCTAGAGGAGGCTATAAAGCATTTGGAAATGATTGATAAAGTGGATTGGGGTAAGGTTGACGATAAAGCCCCTGGGGTTGGCGACAAGCTCGGCTCAATGCTTGTTGACCGCCTCACTAAAGGAGCTGACCCTAAAGGGCTTCTGGAGTTTGTTGAGGGAGTGCTTCCAGGTCAGGCCCAAGACATAGCAAACGACCTGATAAGTCTTGTGCAAACCGGCTCCGTCGTTCCTAGGACTGGAAAGCTGCAAATAATGAAAAACACCGCGCAGGGAGTGGGTAAATAATGACCATGCCTAAAGAACAAGAAGAGGGCTGGATAGACAAACTTGTGGAGATGTCCACCTATCTTCCCGTTGTCGGCACCGCCGTCGAGGCCGGGAAGAAGGTTGTCAGCACGTTTGCCGACGAGCCTGAAAAGAAAGAAAAAGAAGAGAGTGTTTTTGACAACGCGGCTAGTGGTGCCAAGCATGTCTTGGACATCGCAAACATGGCCACGGGACCGTCTGGGCTGGTAAAATATTTCGCAGAAAAACTAGCTACCGAGGGAACAGAGGGGGTCTCTGATGTTGTGAAGGCTGGCACGTATGTCGGCGGAATGGTCGCAGGCGCTCTCCCAGGACTAGCCAGCTCCGTGTCTGGCATGGCCCCGCAGGACAGAAGAAACCAGTTATACGCGGCTGCCAACTCCAACATCCAGGCTAGCGATGCGGCTCACGTAAACGAAGACGGGTTCATGGAGATACCGTTCGACGGTGGTAAGCCGACGAAGAGAAGACCGTACACCCCTCAAGAGAGGGCGAGGCTTGTCGAGTTCAGGAACGCCCATAAAGGAGTGTCCGCTGCTAGGGAGGATATGAACAAGACGACGGCCCACCTACAGAAGACACTAAACAAAGATGTCTGGGAGGCGAATAAAGACGATGCCGTGAGGATGATTGAGGCGTTCTCCACCCTTATGTACCTGAGTTCTGGGTTGAAGGGTGCCGAGGCTAAATCAATGATGGGCGCGGCGTCTAGCGGTTTCGAGATGGGCAACAAGATGGGCGGTGCCATCATTCCCGGTACCGTGGGGACATGGAAGGCTCTTCTCGCATCCGACAGCTCTTGGGATATGTTTATAAGGAACATCCCGACGTTTGCCTTAGAGATGGCCCCTGTAGTCAAAGCTGGCCGCGCCGTCTCGACTGCCGCGCTTAGGGCTCCAGGTCGCGCCGCAGCCCAACGAAGAGGTCTGGTAAAGGCCGCCAAGTATACCACAGGAAGCACTCAGGAGAAGATGTTTGCAAGGCTCGATGACTTTGACAGGCAACACGAGAACCTCCTGAAGATGGACAACTATTCCAGGGTTATCCAGAGGGAGGCCCAGAAGATTGTGTCCAACGAGACACTTGCCAAGGGCGGCCCAAACGTATTTGACTACGCCGCAGAAGGTCTTGACTTGGGGGTCACATGGGCGATGTCCCCAGCCTATATAGGGGCAGCCGTGGCCACAGAGTCTATTATGCCAATCGCCACAGGCGCATACACTGTCATGGGGATTGCTGGTGCTGCCGGGATACTTGCGCCACACATGGCGTGGAAGGCATTGGGCAAGGCCGTACCGGGCGCTAGGGAAACCTTTAGACAATACACCGTCAACCGCGCAGCCAACAGTATCCCCGAAGAGCGGAAGATGGTCCAGGATATACTGGAGAAGCCCGGTGACCATGTGTCTGCTGTGTCCATCAAGTCAGACCAACTAGCAAATGCTGCCAAGGAGGCGGATATTCGCCCGGAAGTTGTAGCGGCAAACAACGGTGCTAGGTTGTGGGCTCACTCCGAAAGAAATGATGTCATGAAGATGTTTGACATCGAGAGGAGTCGGGTGGAGCACCTTTACTCAGGCTCTAAGGGCGCTAAAATCCCCATCAACAAACCTATTGAGCAGTTCATAGACACGTCTAAAGCCAGTCCATACGACAAGATTGGCAGAATGATTCGCCCCCATATGGCCACGAAGGAGCAGTACCTAGCAAAGAGCCCCGGCGGAAACTACAAGGCCATGGTGCAAAAGGCTGTCAACAGCGGCAAGAAGATGGTGCCGCCGTCTGTATTGAAAGAGGCTGGGGTGAAACCCACTCCCGCAATGAAGAAGATGTGGGCCAACCATCGACACCAAGCCGCCATGAAAATGATAAAGGAAGGCAGGGGTCGCGATTTAGACACAAAGATTATCGCCGCAGACCCGAGGCTCCGCGCCCAATTCTCCGGCTCACGCTCTCCAGTGTGGGAGCAGTACCGTCTCCTCACTCCCAAGCAAAGAAGGGTTGTGGACGCGGGGGTAAAGAAATCGACCGAGAACGCCGTAGAATCGATAGCCAGAACTCTTGAAGGGGTAATGGCCGCTGACGAGCTTTTAGAGGTTTCTACGGCATGGAGCAAGGCTTACAAGCGAATCATGATGAACTCCATACACGCCGAAGTCGCGAAGGTGGCTGGCGGTGCAGAGTGGGGTCTCGATGGTGGCATGATGGGCCTCCGTGTTTTGGAAGAGGCGAGGGGTGTAAAGCTTCCCAGAAACGTAGCGATAAAGCCGGGTGGTAAATTCGACCGCATTGTTATCGACCACGACTCCATGTTCTCTGAGTTGATTAGGGATGCTGGCGTCGTCCCTGGGAAGATGTATAGAACCATAACAAACAGCCCGCTTGTCAACCAACTGATGGATGAGATTGTCGAGCTTGCCGATGATGTTGGGTTGCCGCGCTCGTTCCGTAACAGGGAGACCACTAAGTCGGTCCTGCTGGATGCCGTGTACGAGAATGGCATGTCCAAACTTGTAGACAAGAGTTACCAGTTCACCATCATGAACGAACTGGCAACGATGCTGGGGATAAAGGATACGGCGAAGAGGGACAAGTTTTTCAAAGACAATGGAGGGAGAATACGCTCGGCGGGCGCTAGGTCACATAAGTCTGGCGAGGTAATGGATATAGAGTTTGTCAACGGCAAGAAGCGAGTCATGCTATCAGATGCTGTGGCAAACCACCTTCCACCAGTTGACCGCGACATAGCTTTGTCATGGGCGTCCCGGGCTTTGAATATTCAAGGTGCCAACATGGCCCACGCCATGGGGACAAGAAAGTTTCTCGGGATGATGACAGCGCCGCTTGTGCCGTTTCTAAACAAGAAAGGGGTTCTTGCTGACGCATCCGTTGCCGCCAAGCGGTACGCTGAGATGATTGAAAATGGCGACAAGCTGCCTTTGCTAAGGGTCGCGTCCAATGAGCACATCAACCAGTTTCTTCCAGACGAATTGAAGATAAAAGAAGCGAGCAAAGTGTTTGACTCTAAGGGTCGGTACAATCAACTGATTGAGAAGTTTGCAAAGAATGACGACAGATTTCCATCCATGAGCGGGGAGGTCCACGGCAGCGTTCACACCGTCGAGGCTCTTCAAAACGAGGCCGTGACTAGGTGGGCACTAACGGTCGGCAGCCGTCCAGCACTCGACTGGTCGCGAGCCGTTGCCAGTTGGTCTAAGTTCGCCCTTACAGCGCTAACACCTTCCACCAACGCCGCCAATGTTGGCTCGAACGTCCTCATCAAGTCTTTGGCCGAGGGCTCGTTGCCCACCACCGTCCTGTGGCGCGGGCTGAAAGAGGTTGAACACTTTAGAAAATACAGGAACAACAAGCTGACAGGGAGGGACAAGGAGATACAGGACTCCATAGCCAGAGTAAACGGCATGGATTCTGACTTGATGGCTCAAGAGGTAAACCTCTTCAACTCAAACTTCGATATAGGCCACCACAACAGACTGATGAAGGCGGCCAGGAAGACGAAGAATTTCGCTAAAGACACCTACTCCATGGGTGACGGCATGTTCAGAAACTCTAGCATCAGGAAAGACATGTCCTCGCTGCTTGATGATTTAGACACGCTGAAGCACGGTGACGAGATATGGCTCGAACACCCTCACTCCATAGAGAAGTTGATGAAGCATCCTGATGGGTTCTACTTGGAAGGGAAGAGGCTGTCAGACAAAGCGCTCATGGATGTGCTGGCTAAGACGGCGAAGAAAAGGGCTGACGACCTGTTTGTAGATTACCGCCGGAAGGGGATATTCCAGCACACTCTAACGCAGGGCAATTTTGCTATGATTGGTCTGGGGGCACCGTTTTTCACATGGGCTCATCACGCAGTCTTTGGCAACGGCGGTCGCGGTATTCTAGGCTCCGCAATGGATATGGGGCCAAGGCCGTGGTACTACACCAACAACAGCAAACTGAATCAAAGGATGATGGTAGACGCCATGGGCCTATCTATGAGGCGTCAAGCCATACTAAACATGTCTCGCGGTGGAGAGTTCGGGGATACAGAATCTCGCGGCGTTTTGTCTGAGGCTTTTCAGAACAGGAGCAGATGGAACCTTGGCAAGAAAGAGGCGACCCTTATCATGTCGTCACATGTGAACCCAGGGCAAGCGCCAAACGTTCAAATGATGGACCTGTCGAGAATAAACCCGGCGTCACCACTGATAAACTTCATGAACCTCCCCCAGTCTGTGGCGTACAACCTCATCCGCCCCACCCTAAAAACGCTTGGCGTTGATGGCTACGATGATTTAGAGGGGATAAAGAAAGGCGGCCCATCTAGGGACGGCATTATGTCCAAGAGAGGATTCGGTTGGGCTGAGTCGAGCATACTGTTTGATGCCATAGGTGTTGGCAAGTCCATTCCCCTGAGCATCTTAGACGGCAACTTCAGTACGTCTAAATTCGTAACCATGGTCATAGGGGCGACTCTTGGCGGCGGTGTTAGGGATGTCGTCAGAATCTCAGATGAATTGCTGTCGAGGCACGGTGAAATATTTACCGACAAGGGAATGATTTCTCCAATGACCACAAAGCAAAAGGTATCTTACCTTCTCCACCAGTTAGGAGGAGCGAAGTGGAACACCATGACCTACCAGAACTCGCTAGAGATGGTGAAGGCTGACATGCGTAAAGAGGAGAAGAAGGTCCTTGAGTCGTTCGAGCATATGACGAAGAAAGAGAGGAAAGCTTTGAAAGACCACCTTTACAAGCCAGAGGTGCCAATGGATAGTGATGCGTTCTTGTCTGGAGTGGAAGAGTTGAGGCGACCAAACCCTTTAGACCACGAAGGACGTCTTGCTATAATTGAATACTACAATGGACGCCTTGCAGAGTTTGAAAAGTTAGAGTCTCTTCTCAGTGAACGGCAACACCCTGCTGCAACTGCTCGACCTTGACCTCTAGCTTCGTCACCTTCTCAGCAATAACATCCACACGCTCGTGACCACGGCTAGCCTTCCTGTCGGTGGCAGCTAGGTTGGATTCGATAGTCTCTAGGGTATTGTTTATCTTAGCTAGGATGAGACTCATCTTTGCCATCTGCCCCCTGAGATACCAAGAGAAGGAGATAAGACTCCCCACAAGGCCAATCAGCGACATTACGTCTTTCATAGTCAGTGTTAAGTCCATCTCTCTCTCCTAGCTTGGCGACTCTTCCCCGGTCTCAACGCGAAAGAAATTCTTGAATGCCGCCATCCTCAGCCGCGCAGGCCTACGGTTCTACTGGCCCCTCTGGCTCAGGCCATGTAATGTCTGCACTGTCTACTAGCACCGCGCTTGGAAATGCACACGCAACGGTAGAGCACTCCAGACCCGATGGCTTCTGTAGATACCAGACATCGTCAACATCTTGGCAAGGTTGAGCCCAATGCTTTGTGATGCCGTCCATCGATTTGATTTGTTGAGCGAGGTCATAGAATGCCGCCATCTGGTAGCATGCTTCCTTGCTGTCATGTTTGTAAAATTCAGCCATTGTTAAACTCCCCATTTACCGGTTAGATAAGACTCGACCGCATCCCGGTCTGTGTCTGAAAGAATTGAATCGTAAAAAAGAACCTCGGCAATCTCTGCCTCCGCAATCAGGGTGTGAGCGCCGACTTGATAAACATTGCTGACACC
>MDTB01072708.1_pt1 | contig 14213 bp, 14 predicted proteins | sample 811161 | NCBI WGS metagenome assembly MDTB01 (sample SAMN05326650, study PRJNA326480) | marine metagenome | isolation source: seawater | place: Mediterranean Sea | collected 2009
ATAAATTAATCTTTAAATTTATTATATAAATTTTTACTCTATTAAGGAATATTTTGATGAAAACAAACTATAGTGAAAAACTAGTTAAATTAATGAAGGATATTAGAATTAGTCCTGAAAAAATTAAAAACTCTGACATAAAATCTCTAAATGAAAAAGAACAAGGAATTTTATCTAAATATTTATCTGAACTTATGATTGAGGCTTCATCAATGAAAAGAGAAGAACAAATTAAAAATTAATTTCTTATGGATTATTCAAAAGAATTTAAAAGAGTTAGGAAGCAGATGAATTGGTCAAAGTCTCAACTTGCGGGGCTTCTCGACATTCAGTCTATTGAAGAAATTACAAATATTGAAAAATCTAATAAAATTATATCTGAAAAGCATAAAAAATCATTTGACTATATATTAAAATTGATTGAGCAAGGATGTGAATTTAAATTAAGGATTAATAAAAATGAGTGATAATAAATTTTCCATAAAAATAAGTTCTGATAACTCTATTCATTTACCAAAAAATCTTTTTCAAAAAGCTGAATCAATGGGCTTATTTGAAGAGGGATATACTTTAAGTATTCTTGATCTCAGGCTCCTTATAAGTGATTAAATTAATTTGATTATTAATTTATATATAAATATTTTAGACAGACACATATAATGAAATTGAATAAGAAAGATATAATTAAGTCATTTTTTATTTCCTATATTACAATTAGTTTGTGTTTAGCATTATCAGCCTGGTTCATCATTTTCATTTCCCATTTATATCCTACTATCAGATATCAATCAATTTTTCAATATCTATTAAATTTTTTTTTAAATAATACTACAATAATATTTTTTTTGTTTACAGGTATGATATTGACTACAATCATAACTTTTCTTTACAAAATGAATAAATCATAATATTTTATGGAAAAAGTTGTCATTATAGGATCAGGATTATCTGGACTAGCATGTTCCTATTATCTTAACAAAAAAGGAATTACAACAAAACTATTTGAAAAAAATAATTATTTGGGAGGAAGAGTAAATTCTGAGTTTGATGGAAATAACATATATGATATAGGTTTTCAAGTTTTACTTGATAATTATAGCCAAGTTAAAAGTATAATTAATTATAAAAGTCTAAAACTCAACTATTTTAATTCAGGTGCCTCGATTTTAAGCCAAAATTCTATATTAAATCTATACAATCCTTTGTTTCATCCTTTTCTTTCTCTAAGTAGTAACTACAATCAAATATTTACTTTTTCAGATTATTATAAATTAATAAATACTTTAATTTTCTTAAGAAAAAATCAAAATATTTCTGCTAAAAAATTTTTAAAAAACACCTTTTCTAATAGGTCTATAGAATTATTTTTTAAACCTTTTTTTAGTGGTGTATTTCTAGATGATGAACTAGAAAATGAATTGATTTTTTTTCTAAAACTACTTAGGAAATTTACATTTGGAAAAGCTGGGATTCCAGAACAAGGAATGGCTGAATTACCTAAATCTATTTATAATAAATGCAATAAAACTAAATTATATTTAAATAGTGATTTATATAAATTAAAAAATAATAAAGCCTACTTTAAAAATGGACATATTGAGAACTTTGATAAAATTATATTAGCCATGCCCATAAATAAAATTAATAATATTATAGATTTAAATATCAAAGCATCTTATAACTCAAATACTACATGCTATTTTTCAACAAATAAAATTATAAAATCAAAAAATATCCTATTAGTCGCTGACAGATCTTATCAAATAAATTCAATTCATTTTCTATCTAATATATCTAAAACCTATTCTAAATTAAAAGGAACATATTTTTCTATATCATGCAATAAAGCGGACATAGATAAAGAACAAATAATTATGGAATGTAAAAAAATATTAGATATTAAAGATGATATAGTTTTTCATAAAACATACAGTATTAAAAATGCACTCCATAAACAAAAAATGAAAATTAATAATAAAGAAAATATTTATTTTTGTGGAGATTGGTCAGAAGAACCTTCAATAGATGGTGCCTTGAAAAGTGGTAGAGATATAGCAAATAAAATCTTAGATTTTTGATCAATTTATAAATAATATGCTTAAATTTATTTTTCTCAATTTTATTATTTTAATATTTTCAATATCATGTCATGCCCCCTACAATATGAAAAATGGAATTCTTAAAAAAAATTATAAATTGATTTGGATCGAGCTTTTTACACAATCTTATATTGATACAAATAAATGGAATATCGAAATAAGAGAAGCTGGTTGGGTAAATAATGAACTTCAAGCTTATACAAATAAATCAAATAATATTTACATTCAAAATAATCAACTAATAATTAATGGTATAAAAGAAAATTACAATAATGCAAAATATACTTCAGGAAGAATAAATACATTTGGAAAATTTAGCTGCAAGTATGGAAAATTTGAAGTAAGAGCAAAAATACCAATGAAAAAGGGTATCTGGCCAGCAATATGGCTGCTAAGTAACGATATCGAAGATAAAGGATGGCCAGAATGTGGAGAAATAGATATTATGGAACATATAAATACTGAAAAACTAATATATGGTACATTACATTCAAAGGAATATAATCATATGCATGGAAATCAAATTGGAGATAATGTTGAAGTAGATGATTTAGGCGACACATTCAATACATATGGGTTAGAATGGGATTCTGAAACATTAATATGGCTAGTAAATGATAAACCTTTTCATAGAGTTAATAAAAATGATTATTTTAAAAATGATTGGCCATATGATTCAGAATATTTTCTAATAATCAATCAAGCAATAGGCGGTTTTTGGCCTGGGGAACCTGATAGTGACTATGATTCCTCTCAGTTTATAATTGACTGGATCAAAATATATCAATAGTATCTATAGTGTATAAAGCAATATTATGGGATAATGATGGGATTTTAGTTCATACTGAAGAATGGTATTACCAGGCTACAAAGGAAGTAATGATGGAATATGGATTTAATCTTACTTTAGATATTTACCATGAAACATTTCTAAAAAATAATTCTGGTGCCTGGCATTTATTAGATGGTATAGATCATAACATCGTAACTTCCCTTAGAGATAAAAGAAATAAAATTTATACAAATTTTCTTCAAACTAAGAACATATTTGATATAAATATATCTAAAATATTAAATCTACTTTGTAAAAAATATAAAATGGGAATAGTTACTAGCTCAAGAAGAGATCATTTTAATATTATACATAAACGAACCAATCTATTAAAATATTTTGATTTTATAATAGCAAATGATGATTATACTAATTCTAAACCTGATCCTGAACCATACTTGCTCGGTATAAATAAATCAGGATTTAATTCTAAAGAATGTCTTGCTATAGAAGATTCAGAAAGGGGCATGACATCTGCTAAAAATGCTAATCTGGATTGTTGGGTTATTCCAACAAAATTAACCAAGACAGGTAACTTTAATAACGCTAACAAAGTCTTAAATAATATTAATGAATTAACAATTCTATTATAATAAGCTACCAAATTTTTGATTAATGTATTACTTTATATATATCATATAATCACTATAATTAATTGAATTTTATATTGATTTATCGTATTAATCTATCAATTTTTTATATTTCTATTTTCAATATATATGAAAGATTATTTAAGTTATCTACTAGTACCAGATGGAGGAATGATTTACTTGAATTGGGAGCCTTAGTGGTTACGGTGTTGAAAGCTAAATCGACCACTCTGGGAATTGGAGGAGGGCTCGCTGAACTAAAGCTATGCTATTAATTGCTATCTTGAATTTAGTGAGTCCCTTCCTAACTTCAAAAAAAATTCTGGGCTTCAGAAATTTCGAGGAGGAAGTCTGGATAATAGCTAGTTCTATTTCTAGCATAATATTACAATACTGAGTTAGTATTGGGACTAATTCAGTATTGTATATTTTTTTACTGAGCTTAAAAAAAATAATATTTTAAAAATAATTTTACTCACTATATACCATATAAAGGATTATGCGGATTTAATCATACCATATATAGTGTTGCTTTAATACCTATGGTAGTTGTAAATTTTTTATTATAATTTGCTGTAAGTATGAATATGTTATAAGAGGAGGAGTGTCTTTTCATATTTACAGCAGATATAAAGCCTCCCTATTATTATGATTTTGAATATTTTAAAACTTTATATTATTTTTTGCTAAATGATAATTTCTTTTTAGCAATTTCAACCTCGGGATAATAAGCATCCATGTCTAAAACCTTTTTATAATTATACTTCATGTTAATTAAGTCCCCTTTTCTTTCGAATATTTGTCCTCTCAAAAAGTATGTAAAGCCCAATAACCAATCAAACTCCATAGTATAGTTGCTTAAAATAAAATCTGTTTTAATTAACGCTTCATTATACTTTTTATAATGCAAATCTTTAATAGAATAAATATAATTATATTTTAATTTACATTCTCTCTCATTGATTATTGACCCATTAGCAATGAAATGATTTAATAATGGTTCAATGTTTTCAAGCTGATCAAATTTAAACGTTTTTGAAAGTAATTCAGCGTAAAGGAAAGTAAAATAAGGATTATTTGGAAAAGCATCAACTAATCTTTTTATATAAATGTAAGCTTTTTCATAATCTCTTTCTACATGCAAGTAAGCGTAAGACAAAACATTTGAAGCTTCTACCCAGCTATAATGTGAATTATTAGCAGCATATTCTAAATGCATTAAACCAGCAGAGCATTCAGAAGATATTCCTAAGACCTCTGCACCCCATTTTACTGGAGGTATAGATAAGCAAGAAAAGTACTCCATTAGACCAATAGGCATAAATACATCAATCAGATTACTATCTAAATCTTTAGCCTTTAAAATATACCTAAGTCCATTATAACCAGAAAAAAATGCCCTTAACCATTCCTTACTAGCTAAAGCAGTTCTTGCACGCATTCCATAACTTGACCCTAAATAAAGTAGATATTCAGGGTCATTAGGAAACTGCTTAATATAATTATTATAAAAAGGAATTAATTTTTCTACTTCACTATTAATCACTTTATAAGACTGATCATAACCTTCTTCTGATTGAGCCTTTAGCCAAGTTGCAGAAAGTTTAATAAATGGTATTGCAGGATGCTTAGGATCTAATAATTCTGCAGAATTAAGCATCTCAATAGATTTGTTAAAATCATAATTATATAAAGCATCAACCCCCCTTTGAACCAAGATTTCAGAAGAAGATCTTTCCCAGCTATATTGCGAAAAGATAAATGATAGAAGTATAAAATAAAATATCAATAATTTTTGCAAGAAATTCTCATATATTCATAATATTTTTATAGATGAAAAATAACTTTAATAAATTTTTATAATACTACTCATTATTATCTAGTATCTCTTTAGTTACTTTGTCTATATCAAGATTTGCGTTATCTAATCTTAATTTAGTAAATGAAGAAGAGTTTTTTTCAGAAGCTTTTATCCATTCATTATGAAATGATTTATTTTGAATGTCTTTTAAAATGCTTTTCATATCTTGTATAACATTATCATTTATTAACAATGAACCTCTAGTTAGGCCTCCATATTCAGCAGTATCACTTATGGCTCGTCCCATAAAATCAAAACCTTTGGAATGAAACATATCAACAATAGTTTTGAGCTCATAATAGCAAACTAACCAAGAAGAAATTGGACTATATCCAGAATCAACTAGAACTTGATAAGCCGCTTGAATCAATTTAGGCAAGCCTCCAACTAATACTATCTGCTCACCAAACAAGTCTGTTTCAGTTTCTTCTCTAAAAGAGGTTAAAAAAACACCAAAACGAGTCAATCCGATAGCCATACTATATGACAAAACTAAATTAAATGAATCGCCACAATAATCTGTATTAACTGCAACTAATCCTGGTAAACCTTTTTGATTTTTGTAATTAGCTCTTACTTCTGTACCTGCTCCACTTGGTGCAGAAAGAATAACATTAACATATTCAGGAGTATTAATCAATTTATAATGAATATTATAACCGTGGGAGAATAGTAATGTATCACCTTTTTTTAAATTGGGCTCAATAAACTTTAAATAGACACCTTTAATTTCCTGATCAGGTATAAGTACAGAAATAAAATTGCAAGAAGATACTAATTTATCTATCAAGCAGCAAATAAAACCATTTTCTAATACATCTTTTTTAGATGCACTACCATCTCTTAATCCTATCCTAACTTCAACTCCACTATCTTTTAAATTAAGTGCTTGAGCTTTAGCTTGATTTCCAAAACCTATAATTCCAACTTTTTTACTCTTAATTAATTCAATATTGCAATCTGCATCAACATATCTTGGAGGAAGCTTCATAATAAATTTAAACCTTATCTAATTTAAAATTAATTTTAGGCTTTATAAATAAAATTAAAACTGGAAGTAAAATTAATGAACCAAAAACTGCAGTTATTATTATCATTGTTGCTAAAAATCCGAATTCGTGATTAGGAACAAACTCAGAAAAGTATAATACAAAAAAACCTAATGATAAAATGATTCCAGTACTTATTATTGCCTTTCCTGTGGTAAGCAAAGACTGTGAGACTGAATACTCGTAGTCTCTACTATTTTTAAACTCCTGTCTAAATCTAGCCAAAAAATGTATAGTATTATCAACAGCTATACCAAGAGCAATAGAAAATGTCATAGCTGTAGTAGGACGAAGTTTAATTCCCAAATAACCCATAAGCGCTCCGGCAATCATTAAAGGAATAATATTAGGAAGTATAGCAATCATTGATAAACTAAAGGATCTGAACAAAATAACAATAGATAAAAATATAATTATAAATGCAATAAAAAAGCTAGTTGTCAAATTGTTAACTAAATGTCTTCCAGTACTTAATGATAGTAAGGTACTGCCCGTTACATTAATATCTACTTTATCTCCAAAAATTTCATTTCCAAAATCATTTAATTGATCCCTTATAAACATACCTCTATTAAAAGGAATATCTGAAATTCTACAAGATATTCTCGTCTTAGAATAATTATCATTCAATAAATACTCAATAGGTTCAAAGTCGTTACTAAATGAAAGAGCATCATTTAAAGAGGTTGGAAGCTCTCTTAAACCATCACCTAAACTTTCATTAATCAACATCAAATAATCACCAGGCGATACTGCTGTGTTAATTTCTTGAAAATCTAATATTTTAGCCTTGTAAGATTGAACTTTTTTTAAATGATCAGGTGCTAAACTTCCATTTTCTATTTTAGTATCAATAATAATCTCTAAAGGCAGAGTCCCCCCTAATTTTTGTTCTACGTACTTTAAATCATCGTATAATTTATTTCCAGGCTTTATGTCAGCAAGAACAGATGCATTATAATCTATTTGAACTAAACCAACAATTGAAAGAATAAATACAACAGAAGTGACAACTATGACAAAAACTGGCTTTTTCTTATTCCAATAATTTATTCGATCAGTTATTAAAAGCTTACCTCCTTTCTTCAATCTTTTAATATGCTTAATATCAGGGGGGCTAATATAATTTAAAAGAATAGGCATAATAATAAGTATGAGAATAAACATCAAAAGAACCCCAAACCCCAATAATAAACCAAACTGCTGAGTTAATTTAATGTTTGTAAATGCAAGAGAACAAAATCCTATAGAAGTTGTAAAACTTGTTAAAAATAATGCACCTCCAATTTCTTCTATTACCCTTTCAAGCGATTTATTTTTAGATAAACCCATTCCTAGACCTTCATGATACTTCATAAGTAAATGAACAGCATTTGATGCGCCTATGATCATAAGCAAATTAAATGTCAAATAAGAAATAACATTAATAGTAATATTAAAAAATGACATAATACCAGCAATCCAAATAAGAGTGGTAGAAATTGCAATTATTGGAATTATGATACTTTTAATTTGTCTAAAAATAAAATATAGTATTGAAATAGCGACTAAAAAAGATATTGGAAGGAAAAATGACCTTTCTTCATTCATAAGCTGAATGTATCTAGTCCTCATTATAGGAACACCTGCTTCATACCAATTCCAATCAACAGTTTTCATTATTTTTTCTAAATTATAAACAATTTTAGATCTAGCTTCTTGAGTGGAAATATCATCTTCTAAATCTATCAGAATAGAAGCAATTTTACCATCTTTAGAAATGATAAGGCTTGAATAAATTGGATGATTTAATAGTTTTTCTAGATTCTTTTCCCTATCGTTACTTGTTAGATCTTCAGAGAAATATTCACCATCATCAATAGTGGATAAATTAAAAACTGATTCTACCCCCTCTACATCAAATGCAATCATTTCTGATATTTCTGTTAATAAAGCAATATTCTTGACACTTGTAGGATTATCAGATTCATATACGAGTAGAATTTTATCATCTTCTCTATTAAAATCATTTCTAAAAGCTTGATACTTATCTCTTTCTGGATCGCTTTCAGGAAACATTTGCTCCAATGAAAAATCAACTTTTAATCTATCTTCAGATATGAACGCTCTATTAAAAAATATTATTGTAGCAGTAAGAATAAATAAAATAAAAAGAGTCGGCCTTTTTATAATTAACTTACTTAATGTGGTTAACATAAATTTTATATATATTTTTACAATTTACTATAATAGAATTTACACATATATAATTTGCTCATAAAACAAAAAGCCCACTATAATTCAAAAAATATAGCGGGCTCAATTAGTAGCTTAAATACTATTTTATTTTTATTTTTTTCTCATCTGGAATTTCAACTTCAGACAAGGTAAAAACTACCTTTAGTATTCCATTATTATAATCAGCTGAAATATCATCTTTAAAGACATAATTAGTCAAATCTATTTGTCTATTAAAATCACCATAATTAATTTCATTATATATATCTGACTGTTCATCAATACTTTCGTCCAGACGTGAACCAGATATAGTAAGAAAATTATCTTTTAGGGTTATATTTACATCATCCTTTTTAAAGCCAGGCATATCAAATTTAAGTATTAATTGATTTGAATCTTCATAAACACGAAGTTTTGGAAATAAAGAATCATTCATTTTACTATAAGAGTATGCGTAAGGCGTATTTAACCTATAAAAGTTGCCAAATAAAGACTCTAGAGCTGATTTAGATTTATATGTTACTATATTCATTACTTTTCCTTTCATATTGAATTTATATTACAAAAATAATAAATGCAAAAGATAAGCCAATAAGAAATATATAACACAACTATGACAATTTCGATACAATTAAAGCCATATTGTCATTATATATTGACATTATGACATTTAAAAGGTTATAATTTAATTTTTCGGTTCTCTTGTTCATCACTCTCTCTGAAAAGAATTATAGTATTTCCAATTGTGCCGACCTTGTAAGAATTTGTTTTCTTTTCTATAAATTCTGAAAGATTAATTTTATCATCTTTAAAGTCTCTAAATTTAATTTTTATTAATTCTTTTGTATTTAAAGCTAAATTGATTGAATTAATTACACCATCATTAACACCATTTTTACCAATTAAAACGACAGGTTCCAAGTGATGAGCTAAACTTCTTAAAGTTTTTCTATTTTTACTCGTTAATTTTTTCATAAAAACTATATCTATATATTTACACTAAATTACTATGATAATACTTATAATAATAATCAAAATAATATGACTAAGAATAAGATAGTTGGAGTAAATAATTTTGTTTTCAGGCAAACAAGAGAAAATTTAAAAACATATACAAATAAACTTACATATGAAGAAATAGCTCACCATGCTGAAGAACAATTTATAAAAGGTTTTTTCAAAAAAGGCTATCGTGATGGAGTCATTATAGTTAACGTAAATAAAAATTTAATTAATAATTTCATATGTCCTTTTACAAAGATCAATGATAGCACAAAATTGAAGGCTACCATTGTAAGAAGATCTAAAAATGAAACATTTTATATTCAAATAAGAGCTTTAAATGGAGAGCCTCTTAAGACTTCATCAGTGGAATTAATATTATATAGAAATGATGTTCTTGCAGAAAATAATGAACAAACAACAGATTTAGAGTGGGAGCTAATATCATTCCATGCTATACCAAAAGGAGTGCAAAATATGCCAATGGGTCCTGTCACAATGATGAGAAATCAACTTGAACTTATTGGTGGAACTAAAGCTAGTTATAAATCAGAAGAATGGGCTAAATCAGTAGAGTTTTGGCAAAAATATGCCGTACTTGATAATCTGAATCGTTAAAAAAAATCTAAAAATAATATCCATAAACACTTTAAACATTTTTTGATAGTCTAAAAATTTTAACAGATTTTTCAAAGCCCTTCAATTCATGTAAGCCAAAACTTTCGATATCATAATCTCCCTTAACAAAAAAATAAGTATCTTCATCCATTAAAATATCTCCAGGATCACCAGGGCCATCTAATCTTGAAGCCTTATTTACAACTGATCCAATAACAGTATAATCTACCTTTTCTGGAGGACCTATATTCCCTACTTTAGCATAACCTGTTGCAATTCCTACATAAACTGAAAATGGAAAACGATTTTGCTTCTTATATTTCTCATCTAATTCATCAGCTTTTAATTGCATATCAACTGCTGCTTTTACAGCTGATTGCGCGCTAGTAACTCCATTTTCAGGATTTTCAAAAAATGCCATTATACCATCACCCATATATTTGTCAACTATACCATTATTCTCAAAAACTATCGATGTCATTTCATTAAAATACTCTTCTAGTACATTTTGCACTTCAGCTGGATCTGCTTTATCAGTAAAAGATGTAAATCCAGCAATATCCGAAAACAATACAGATATCCTTTTTCTCTTTCCTCCTAATTTCAACATATCTGGATTATTTTTAATCTTATCCATTAAATGTGGAGAAAGATAAGATTTCAAGCTACCTTCTAATACACCCATCTTGACCTGTGATTCATACATACTATAAATCAATATAAAAACTGAAGTAATTACAATAGGAATTAAAACATCAAGTGTTTGAAATAAAAACCCTTTATTAATAAATATCCAAAAATCAAATGAAATATATGAGATTATTATCCCAATAGCTAATAGACCAAGCTTCCAAACATCTAGTATTAATGAAAAATATAGTAAAACAATTAAACTTAATATTATAATTAAAATAGATATTTTATAAGAAGTAGTATAAATGAATTGTTCATTAAGGATGTTACTAAAAGCTATACCATATATCAAAGGATTTCCAATTGGAGAATCAAGAGGAGTATTGCTAAAATCTTTAACAGCTGCAGATAGATCCCCTAATATAACCGATTTACCTGATAAATCTATTGCCTTAGGATGACTAATAAGATCCCAAGCGGATATACTGCTAAATTTATCTAATTTAGTTAAATTTTGAATATCTTTAAGAGACATAAAATTAACTAGCATATTGCCCCTACCATCCAAAGGTATTTCTAAATCCTTATTAATTCCATTATATATAAAATCGTTTAAAATTATTTTGTACTTATCAAACAACTTTATATTACTTAAATCATAACCTATATGTTCACATAATAATCGAAGGAAAAAATGAGGAACTAGCATACCATTTATTTCTGCAACGATAGGTAGGCGTCTTAAAATACCATCAGCATCTGATTCTATATTAATAAAACCTAGACTTCCAGATTCAATAAACTCACTTTTAGACTTATAAGGTATATCAACTACATGCTTAACTAACCCTGGAGTTAATAAAGGAAGATTATCATATTCAAGTTCGTTAAGAATATTAGAATGATCTTTTACAATTAAAGGAATACTTTCATCTCCAAACTTACTTAAATAAGGATTTATAGCTACATATGAATCCTCTACAGCATGCAATAATCGAGTCCAGCCTATCGTGTCAATTGTAACAGTAAAAATAATATCAATTCCTAAACTTGAAGGATTACCTGTATTTATTTTCTCTATAGTTTGTGCATAGTAAGAATAAGGCCATAAATCAAAGCCTGATTGCTTTTTAGAATAATCATCTATATTAATCATAACAATATCAGAACTTAAATCAGGATTTTTATTTGAATAATCTCTCAGCTTAAACTTCAGATCTGTCATTTTGAGTTCAAAATGGTGAGTCAAAATAGGGAAAAGACCCAATACTAATAGTACTAGGATTACTGAAAGAATTGAACCTAAAACAAGATTCCTGCTCATTTTAAAATCAATATTTCGCATTGTAATTACTTATGGTTAAGAATTATTTTTTGGAATGCTATTCCACTAGCTCCAATGCATTCATAAATTAAACTTTGAGGCTTCAAAGAATTATCATCATCACCTCGGAATGCAACACCACCAACAATAGGTTTATCTAATCTATTTGTGAGATTCGATATATTCTCAACAGCATCAGGATCCATTGAATTTAATAACTTTTCGATTTTTTTACTCAATTTATTTTTTGCTTTCATAGGCGCATTATCATACCTAGCTAAAAGTTTTTTCATATCAAACAATTCATCATAGGTATTTATTAAATAAAAAGTTTCTTCTCCTTGAGACCCTTCAAATGTATTCCATGGTAGAGCAGTAAAATATAAAGTATCTAACGCCTTATTATCATTTATATTTCTTGAGCTTTCATAAAGAAGTGAATATGTGTTTTCAGTATCTTTATATAGTATATAAAAGTTTGTATTTTTAATAATTCCAATATTTATACGTATTTTATCTCCATTAAATACTTCAGAACGATCTTTTAAATTTACTAAAGCATCATTCGTTTTCATGTTACCAATAATACCATAATTGAAGCTTATTTTACTCGCAAAAGTAAATTGCATTAATATAGCTAAAAGTACATTATATCTAAACATAAAACACCCTTTCTATTTTATTAAAATCAGTTTTTCGGTCATTGTATAATCTAAAACTTTATTATCATCATAAAAATTATATCTAATAAAATATATTCCAGAATTATAATCATTTGCATCCCAAATAATTTTATAATTCCCTTTTACTTTACTTGTATTTAATAATTCATCTACTAATTGACCTTTAATATTATAAATATTTAATTTTAAGTATCCATCTTTTATAACATTATATTCAATTGTTGTTATTGGATTAAAAGGATTTGGATATATATTATTTAATCCACCTATGATCGCGTTTGGATCATAAGAAATTATATTAGAACCACTATTAACTATACTACCTTCTAATTTAACTTCATATTCAACTTTATAATTAGATATTTTATCACTTTTAGATTCTATAAGACATAAAGGTATTGATAAAATCTCAGATTTTTTATTGAATCTTACTAAATCTTTTTCAACAATATTACTTGAAGAATTATACTTTAAATTCATATCAAAAGAAGGATTTTGAATTGCACATAAAACAACATCCTCATCTAGAGACTTTACCTTAAACCAAATATGATCAAAACTACTATAATCGTTATTAATATTAATAAATATATGATCATCCATTATATAAAATGTTGGATCAAGTCCGAATTGAACCAAATCTTTTCTAAATCTATTACCCGAATTTTCATTTTTATTTAAGTGATTCCACATTCGGATGAAACTTAAAAGATCTTGTATATTCCAATAACTATCAAAATTTGATGTGAAATATGGCGGACTCCCTATTACGGGACCTAATTCATACTTGTAATTTGACGTTTTCCAATTAGATAATAAGATATCAATATCTTGAGAATCTAATTGCTTATTTAAATTATAATCTCCCAACATTTGTATACGATAATTTAATTGAATATTATTACTAGATATTGAGGAGCTATCTAAAATAGAATTCATAAAATATTTACCATTACCAGAACTAATTTCTGAAGGTATAATATCAATTAATAGACTATCTAATGATGTCAATTTATTAAATTCTATTCTTAAAACTCTTGAATCATTTCCATTAATAAATACATTATATTCTAAATCATATCCATATATAGAATTAATTGAAATAGCATCTTGGCTAGAAGGGTCTAATGAATTATTAAAAATAATATCTAGAGATCTATCATAAAAAGAAATTGTGCCATGATTAGTTATAGAAAGATTTTCTATCTGAGGGATACATTCATTATTACCATTACAATTACCACAAAGATCTATTATAGCTCCTCCAAAACATGTACCTAAACAATCACGATCACTGTCTGCAAT
>MDTB01172054.1_pt1 | contig 14213 bp, 12 predicted proteins | sample 811161 | NCBI WGS metagenome assembly MDTB01 (sample SAMN05326650, study PRJNA326480) | marine metagenome | isolation source: seawater | place: Mediterranean Sea | collected 2009
CCAATGCTAGGTCACAGAGGTTGCAGATTAGCTATATCATTTCCTGAAATATATGAGATGCAATGTAGAGCAATTTTTGAGGCACTGTGTGAGCTTAAAAAAAATAAAATTAATTCAGCTTTTCCTGAAATTATGATTCCACTTGTTTCAACGGAGGCTGAAATTAAAATAATGAAAGATTTAGTTATAAGAACAGCAAATATGGTTCAAAAAGAAAATAAGTTAAAATTAAAATTTATTGTTGGAACGATGATTGAACTACCAAGAGCAGCTATTAAGGCAAAAGAAATAGCAAAACACGCTGAATTTTTTAGTTTTGGTACAAATGATTTAACCCAAACTACTTTTGGAATAAGTAGAGATGATAGTGGAAAATTTTTGAACGATTATTTAGAAAATAAAATTTTTTCAATTGATCCATTTATTTCTATAGATGAGGGGGTTGGTGATTTAATAAAAATAGCAGTTGAAAAAGGAAAAAGCCAAAATAAAAAAATAAAACTTGGAATTTGTGGAGAACACGGTGGCGATCCTAAGAGTATTTCATTTTGCTCGAAAGCAGGTTTGAATTATGTTTCTTGTTCACCTTATAGAGTTCCAGTAGCAAGATTGGCTGCTGCACAAGTGGAATTAAAAAATAAATAGAGAGAAATTCATTGTGGATATTGATTTATTAAAGATGTTGACACGTCAAAAATTTGTCATCGTGTAAATGAAGCCTTATCAAATAGGTGTAGTTTATAAAGTGATTAAAAAATGATATTTGATAAAAATACAGATGTTATGTGGTGTGAACAGTTTGTTATAAAAAATTCACCTAAAAATTTTCAAAAAAATTAAATCTTTCTTGAAAAAAAAAAGAGTCAAAGGTTACTTTATTGTTCTATTCAATCAATATCCAAACTAGCCTTGAGTTATGCAAAAATATCGTCTAAACTTTTTAAAATATTTTTTCTAAAAGTATTGTTGTTATCTCCTCTTATGAAATAATCTAATTGTTTTGAAATTTTAATATTAGGGCTGTTTATACTTTTTTCAAATAAGTTTCTAAATTTTGAAATTAACTCATCCTTCTTGTGGCAAAACTCTATAGTATCAATTCTTTCTAAACCTTTAAAGTGAGTGAACTTTTTTAAAATACTACCTTGGCTAAAAAAATCACCATCATCTTCGTAACAAAGAAGCATGTACCTTTTACTAAATGCACTAGCCTCCAAAAGACCAGTTGTTAAAGATCCCACTACAAATAAGGAATTATGAATGTTTTTAAAATAATTATCAAGAGATGGCCAGTAGGTTCCTGTTTCCTTTAAATCTTCGTCAATAATTACATTTTTTAAATTTATTTTTCTTAGTCTGCCAATTCTCTGAGGATGTGGTCTATAAATTATTTTTGTATTCTTATATAATTCTCTTCTTGATGAAATTTCATTATCTAAAATTTCTATTACCTCTTCCTCATTCCAGTCAAATAAATGTCCTAAAAATAAGATATAATTAAATTTTAAATCATTTTTTATAATTTGATCTCTTTTATTGAAGATAATATCAAATCTGGGGGATCCGAGTATGATCACTTGATTTTCCTTAAAGTTTTGGATTTCAGTTGCATGATTTTTAGCTTGGGGACTCCAAACTCCAATGAAATCTGGTTTATCTTCCAAGACAGATTTGCTAGAAAGATTGTCCCAATTATCTGTTATAAAATATGATAAAATTTTGTTCTTTTTACAAAAATTTATTACTTGAGGCAAAATTAGTTCTTGGCTTCCAAATGGAACAATAATTATATCTGGATTTGTTTCAGCTAGTTTAGTTTCAAATATTTCATTTTCTTTACTAGTGTAATAAAATTTTTCAGAGAATATTTTAAAAATACTTTCTGAGGAAAGTATTTTTACTTTAAGATATTTCAAATTGTTTAAAATTACTTTTATAAAAAAAAAAATAATTTTCTTAAATTTATCACTTTTTTTTAAAAATTTAAAATTTGGTATATAGTTTAAATTAAATTTTAAAGGATATAGCATTCTTTCGACTCTAAATTGGAAAGATTTACTTCTATTTTTTGCTCTATTCATTTGTAGGAAATTTCTATAACTAAACTTACTATTAGATTTAGAATTTTGATTTATTTCAAAAAAAAAAACTTTTCTTTCCGAGTTTATTTTTGGTAAGTTATTACTTAAGAGATAGGAGACATTGAATTTACTATCCAAGTCTTTAAATGCGTTTGTTTTATAAAAATTCCTATATAAATCTTCTCTCGCAATAATAATTGTTACATTGAAATTTTTTTTCATGAATTTAATTTTGAATTTCTATGATTTTTCCTTGATCTATACGGAGAATTCTATCAAATTTAACATCAATATCAATTTTGTGAGTTACTATCAAAATTGTTTTATCGCTATAATCTCTTAATATCTTATTGATTATATTAGAAGAATTTTCTTTATCTAGAGAGCTCGTAGGTTCATCTAAAATTAAAAGTTCAAAATTCTTATAGAGACTCCTTGCAAAAACTAACCTTTGTTTTTCTCCTCCTGATATATTTGATCCATCTTCTCTTATAATTTCTTTTTCTTTATTTTCTAATTTGTTTATAAATTTTTCGGCGTTAACAATATTTAACAATTGATGTAATTTAAATTTATTAAAATTTAATTCATCACCAAAAATTATATTATTTTCAATCGTTTCATTCATCAAATAACTTTCCTGAGGCATTAAAGACACAAGCTTTCTGTATGTTACATAATCTTTATTAGTAATAGTTATATCATCAACAGATAATTCATGATTATCTAGTTTAATAATTCCTGATAATATATTCATCAAAGTTGTTTTTCCAGATCCAGATTCTCCCACTAATGCAATTTTTTCACCTTTATATATTTCTAAATTTAAAGAATTTAAAATCTTAGCATTATCATATTTAAATGTTAAATTTTTGATCTTAATTCTTTTTTTAAAGTTTATATTTTGATTATTATTCTGTTTAGTCTCGTCTGAAGTAATCGATTTAAGTTTATTATTTTTTGTAAATTCAAGTAAGTTTATGATTACATCTATTGAGGGTTTTTTATATTGAAGCTTATTTAAACTTGTTAGCACTGAATTGAACACTGGCATAGATCTAATAACAGAAACACCAATTAAAGAAAGATATGATATGATAAATGAAATCTCATATTCCTCATTATTTAAAAATATTATCATTAAAATCATCATGATTACTGCAATAACTTCAAATACTGCTTTACCGCTTGAAAATATAAAGAATGATTTTAAATTATTTTTTTCTGCTACCTTTAAGTTTTTGAAAAATTTTTCAATAAAATAATTTCTTTTTGCATTTACTATAATTTCTTTTACAAGCTTAAAACTATCGGAAATTGTTTCTAAGTATTTAGACCTGAGAAAAACTGTTTCTTTACCTATTTTGTTAAGAAAATTCTTTATAAGGATATAGAATATTGCAGTAATTAATAAAAAAACTATAAAAATAATAAAAAATTTTAAATCTAAAACTGAAATTATTAAAATTAATATTGATATTAATAAAAAAGCGTCCCTAAATAATGCTATAAAGTTACTAATACAAGAAACAAAACCACCAACTTCTGTTGTTAAATTTCTTATTATGTCAGATGTTTTTACTTTACTTAAAACTAAATAATCTGAGTATAGATACTCTCTGAAAATTTTTTTCGAAAGAAAAGTGTGTATTCTATAATTTAGATGAGCGCTAAAATAATTGTATAATAAAATAAAAATATTTTTTATAATAAAAATAAAAATTACAGACAAACTTAGAAATATAAAACTTATTTCTTTTAGTAAATCATTTAATTTGCTCAATCCCATAAATTCAATATCACCAGAAATTACAGTGCTAATTAAAATTGGAATTGACCCTATACTAATTATTTCGATAAGAGTTAAAAAAATTGTCATAAAAAAAAGTATTATTATTCTTAATTTATGACCACCAGCTAATACTGATGAAATTTTTTTGAGAACGTTCATTATGAAATTAGCTTTTTATAAATTTTAAATACCAGTTAACAAATACATCTATTCCAGTCTCAATATTTATTGTGGGTTTAAATTTATAATCTTTTTTAATTTTTTTAATATCAGCAAAGGTTTTTACAACATCTCCTTTCTGAATTGGTAAAAATTCTTTTTTTGCTTTCTTGTGAAGCTTCTTTTCAATTAAATTTATTAATTTAGATAATTTTTCTGACTTACCACTTGCTATATTATAAATTTGATGAAGTTTCTTTTTTTTAATATTTTTGTATATTATTTTATAAACAGCACTAACTACATCATCAATATATGTAAAATCTCTGGCATGATTTCCGTAATTAAATACTTTTATTTTTTTTCCTTCAAAAATTTTTTTTGTAAAAAGATATATAGCCATGTCAGGCCTTCCTGCAGGTCCATAAACTGAAAAAAAACGTAATCCAGTAAATTTTAATTTGAATAAGTTTGAATACGCTTCTGCCATTAATTCATTAGATTTTTTTGTGGCCGCATAAAGTTGTACTGGTTGCTCTGTTTTTTCATTTTCATTAAATTTTAAACTTTTATTGAGACCATAAACACTGCTTGAGCTTGCATAAATGAAATGTTTGATCTTACATAATTTGCAAGTTTCCATAATATTAAAAAAACACAATAAATTATTATCAATATATGATTTGGGATTTATAAGTGAATAGCGAACACCAGGCTGTGCAGCAAGATGTACTACTTTCTCAATCTTGTATTTTTTAATTACACTTATTAATTTATTTTTATTTTTAAGGTTATCTTTAATAAATGTAAAGTTTTTATAGTTTTTTAATTCTTCTAGCCTATATTTTTTTAGACTCGGTTCATAATATTTATTTAAAGAATCCAGCCCTATAACTTTATGACTGTTATTGAGTAATTTTTTTGCTAGATGAAAACCTATAAACCCAGCACAACCTGTCAAAAGTAGTTTCATTAAAAAATTTTTCTCGCTAAATTAAGTTCGTCAATATTATCAATATTAACATATTTATTTTTTATTAAATAGTACATGCTTTTTTCAGGTAAAATTTTTTTAAATTTTAATATAGTTTTTCTAGAATAAAAATAGGCAACACCATTTCTGATGTATGTATTTTTTAGTAATTGTCTTGATTTAAATTTATCTCCATTTTTTGAGAAATATTTTAGCCGATTTTTTTTAATTATTAATTGTTTTATAGGATTAAATTTAGTGTCAATTTTCGAGATGGTCCAAAGTGCATCTGGTTTATTTTTTCTAATTATTTTAAGACATTTTGTTATATCTACTTTTTTTCTTATAGGGGAACTTGGTTGAAAAACAGCAACATAATCAAATTTTTTTTTAAAGTATTTTTCGTATCTTTTTAATTCAAATGTTATTACTTCTAGATCAGTAGAATTTTTTTTTGCAATATTTTTTGGCCTTAAAAAATTATTAAATTTATAATTATATTTTTTTAAAAAATCTAAATATTTTTTAGCGTCAGTGCTAACAATAACAGTATCAAACTCTTTAAATTTTTTTGCAAAAATATAAGCATGTTCTATCAGTGTTAATTTCTTAATTTTTTTTATATTTTTATTAATTATACCTTTACTTCCGGATCTTGCTGGAATTATGCATAAGAAATTCATATTATGAAATAATTTTAAATGTGCTTGTATATGATCATTTACTTTAATACAAATAAACTAAAATTCAAATACATATGCTGATTGGATGTGATCTTTTTACAAGTACTTTAGATTTTCAAAAAATTTCCAATAAAGATTTAATTAATTTCAAAAAAAAATATAAAAATATTAAGATAGTTAAAATAAATCCATTAAATAAAGTTAATAAATCATATTCTAATTTAGAGATATATTGGGGCAATCGACTAAATATGGATATTTTAAAAAAAATGACAAATCTAAAGTGGATCCATTATGGCTCAACAGGTATAAATCATGAAATTGTTAAATATTCCAAAAAAAAAAATATAAAAATAAGTAACACAAAAGAACTATTTGATTTTTCTGTTGCATCCACTGCTTTAAGTTTTATTTTGTGTCTGTCTAGAGGTATTCAGTATTCTTTATACTTTAGAGGAAAAAAAAATCACACAAGACATTTTTATAATAAAATCTACCATGATATGAATGATGTTTTTAGTAAAAAAATATTATTTGTCGGATATGGAAATATTGCAAAGAAAATAGCAAAAGTATGCAAATCAATGAGAATGAAAATATATATAGTTAGTAGAAAACAAAAAAATAATTCCAAAAATATTTTTCATCTAAAAAATTTAGGTAAAGCGGTTCAAGATAAAGATTTTGTAATTAACTTGTTACCTTTCACCAAGGAAACTAAAAATATTTTTAATTTAAAAGTTTTTAGAAATATGAACAAAAAATCTTTTTTTTTAAATTTAGGAAGAGGTGAGACTGTTAATGAAAAAGATTTAGAGGAAACAATTAAAAAAAAGTATATTTGTGGTGCTGGTTTAGATGTGGTGAAGAATGAACCATTTAAAAAAAATTTCAGTTTACTTAAATATGATAATGTTATAATTACTCCACATATTGCTGGAATTAATACTAGGTATAAAATTGATCAGGTTAATCTATTCATGAATAATTACAAAAGTTTAATAAACAACAAGAAATTAAGATACCAACTATGAAGAAAGAATATTCTTTTTTAGGAAATGATGTTACTCATTGGACTCAGTCTATAAGAAGAGGTTATTCAATTTCTTTTCTGCTTTACAGTTTTCATGAAAGTGGGGTGTTTGATAGTCTTAAATCTTTAAAAGCTATTTCAGCCTCACAAATAGCAAAGAAAAATAAACTAAATTTATTAGCTTTAGAACATGGGCTCAATTTCTTAGTAGAAAGTGACAATTCAATTAAAAAAATGGGCAATAAATATAAAATGACAACAATCGGTAGAAAAAGAATTTTTTCTGATCAAGCTAGAGCTATGTCTTTAGGAGCTGTGGGGGCGTATCATATTTTACTAACAAATTATCTTGATACATTAAGGAATAAGAAGAGATATGGTAAAGATTTTTTGAGAGATGGTGAGTTAGTTGCAAAATCAAGTGTATTAACAGGAAGAGCTAATTATTCTTGGGTCGCTAATAAATTAAAGGTGCTAAATGTTGATACTGTAGTTGATTTAGGGTGTGGCTCTGGAGACATTATAATTGATTTTTGCAAAAGACAAAAAACTTTTAAAGGCGTTGGTTTAGATATAAGTAAATCTGCTTTAAGGGTAGCAAAAATAAACGTGAAAAAAAATAATCTCACATCAAGAATAGACTTAATTCATGGGGATATGAAAAATCCTGAAACCTATTCATCTAAATTAAAAAGTTCTAATAATAAATTGGCATTTAATGCTATTATGGCTTTACACGAATTTTTGATAGATGGTGAGCAAGCAGTGATAAAAATCTTGAAGAAAATGAAAAAAAAATTTCCAGGAAGTTATTTAATTCTCGGCGAGTTTAATAAGGCATCACATTCTGAATTTCAAAAAATCCCAATTTATGAGAGAATGCATATGCTTTTTTATCAAGAAATAATTCATGGACTTACAGATCAAGGCCTAACTTCATTTGAAGGATGGAAAAGAATTTTTAAAAAATCTGACGTTAAACTTATCGATTACAAAAAAGACTTTCCTTTTAGATTAGTTGAATATGTTATAAAGTTTTAAGAAATTACTTAAAGTATGAAAAAAATTAAATTAATTGCTGAAATAGGATGGAACCACATGGGTAACATCAACCTAGCCGAAAAAATGATAATAGAAGCAAGTAAAGCTGGGGCTGATTATGCAAAATTTCAAACATGGAGAGTTAAAAACCTAAAAAATGGCCCATGGGATAAAGACGGTAGAAGACAAATTTATGAAAAAGCAGAATTGAACAAAGAAGATTACAAAGCTTTGTTAAAAATTTGTAAAAAGAATAATATTAAATTTCTAACTAGTCTATTTAATCATGAAGACTATGAGTTAATTAGCCAACTTAATCTAAAAGAAATCAAAATACCATCTCCAGAAAATAGAAATAAAGATTTATTAAAATTTTGTTCAAAAAAATTTAATTCAATATTTCTTTCCACTGGAGCTGCTAAAATTCAAGAGATAAAAGATAGTTATAGATATATCAAAAATAAAAAAACTCATATAATGCATTGTATATCAGCGTATCCCTGTGATGATGAAAATGTAAATTTAAATAGAATTAGTGAACTAAAAAAAATATGTCCTTCGATTGGTTTAAGTGACCATACCCCAGATATTTTAAGTTGTTTATATTCTTTTCCATATGGAGTAGATCTTGTCGAAAAGCATTTCACAATTGATAATAAGCTTCCTGGAAGAGATAATAAGTTTGCAATTTTACCAAAAGATATGAGAGAATTGAGAATTAAGGCAGATAGATATTTTTCAATGCAGAAGGTTACTAAAAAACTTATCAAAGCCGAAATTGAGGTGAGAAGAATCTATTCAGGTAGATGGAACAAAAAATAAAGATTAAACAGGTAGACTCCCTCACACAAAAAAGTAGATTTGGAGATGGTAAATACTTTGGTTATAAAAAATATAAATATCTTGGAATAATAAAGTTAACAACAGACAAAAAAATTATTGGATATGGTGAAACCTTAGTGGGAGTATATTCACCTAAATTATTTAAAATTAATTTATCATTTATCTCACAATTTTTAATTACAAATGATCTTTCAAAGTCTTTGAATGAATTAAATGAATTAAAAAGAAATAAATTTTTTTTTGATAATGGTATTTTAAAAAGTATAATTTCTGGTGTCGAGATGGCAATTTTTGATATTTTGGCTCAAGCAAATAGAACAAATCATTCAAATATAATGAAAAATTTCTTCAAAACTAAACAACAATTGTCTAGTAAAATAAATATTTATGCCAGCGCAGGATCAATTAAAAGTAGCCTTAGTGATTTAAAAAAAGATTTGGAATATGCAAATAAAATTGACATAGGAATATTTAAAGGAAGACTAGCAACTGGAAAAAATTTTATAAAAAAATTGAATTATTAAGAAATGAAATTAGTAATTTTGCTATTGATATTATTGCAAATACTTATGAAAAAAATGAAAATTTAAAAAATTTAAATTTATTTTTAAAAAAAATCAGTACAAGCAAACCTCTTTGGATTGAAGAAATTCTTAAAACGAATGACTTATTTCAATTTAAGAATATAAAAAAACATGGATTGAGATTTTCTTATGGTGAGAATTTTAATTCATTAATAGATTTTATTAATCTAATAGAACTATATAAATTTGATTATATCAATCCTGATTTGTCACATTTAAGTATTTTTGATTTTGTTGAACTGAATAGGCATCTAAATGAAAAAAAACAAAAAGATAGAATAATAATCCATTGTTGGGGAGGGCCAATAAACTTTATTTATAGTCTGTATTGTGCCCAAGTTTTTTCTAATCAAGTTAAATTAGTTGAATTTCCTATAACAAATTCTAGTTTCATGGATAAAGTTTATCCTAAAATTAGAATTAAAAATTCTATTTGTACAATTGATGAAAATATAAAATCTTTTAAGGATATTTTTGATTTAAAAAAATTAGATAAAATTCAATTTTCTAGATTAACTTTTAACTTTAATTAAATGTTAGAGACACTGATAATAATAAGGACTAAAAATGAAGATAGATGGCTTAAAGCAACTTTGGAAAAAATTTTTAGTCAAAAATATAAAAATTTTTTAGTAGCTATTGTTGATAACAATAGTACAGACAGAACTCTTGAAATTGCTAAAAGATATAAAACAAAAATTTTTAAAATAAAAAAATTTATACCTGGCAAAGCAATAAATATACCAATTAAAAAAATTAAATCACGATACGTTGTATGCTTATCTGCACACTGTATTCCAACAAGTAAAAATTGGTTAACAAATTTATTAAGACCATTAAAAAATAAAAAAGTAGCCGCTGTTTATGGAAAACAGTTGCCGATGTATAATACAGAGTCACAGAATTATCGTGACTTAAAAATCGTTTTTGGAAATGATAAAAGAGTTCAAAAAAAAGATTATTTTTTTCATAACGCTAATTCGGCAGTAAGATCTAGTTTGTTAACAAAATATCCATTTAGTGAAAAAGCTACAAATATAGAGGATAGAATTTGGGCAAAACAAATATTAGATTTAAATAAAAATTTTCAAATTATTTATGAACCAAAAGCAGCAGTTTTTCATCATCATGGTTTACACCAAAGTAATAATAAAAAAAGATTAGATGGTGTTATAAAAATAATGAAAAATATAGAAAATGAAAATTTATATCCTGATGAATTTTTAATAAATAATCAAAAAATTTATGCATGTATTATTGGTAAAAGATTAAGTAATTTGTCTAATAAATATATAAAAACAAATAAAACACTAATCGCAAAATTAGAAAAAAATGAAAATGTCGAAAAAATAATAATGGTTGTTAATAAAAAATATTTTAATAAATATTTTTATGTAAAAAGTAATAAATTTATTTTTATAGAAAGAAGTGATTATATCAAATCATTAAGTATTAGAAATGTTCTCAAGCATATTTACAAAAAGTTTGAAAACATTGATATTGATTACATGATGTATTTTAACTTAGACTATTTAGAAAGACCTAAAAATTTTTTAAATGAGTTGGTTGATAAGGCCTTGCATGGAATACATAATCTAGTCGTATATGTATTTAAAGACAAATCAAATATTATTTATGAAAATAAAAATAAGTTTGTTATTGTAAATAATATGATGGAAAAAAACCAAAAGTCTACCATAACATATAAATGTTTATTTGGTTTAGGCAGTATATTCTATTTTAATAAATTAAAGAATTTGAATTTAAATAACAAAGATATAAAAATGATTGATGTAAAAAATATTAAGTATTTAAGTAGAGAAAGTAAAAATAAAATTTAACTTATGTCTGATTTATTATTAAAAAAAAAACTTGCAAATTTTTATAAAATTTTAGCACATCATAGATTAGGAGATCTAACTGCTAATCATGCATCTATTCTCTCAAATGATAAAAAAAGTTTTTATACAAATCAACATGCTCATTTATTTGAAGAAATAAGACCAAACAACCTAATTAAAGTTAATTTGTATGAAAGTAGAAAGAAAATTTTAAAAAAAGTTAATATAGCTGGATATTATATTCACCGTAATATTCACTTATCTAAATATAAACCAGAGGCAATTTTACATACACACTCTGAAAATGCTGTTGCAATTTCTAGTTTAAAAAGTGGTTTTTTAACAAAGTTAAACCAGTCAAGTATGCGTTTTTATAAAGCTGTCGAATATGTTGATTATAATGCTATGGCAATAAATCAAACAGAAGGAAAAAAAATCTCAAACAAATTAAATTCTCAAACACGTGTAATAATTTTAAGAAACCATGGTGTAATTATATTAGGACAAACAATAGAAGAACTATTTCATTTAACCTTTCATTTCGAAAAATGTGCAGCAATACAATTAAAGCTTAATTATCAAAAAAATAATATTAAACTTGTATCAGATAGAGTCGCAAATATTACTTCAAAAATGCATAAAGGTTTTGGACCTGTTGGAGGACTCTCATGGAATGCAAGTATAAGAGTATTGAACAATTTAAAAAGATAAATAAAATTATCTTAAATTTGAAAATTAAAGTTAATTTTTTTCAAAAATATAATTAAAAGTCTTATTAAATTTTTCTTCCTTAGAAAATAAATTTATATTATGTTTTTTTTGAATAATTTTAAAATTATTTTTTTCCATAAAATTCAAAACTTTATTATATTGTTCCTTAAAATTTTCATTAATTTCTATAGAGCAGCTTTTTATTTTTTTATTGTCAAAAACTTTATCACCACCTTCAAGGATTAAATGTTCTATACCATCAACATCGATCTTAATATAGTCAGGCAGTCCTAGTATCTCATTAGTAATTAGATAATTAATTGAAGTTCCTAATAAACTATATTTCATAACAGGTTTTAATTCTTTTCCTTCAAAATCAATTTTTTCCCCAAATGAATTCAAAGCACCACCTTCAATAAAAGCTACCTCATTCATTTCTTGAAAAATATTTTCTTTATTTGTAAGTGGCATTGGAAATAATAAAATTTTTTTTTCAAAATTATTGATTGATATATTTCTTGATAATACTCTTAAATTAGAACTTGATGGTTCAAAAGCAATTGTTGTTGAATTTTCATTTTTTAAACAGTTATAAATTGAATATAATCCAATATTTGCCCCAATATCCCAAAAAATTAGATTATTTTTTTTTTCAAAATTATCAATCCATTCTAAAGTTTCAGGTTCTTTAGAAAAAAAGGTATTTACCCTCCAATTTGTAATTTGATTTGGTACAAAAAAATTTATTTTTTTATTTAAAATACTAATAGATCTATATGAATTCGCTTGAAAAAACTCGTTGAAGTAAATTAGAAAACTTTTTTTTAATAAAATTTCAAAAATTTTATCAATTTTAACTAATAGACTGTAAAAAAAAAATAATATTTTTTTTGTCATTTTTTTTTTGTATTTTGTTTTGACATACTCATTAATTATTATCAAAAATATACTTTTTTTAAATACTTCATTGAGGACTTAATATTAAATATTTGCTTTTAACAAAATCTTATTTTGTGAATTTTTTGCTATTTTTGGTATTAATTTTATATAAATGATGATACCCAGATATTATGAAAAACCCAATTATTGATGAGTTAACAAAACTAAAATTAATTTCAAAATCAAATTTATTTACTCTAAGTAATAAAACTAGAGACAGCAAGATAAAAGTTTTAAAAGATTTAAAAACTAAAGTTATAATTTTAGAAAAATATATAACCACTAATAAATATTATTCATCATTGAAGTACAATGATGATGATAGAAAAGTTTTAAATAAATCAAAATTAAAAATAAAAAGCGTAAAAACACTTTCTGGAAATGTAAAAACACCATTAATTGAAGATGGATACAGAAGAGCGAGACAATTTAATAAAATTTTAAAAAACAAAGATATACTTGACTTTGGATGTGGTTGGGGTGGTTTTTTAAGAAATGTAAAAAATTACAAATCTTTAAGTGGTATTGAGTTAAGAAAAGAATGTGTAAATTATATTCAGAAAAATGTTAGAAAGATTAATATATCTGATAATTTGAACTTTTTCGAAAAAAAATTCGATATAATCACAATATTTCATGTTCTAGAGCATATTCCTTACCAGATGGATACATTAAAAAAATTAAAACTAAAATTAAAGAATAAAGGAAAAATTATTATTGAGGTACCTCATGCTGAAGATTTTTTAATTTTACAAGAAGAATTGAAAGAATTTAAAAACTTTACATTTTTCAGTGAGCATTTAATTCTTCATACATATAAATCTCTCAAATTAATTCTTCTAAAATCAGGTTTTAAAAATATTAAAATTCAATATTATCAAAGATATAATTTTTCAAACCATTTGGGTTGGTTTTTAAAAAGAAAACCTGGTGGTCATAACTTTTATAATGAAATTGTAAGTGATAAATTAAATTTGTCTTATTGTGAAAACCTAAAAAAATTGGGTCAAACTGATACCTTAATTGCAATTGCAGAATAAATTCAGTAAACAAAAAACAAACTATATTTAGAATCATAATTTTTTAAAAAAGTATTTTGATTTTATGAAAGTGAAAAAATTAAAAAAACGAAACTTAAATTAAATCTATAAAATTTTAATTCCTAATAAATCTAAATGGGAAGGTTATATTTCCTCAAATCAAATTGATATTAAAAAGCAATTAATTTAATTGTTAAGAGAAAGCACAATCCCACCAAATGAAGAGATAATAAGACACAATATCTGTAATGTAGAACTTCAAACAAGTATTTGTGATAAGTAAACTAGTTTTATATAAAGGTTTAATGAAATCCATAATGTATCATTATATTAGAAATAAAAGTAAATTATTTCCTAATTATAATATTCTAGAAAAAAAAGATTACACTAACCAGATTAAACAGTTTTCACAAAAAGGATTAATCAATTCCTATGAGGAATTATTTATTTCTTCTGATAAGTTTTTACCAACATTTGATGATGGTTTTAAAGA
>MDTB01204276.1_pt1 | contig 14212 bp, 3 predicted proteins | sample 811161 | NCBI WGS metagenome assembly MDTB01 (sample SAMN05326650, study PRJNA326480) | marine metagenome | isolation source: seawater | place: Mediterranean Sea | collected 2009
TCACTTGATTGTTTTTCCATAATAATTTCTTCCAACTTTATTTTATTTTCATTATACGCTTCATGAAGTTTCTGCATTTTATTACTAAGTTGCAAATATTGCGGGGAGTTTTTAATATCTGTGTCTTGTGTTTTGATTGTTTCCCGCAATCTATCGTTTTCTTTATTTTTTTCTGTAATTTTTTCTTGCATATTTTGATTATCTAATAATTTTTGTTGTATTATTAATTTCTGTTGATCTATATTTTTTTTCATATCAATAGCATTTAGCAAAGTTTTTTCCACTACATTTGATTTTACTTGTATTTCATGAAAGGTATCAATCATTTTTAAATATTTATGGTGATAATTACCTCTATCAATAATTAACTCATTTCCATTTAAAAATGTCTCTTCTAGATTCTCAACAAACATTTTAGCACGTTGCTTAAACTTTCTTGTACTAGATTCTAAAAAATTTACCCTTTCCTCCAATGTATGCGTTCGATTTTTTAAGCGATAATACGCTTCACGATATACATCGCTTACTACAATATTGGATTTCGTTAAATCATTCCATGGATCTTGTGATGGATTCATTTTGCTGTATTTTATAACATACAGTATATATATATATCTGCTATTCTATTGTTTCTGATGTATCGAATACAATATAAAAATCTAATCGACAATAAATATCTGTAATTCGTCAAGGACTTGTGACCTTCTATATATTTACAATTCTATTGTTTCTGATGTGTACTTGATGTATATAAAAATAAAACGCATCTTTGATCTATAAGCAGTACTACTGGTAATACCAGGTACACAGCATTATGTTATATTATTGAAATGACGTTTCGCTATAATAAATCGTATTAGTGTACCACGTAATTAGGATCCTCTCCCGTAGCCCGTAGTGTGCTAGTACATAGTAGCTAAGCACATTTATAACTATAACTATTATATAAAAATATATTCTGAAATATACTGATATATATTACATGTATTAATATATATATATATCCACATTGTAATACATGAAGATCAAACAAAAATGCTTTATAATAATTCATAACAAGCTAGTACACACACACACACACAACTGAATTTGGTTAGGGCTTGAAAGAGAAATAATATAAAGGTATATAATGGCTACAACATATACAATACCAAATAGACCCATAAATGATTCTATGTCATATAATAAAAATGTTAATAATCGGAAACCACATTTTACACCACGGGTGTTATATTCATTAAAGAAAACAAATCGTGAAGGGAAGGATGGAATAAACCGTGAACAAGACAATGTGAGTGCAGCATTAATACAATATGCAGAGACAGAAATGCTTAAGCATGAAAATATGTTAGAAAATTGTTTACAAGTTGATCATACTTTGAGTGGATTCCATGTACCAGAAGATGCTACCGCTGATAGAGCTTCTGAAAAACGTGCAATTATGTTAGCACCTAAAGTGTTTGCAAAACCTTTAAATGCTGTTGAAGAGCTTAAAAAAAGATTGCATGAAGCTCCCGTGACAGCTCATAGCAGAGAAGCGAAAGCATATTACAAAAGTATCAGCCGAAAACTAGATGCATATTTTTCAAAAAAAGGTAAAGTTGTTGAAATGCCACCTCCACAATTAATACAAGCACTTAATAAAAATGTAGACTTGGCCCAAAAACAAACTGAATCTCATGAAGGGGAGGATGAATGGAAACGACGCAGGCTAAAGTTTAAATTAAATACTCGTAATGTACGTTCAATATTAGTAGAGCAAGAGAAAGATTGGCAAAATAGACGTCTTCAAAACCACATTACTGCTCCATCATATTTATGTAATGCGGTGCCTCACAAATCATTGGTTGATTTCAATAAAGTACGACGTTGTAATTTAGACGTGGAGAAACCACCGCCGATCGAAGATAACTTTTTTAATGAGAATGATACTAGAGATGATGATAATATTGATGATTCGAATAAAACCAGTACTAATAATTATACGAAAAAATTATTTCTAAAGAATACAACAAGCATAGCAACGAAACAAAATGGAATCAATGATACGAAAGACGATTTAATTAAAGAAGTTCGTGCTAGAAAATATAGAGGTGGGGGCATACAATTATCTGAAAATGATATTTATAATAAACCAAAATCAAAAAGTTCAAAAGCCTTTAATAAATATGCGTCGTTAAGAAACGCTGTAAATCAAAATAGGATCATGATGAAAAAGAAAATTATAGAAGAAAAGAAAGCAATTTCACCGAAAGAAAAATTATTAAGAAAATTGTTGCAGACGAAAGAAGATTATTATAAACAAGTTGAAAATGGAATTAGAAAAAATATAAAAATATCAATGGGCGGTTTAGTTGGTAGGCCTCCTATGCCATTTGGACCACAACTAGTAAAAGTACAAACAAATAGTAAAAGCGATAACGTTGGAAATGGTAATAGCTTCACAATATCATACCCCTCTCCGTTTGCTACTGGTGCTGCCGTTTTTCCTACTAGTAGCATAAGCACAACTGTAAAAGAAGACGTGAAAAATACGAATTCAAGTAGACATAATAGACGTAAAAGAATGCCTTCATATTTTGAAATTGATGAGGCTTACTTGCAGAAGTTTTTTTCAAAAAAAGGAGATTTAATGGAAGAGAACATGTAAAAAAGTACGAACGAGTACGCGCTTCATATTTTTCAATAATAAAAAAAATAAATACGCGTAGCTTTCGTAACGTAATTATTGTAATTATTTTTAATAATAAATATCACAAGAAGTAGTAGAGTGTAGAGTACCCAGGGATTAGTAGAAATATAGGTGTACGCTCTTCGTAATGATTTTAAATAAAAAAATAAAAAAAAATAATATAATATTTTAAAGCTAAATAAAATAAATTTTACGAAATATATTTTCCACTTTATTTAAATATTAGACACACACAGATTTCTATATTAAAGCTCTATTCACAAATATACTTTTTACATTTTTTGATAAAATTGTTTATAACCATGTTATTGTATCTCTTCGCATCCTTTTCATCTCGTTCATTTGTAGTAGTAAATGTATTGTAAATAATAATTTCATCCAATAAATCCCAAATAAATATTTTTTTAGATTCGTTGTCGCATACTGAAACTTTATATAATAGATTTTGCATTCTTTTAATTAAAAAAGATTCCAATGGTTTAGATGCAGCATATAATTGTGCCATGTTTAGTGCTACGAACTCGATAAATTCAATATTATTAAATCCATTGTTTAAGAGTAAAATTTTATCATTCATATTCATAAGATAATTAAAAACTAAGCTTTTCATATGCAGCATTACATAAGAAATAGAGATTTGATTAATATTCTGACTATCTTCGCTGTACGATGTTAAGACAAGCCAATGTGATATGTGTATCACGACATTCCAATTTTCATAAATTGATGCCATCTTTACTGATTTTATGTTACACTTTTGTCGATGATATTTACAAAATGATTTCAAAGTTGTAAATGCAGTTGCTCGTTTAAAGTCTGTCTCGTCATAATTTTTTGGTTGGTACAAAGCAATTGTTCCATTACTTGTAGAACTTTTGTCCAATGTTAGAATATAAATTTTTTTAGATGCAGCATTCGATCCATTGTAATTTACAAAATTGTTGCTGTCGCTAATATCTATCGAATTTGGGCTGTTGTTATGATTATTGTTCTGCATTAAGTTACTTGTTGTTGAACCCATTCCAGATTTAAAAGATTTTCGTAAGGATCCTCTCATCGACATTCGGCTACCAAAGTTAACACTTTTAGAATGTTCTTTCACCCTATAACTTTTTAGAAGATATTTCTTCTTTTTCCTACTGTCTTTCTTATGCTGAACGATGGAATTAATACACTGGACCCATGGAACATTGTGATCTACGTGTTCTTTGATTGACTTCAGAATTTCCATTTTTTCTTCAATTTGTGATATTGAAAAATTCATTTCAAGAATAATATAGACAGACTGAAGTTGATCAAAATCATCGACATTTGAAGGCTCAAATGTATTTTCATGGCGATCAATGTAAAATATTAACTCTTCTGACCGTTTACCATGTGGGTTTTCCACAAGCGATATGTACTCCATAAAATCTTTTACAGAGCATAAAGTACCACTATTGTTCCAATAAATTATTGAAAAGTCTACATTATTGTTTAGTTTATTGATCGATTTTCTCCTAGAAAGATAATTTTCCCTAGTCTTACTTTTAGCCGTTCCAACTTGAGCTGGTTTATCGTCCAGTTTTAACAGTGCAGAATCCAAACGATCATGAAGCAAACGATCTGTTGACAAAACTTTATTGACCAATTGAATAAAGCTATCATTTTTACATAAGCTAATAAATGATTTATTTGACAACATTTCCAATAGGTGATATTGAGTTTGTCGCCTTTCCAGCATATCCATTGAAATGGAAATCAATAGCTTTTGTCTCCTAGCTGTTAAATGACGATTTGGTAGCATCGTATTATTTGTAAAATTAATAAGTGCAGCCGCATGAAATGTTTTGTAGTGCCATTTTGGTATGGAATCCATATTTACAAACATTCGAAATCCCTCATTTACTGTATAATATTTTTTATTTATAATGACTCTGTTACCTTTATGACCAGGATCAAGAGAAAAAAATGGCCAAATGTCTCTTGGTATTACGTCTGTGTCTTCACAATACAAGATGAAAGTCAGCCCATTTATTACCGCATTGATTAATTTGGAGTAAATTTTTGAATCCTTTACAAACGCTTTCATCAGTTTGTCTGCTCCAAGCGCACATTCTAAAAACTTTGTTGCACATAGTTGCGGATCCACCAAAATGCTAATACCATGCCTATATATTATATCCAAGGCAACACTACAGCAAGCAAAGGAGCGTGGCATACCTGCAGCTTCCAATTCATGTTTTTCCATTTCGTTTAAACCTCCAAATTCCATATCTTCTCTCATTATAAACATGTTGTCACCAGCTATTTCTGGGCTGTTACATACACTTGGAAGTAATGATCGAAATTGAACTCGTTCAGTTGGAGTCATGCATGAAACGTACGGTAGACACGCAAACGATACAAATATTGATGCGACAAACGATGGTAGCTCAGTTTTGATCAATCTGCTTAAGTCTGAATCCCATTGCTTGGCCTGTAAATTTAACCAAGACATGATTTTGTTACAATTAAAATAAGTTTGTTTATGTTCAACTAGAGATGTTGTAAGACGATCTCTATCCGTTTCTCTTCTTAAAAAGGTTTTTTCGGATATAAGCAATGCCTCTTTCAATTCCTTAATATCACTAGAAATAGCATTTATTATTCCTTTCTGAGATATAATGCCTTCCTCAAGCAAATCTATCTTATGTTGCAATGGTATAACTTGCTTCAACGCGGCAATATATTCAACTAACGATACCGCCCATGACATTAAATTAATACAAATAGCATTGCAATTTTGAACCGAGTCTCGTTGTAAATCTGAAACACGATCTTTCAAAGATGCTTTCAACACAGACGATAACGTATCAATTTTACACTTGACAATTTTACTTTGAAATCGTGAATTTTGCAACCATCGTTTTATTTCGCTTGGTTTACGAGTTTTACTTTCGTTTTCCAGTATATCAAAAATTAAAAACAAAATTTTAGCCTCTATTAAAGTAATTTTTTTCGATTTTGATAGGGCGATAAAGTCGATTTTATTTAACAAGCGGACTCTCTCGACAGCTTTTGAAAAGTTACTTTGAGACTCGTTCACAAAAGTACCAAGATTTTCAATCTCGCCTAAATGTGAATGGACTAAACTTTCCAGCACTTTTGTTTGCAACACATATTCATCTTCGTTCTTAGCAACTTTTCTTTCTATTTTAGGTTTTTCAGAAGATAGCGTTTCCATTTCATATTTCACTTCTTCTATTTTCTGTTTGGTTTGATTAAGAGTTAGCATGATATCTTTCTCAACAGTATTTGCATGGATCAATTGTCTTATACCTGTCTCGATTCCATGACGGTCAATTTCAAGTCTTTTCTTATTTGATAAATATGAATTTACAAAGCATTCAACACTTTCTAATAAGACTAATATATCTGCTCTCTCGTATGTTGCATATAAGTTGTATCCTGTAGAACAATAGTGATCATCAAGCCTCATAAACACCCCAGATAATTTTCGAATCGCAGCCTTTGATAATTCACCACTCAATCTATTACTTAATAGAGATGAGACAAGGAGTTTCTTGTTCATACTGGAGATAATTGGAACAGTCATTACAGTAAAGTCTTGGAAAATATTAAATTCCTTATTCAGTTTTGTCATTTTCCCTCTTTCACTGTATGGAACTTGTAATAAGAGTCTAGTTCGATTAAAAAACGTAACCGTTACTTGATACAAATTTCGCTGTGTCATAAATTGAAACTCTTTTACATGTTCTTTCATATATGAAAAAATGTAAGCATGAAAAGATGTCACAGATTCATGTTTGTCATAAGATGCATTGCTGTTTCCACGGTATAAGTGTGGAACTTGAAAGCCTCTTGTCATACTTAACAACTTTTGCAAAGTGCCGAAATCAATATACTGAGCATTGGCAATAGATACGATGATTGCTTTGTTTTCTTGTTTGCATTCCTTAAAATCTCCGACTATGGCGTTTCCAATGCAATCAAAAAGTAAGTTTTCATTTTCTGCAACCCCAATAGGACCCAGATCAACACAGTAGAATTCCTTCCCCGTAGCAATACAAGCATTTTCAATCATGTGATCTAATGTTGCATGTTGATCTTTGCAAAAAATTGTGAGATTATCGTTTGCTAAATGTTCCATAATTTCAGTGCATAAATATTGTAATGTTGGGGATAGAGATACTAAATACGTGGACAAGGAAACAGAGGAATGAGATTGATTTCTCTTAGAGGAAGTTTCTGCGCAATTTTTGATCGCTGCGTGTACTTTATTTTGTTTAATTATTACAGATCCAACAGTTGCACTCTTGCTGCTAATTAGCTTTCGAATATCACGCGTCGCATAATATAAAGAATGGACTGTTTCAAGTCGTTTTGTATACGGAATGCCTTGAATAGGACATTGAATAAAAGCTAAACTATTTAAGAAGTTAAACATCAAAGAATTTGTATCTTCTGATGGTTCTACCGTGAAAGCTTTATATATCCTGGCAATTGCTTTGTATTCCAGGTATTTAATTGACTTCTTGCTGTCAAAGCATTCGTGTAACATTTTTTTGTTAGCATTACAAAAAGAAGCTATTTGTGCTTCAAAAGTGTCCAAGAATTTGAAACTACTATTATTCGTTGCGCGTTTTACTTCTGAATGTACCATAATCGTGTTGAATAAGTCTTTACTATTAATGCGTTTATCCATATTAACAACATTAAATTTATCAACGAATCTGATCATAGTTGTTGACATCTTATTGATTGAGAAATTAGAAGTGCTTAATACGACACCGTACCGTCTTACACTTGTCATCTTTAATGATACTGGATGAAAATACCCAGATAGCGTGATAAAGGAACGCAATATTTCATACACACTACTATCTCTTGGCTTGTTCTCTTCACAATTTAAGTCCTCGATAAAATATAAAACTGTCTTGTCTTTTCTTCCATCATATAAGGTTTTCTTATGTTCATCAAATGTCATCTCAACAGAAAAGGGCAAATCAGTGTATGACGAAACTTTCAATTTTTGAATATAGTACATTTTTTTATTGGACATGTTGTGCATTAATAACATCTGCTTAAAATTTCTATTTTCAATACCACCTGTAAAAAGTAAGTTGCTCCCGGATTTTAGTGCTAAATCTCGTACAAATAATGCATTTCGAGTGTAGTTATCCATACAAAATATATAATTATGAATTTGGTTATCAAAAATAATGGTTGCCTCATCACTATTTTCGTTTACGTCGTCTGATTCAGGCATCAAATCAAAATGGAAAAATGTAAAATCTTCATCTTTTTCATTGATCTCACCTGGTTCGAAGTACTTTATGAAGTTTTTCACGCGTCTCAGGAAATACTTTGAAAATACCTTCCTACCATCTTCATCCTCTGCAGCCCCAACACCCCATGTAATGGAATAGCAGTAAGCACGTGCTGCAACGGTTGCTGCATCAAGATCTTTCAACATTTGAAACAGAATTTTCCACGATATCTCTAAAATGCTTAGGCATGACAACAGGCACGACACATGCGTACGTGTACTTAATTTCGAATATTTTTGTATTTCAAGGAAATTATTTTCGTTCTCAAAATGTGATACTAACAAATCTAATAACATTATTTCTTCCTTGCTGAGTTTTTCCTTCAACATTTTCTCATACCAAAACTTTAAATAATCTGCATATTTGAATATTTCAATTACCACAGTAACGTTCGGGAATGCATAAAAGTGATTTGGAGAAACATTCTGTAAATCCGAAGTTTCTAGAATGTATTTTTGCTGCAAGCTCATCTTTCCATTTTGAGTTGTTGTTGAAGTACCTATTTTTGCCCATAAAGTTTCTAATACATAAGGCTTTATTTCACCATCTAAAATAATCCAATTGTTTGGCGAAGTCTCTATGGAGTTTACAACTCTACATAACGTATGTATTGCCATGGCTCCTGGAAAAATCTTCCAAAGATTTATTTTTTTATCATTTATTTGAAATAATGCCTTTGCTAAGCAATTAATAATCGTTGATTTTCCAGACTTTGAAGGCCCACATATTGTTACTGCAGTTGAACTTTCTATGCTTTTGTATATTTGTATGGCTTTATCACCGAACTTTAAATTGCCAATTTTCCTTTCAAGAACCTCTAAAGTTGATTCAACATCAGTTGCGCCGTTTACTTGTTCATTAAGAGCTACTGTTAAACTAGACAGTAATGACTCAATTTTATTTTTTACTTTAAAAAACCAATGGCCGCCATTGTCACCATTATTGGACGCATCATGAATCGTGCTACGAACATCTGCTCGAATTTTCTGTAATTTTAAATTATGACATTCATCACTATGTACATCCTTACTACCATCATTTCCTGTATTCAAATTGTAAAAACTATAACCAGCTCTGTTAAATAGAATTTCACATACTTTGTTTTTATCGGGTAAACCAAGATAAGAAGTGGCAAATTGGCTTTTTAAAGTTGGACTTAATTCTTTCCTTTTTAGTATTGAGGTGGTAGATATAAAAATAAATGTACTTAGTGGTTTTACCAAATGACCATGCAAGTCAAAATAGCTACTGTTTCCGTTAAGAGCCTTTTGTATAATTGAAACTATTGAAGCAATCATCTGTAAAACGGCTGGAGCACAGTTGGATATTCCATTTAAGAATAGTAATCCTCCAGTCTTCATGCATCCAATCAAACGTTGTTTTGTACTATTTGGATCTGTTCCTAAGTTTGCATGCCAATCCACGAATTCCGTACCTAGGTACAAACTAAGTTGTTCTATCGACAATTTGCTATACGACAATGTTAAATCGTTGTCTGTAATTAAATGCGTGCTACACAATCCAAGTGAACGCAAAATTAGACACATTGCCCGTTCACTATTGTTATCTAATACAAGAGACGATGCCTTATCTCCGGTAAATTCGTAGCCATAGGAAACACTGTTTGAGCCGCAAGTGATATACCATTCAACTTTATTACCACTATCTGCATTTTTGATGAACGTTTTCGCTTTGTTGTAATATAGAAAACTATTTATACCATATATTTCACTTGCTTGGGCTGACAAAATTTTTATAAAATTTAAATGGTATACCAAACATTCCAGCAATAAGCCAAAGCGGCGTCTGATACTGCTTATTATATTTGATATGCCAAATTCAGTGACAGAAAGTGTAGATAACAAATCTTGCAATGCAATCATTAGATGCAATTTGAGACTTCCGACATACTCTATTAAAGTTTCAAATGCATCTTTTTTATTATTTTCTAAATCTGTAAATGCATTTTCAATCATTAAAAATAAATTAGCATTCATTACACCGATGATAACTTGTATCGGGGCTGTTGTATTACTCGCCTTTACATCAGCGAAGTCTTCGTATAATGCTGTAACGAGAAATTTCTCAAATGAAAATAGTTCTGCTTGGCTTAAATTTCCTAATTTTGCCACTTCAGCACGAATAGATGATTTCATTTGTTTGTCAAGACTAGAAAAAATGTTGAGACCCTCTCGTCGCAATCTTAGTACTCGATCTAGTACTAACGTTTCATGTTTGGACTCGATGCTTAAGATTATTGGATTATTATCATCGGTAGAATCATGTTTCAAACCAGTAACATTAGGAAAAAGCTTTTGCAGATATTTCTCAAATTTGCTATCCAAATTTATGCAAGAAGCAATTGCTTGTATCACTTCTTCATTTGTTAAATAATAGAATCTTGGAAAATTTTCGCGCATCTCTTGAACAAAACTGGATGTTTCGTTTGTTAAAGACATAATATCCTTTTCGATGTTTACGAAGCTTTCATAAACTTCAAAATCTTCATCTTCAAAGTTAAAGTTGCGATTTTTCAATTTATAGTGTAAATCATCAATTAACAAATTGCAGTGCATCGCACATCTATTCCACATTTTTAATGTATCTTTCAATCTTTCGTGGACTGATGGTATTTTCGATGAAGCATATTCAAAAGATAACATATTTCCAAGCCTTTTTAACCTTTTTTCATTTCTCAAAAGGATCGTTAAAGACGAATCCATATTATAAATTGATTCCCTATAATGTAAAATATCTCTAGAAATTACATCAAAATATTTTGACGACATTAAATGACCAGTCAACACCAAGCCTTCGTCAATTTTAGCTTTAAGCTCTTCTACATTACTTAATAGTAGTAATGATAACCCTTTGTCGTTTATGTGAACATGATTAAATTGAAAAGAAGTTTCGTGCCATATATTTAAACTTTTATCAAACTTTAATTTGATATCATCTTCTCCCATTGCATTTTCATGTAACTTGTAAAATTTATTTAAATGAATCGTAACAATTTTATTAACATGAAGAAGACGAATGCTATGGCGAAAGCTGAAACTTGCATTTCCCATAAGACTCTTCCTTTTAACAAATGTCTTTTTCCCTCTTTTTCCAAATTGATTTCCGCTAACATCCGCGTTTAATTTTTTATCGTCAATAAATTTTCTAATTTCATTCCAATGTTTCATTTTGAATACTTCGCTTTTTTGTAAGATCCTAGTTACTTTTAGAAAATCTATCATTTGCTGAGCATGATTATTGCACCAACTTATTATTTTTAACTTTGAATCGTTTAAATCAATAAATGCTTGTTTTGAGTCCTCGTAATTACGTTTTGCAAGTACATCAAGATCTGTTCCATCCGAGGAGGTGAAATTGAATGTATTAATGTATTGATCTTGATTATCAAAAATTACCTGTTTTTCCTGATCTAATATCATACTCATGTATTTTAATACCACATTTAAAAGCTTGTTAAAACGGAAGACAAGCTCCCATCTATCTTCACTTACCGGTCGACCGTAAGATATTTTCAAACGCATGCAAAGCATAATTTTTTCCTTGGCAGAATTCATTTTGGAACTAGCATGACGCAAAAAGTCTTTAAATTGATTTGCTTCACTAAAAGTTGCAAACGTTTCTCTAGAATCACGTTCCACTTTCTGCATAATTTCGATTGCTTCCTCCCTCGCTTGAAGCAAATTTAAATCTGCTACTCCACACTGTTCCTGCTCACTTTGAACTTGTTGCCTATCACAAAAAGTTAATTGTAGTTTTAACGCTCGTAATTCACGTCTGATGTCTGTAATAATGTCGTAGGCACTTGGCGCGACTTCAATTGAAAGTTCCTGCATAACATTCCATAACTCATCATATATTTTGATAATTTCTGGATATTCTAAAAAGTTTCCGGATATCACAGACAATGATTCATTATGTGTACATAGTTCGATTGGTGTATCGAAATTCATGTCCAAAATAGATCGTTCTTTTTGTATTTTCACCAAAAGGCTTTTGGTCAAGTCTTTAAATGCGAGAAATAAGTTATTTTTCAACCATCTTAAGCGATTTAAACACATGTTACTAATATCCATTATCATGGGGTCGAGAAGTAATATATACGACTTATATGTAAATGTTTTTTCTTTATTTTGAAGAAAAGTTTGCCTTTGGTTTAAAACCTTTAATGATTGTTTTAGTTTTTTGATATTTAACTTTTCAAACAATATTAGATCTTGATCAAGAACAATTTCCGTCAACGTATGACATTTTCGATTGTACACATCAGTCAAAGAATTGTACATATTACTTAATACTTTGAAAAATGATTCTCTCTGCTTTACTAGCGTGAAATTATTTTTTAGCTTTGAAACCGGTAACAATTCTATACTGTTATTTGAAAATTCTTCAAGTTCCTGCTCGCTAAGTAACACATCAAATTTTTCTGTTTCAAAAGATTTTTTATCGCTCTCACCAAGCACATCAGCAAATTTTGGATATGTTTTCATGTTCTTAAATATAGAAGTGCTGGAAAGAAATTATGTTAAAAAACAAATTCACAAATTAAAATACTAATTGTAATGAAATTACTTACATTTGCAAAAACTCGTCAAAAATGTCTTGAAATGACTTATGAATACTTTTAAATGATGGTTTCAGTTCGAACATTACATTTCCTTTAAAATTTACTTTACCATATACATGTAGAGAAACTCGTTTAAAAGAAATACAATCAGTAGCATCTTCTTCTTCATTCGAACCAGTTGCAGACGTTCCCGCCTCCTCTTGTTCCTTTGTTTCATTACTTGTAATATTATTATCACTATGATGAATAACATCATCAAATTCATCTGGAAAAAATGAAGCAATCTGTGATTCTCTTGCTATTATGAATTCTTCAACGCTAGCCTGTATATATGATTCAACTAATTTTATAAATCTTTTTAACAACGCTTGTAGATTTCGCCTTTGTGAAATATCAATTAAATTTACGTGTCCTAATATTGGAATATCATTTTCAACATAAATAGCTGTACAACACTGTAGCACAACTTCATTAATATTACCATTATATAGTTTAATGACCTCATGATGCTTTACTGTCATCTCTTGATGCGAATTGATGTACGCTTCTAGCGTATATCCATCTTTTGGCATGTCTTTAAGTGAAAAATGGGTTATAATGCTACGACATTGAAATAGAAGTTTGTGCACGTCAAAAATGCATTTATTAAAAATTGGTTTGAATATAAACAAATTATTTTTGATTTTATCGCCGGCACTTTTGAATTTATTGCTGCGAAAAAGTTTTTTCCAACCATCAAAAATAATTCTAAGTCTAAACGTTAAAAAATAAGTTTTTTCTTTAATTTGACGAAATGTGTTATACTGTTGATACCATTCATCGCTGCTAGTGAATATTGGATCTTCACCATTTTGATAAAGTGTTACACCCGTATTACCTTTTATGAAGTAAATATCTTTCTCTTTGTTGATAGTCTCTTTCAATACGCGCCTTAGGACATATGGATTATAATACGGTTTCGTTTGACACAAGCAATATTCAAGTGTGCTCATATCACCAATAATACCTTTTTTGGACGAAGTTTTAGACATTTTTTTATTAGATTCAATGTCTGCAGCGTCTACAAATACTGTTGTTGTACTTTTCATTCGACGATGCAACAGGTGGTTTTCACGTTGCTTTGTATTAAGAACTAATTTTCCTGTTTTTTTAGCTGGTCTACGGACAGACATCTTCCCATGCCTTGAAAAGTTTGAGGATTGGATAATTTTAGTAATATCATGTTTAGTGGCTTTCACAGATGACTGGCGTAGTCTTTTTGAAATATTATTTTGGTTACTATGTACAGATGGAAAATGGCTAGGAAAGTTAATTCTATCACTTAAATTTGGACTCTCAGGACTCATCGTTACTTCACTAGGCAAAACACTGTTCTTTTTGACAGCATTATTATCATTATCGATTTGATCCATAATTTTCTTTGCACGGAGTTTAGATTAAAAGAAACTCAAGAAAATTTTCGTACAAAATGAGAATAGTGATTCTATAATAGTAGTTTAATAATCTTAATGAGGAGTAAAATTTATATTTTAAATATCAATTAAAAAATTTTTAGATCATACTCATAAACAATATATATTTATATATGTATACTAAAGTTATTTATTTTCTATTTTTCAAGAA
>MDTB01231365.1_pt1 | contig 14212 bp, 13 predicted proteins | sample 811161 | NCBI WGS metagenome assembly MDTB01 (sample SAMN05326650, study PRJNA326480) | marine metagenome | isolation source: seawater | place: Mediterranean Sea | collected 2009
ACACTAGCTTTAATAACTTTAAAATAAATTAAAGTTACTTTCGTTAAAGTGTGTACGACAAATTTCTTTTTTTAACCTAACCGTCCACACTTCTCTTCTTATATCTACAATTTAAAAAAGCTAAATTTCCTGAAATTTCAGAAAATTGCACGACAGTAACCAGCTCAAAAAACCCACTAAAAGCTTTGATAAATTGCCGGTTAATGCGAGATGCCGTTATATTGAAATATAGAAATTAATCAAGACGTATATTTGGCAAAAAAACCAGAAAAATCACCATTTTTCACACTACCTGGCATTGAATATACCCCCTTTTTTTTATATAGAAACTTAAATACAAATGAAACTAAATTTATCAATTTTACAAAAAAATCTATCAAAAATCATAAAGCAACATGAAATGCTTAAAAATGTAAGGCCAGTTTATTTGTTTGGAGTGATTTTTGTCTTTGTGTCAATTTACTTTATAAGTTTATACAGTTCAAACCTGAAGGAAAGAAGAACACAAGAAATATCTGCTTTTTTATCGAACGATCAAACTCTTTTATTAAAAAACTACATACTTAATCAGATTAAATCGCCTTATTTGGAATATGAATACATAGTCAAAGAAAATGATACTATAGAGAATATATTAAAAAAATTTAGCGTTAAAAAAGATGAAATTTCTTGGATAGTAAAAAAAATAAAAAAACAAGACTTATCAAATATATCTCCTAATCAAAAAATTAAATTTATACTTAAAAAAACAAAAAATGGTAAAAATATTGAGGTAGTTAAAATTAACTATCCAATATCAAAAACGACATTTGTTCGTATAGATAAAAGAAAAGGTGGTCTTGAAATCACAAAAAGTGTAACACAACTTTTCAAAAAAAATGTGGTAGTTCAGGGAAATATTTCAAATAATTTATATAGTTCAGCAGTAAATTCCGGTATGGAACCAAATATAATTATTGAGTATGCGAGAATATTTGGTTTTGAGGTAGATTTTCAAAGAGATATACGAAGAGGAGATAAGTTTCAAGTAATGTATGAAAGATATGTAGACGATAGGAATAAAAAAATAAAAACTGGAAAGATCTTGTACGCGTATCTTAATGTAAACAATCAAGAGATAAAATTATATAGGTTTGGTAAGAAAAATAATTACGATTTTTATGATGAGAAGGGAAAAAGCATTAGAAAAGCGCTTATGAAAACTCCAATCAACGGAGCAAGACTTTCATCGCCTTTTGGGAAAAGAAAGCATCCAATTTTAGGTTTCACAAAACATCATAACGGCACAGACTTTGCTGCACCTACTGGAACACCAATCATGGCATCAGGTAACGGTACAGTTATTACTGCAGGATGGTGTGGTAATGGTGGTAATTGTGTAAGGATAAGACATAATAGTTCGTACACAACCGGTTACGGTCATCTATCTAAATTTGCTACCAAAAAAGGTAGGAGAGTTCGACAAGGACAAATTATCGGATACGTAGGAAACACAGGAATGTCTACGGGTCCGCATTTGCATTATACTGTTTCTTATAACGGCAGATTTATAAATTCTCAAAAATTAAAACTTCCCTCTGGAAAAATTTTAAAAGGAGAAGAAAGAAAAAATTTTGAAATAGAAAGAATTAAATTAGATGTTGCTCTTGGAGAACTAATCGCAGGTTTATAATATTTTATTTAGATAAATTATCTTTTTGAGATTTTTGTTCTTCTGAATTTTGACTTTTATCAGTTACAACTGTTTTCTCTTTGACCGCACTAACTTCTGATAAAATTCTGGAATAGTGATCCGAATGTTGTAGATAATTCTGGTGTAAAACCTGATCACCCGAACCAAGAGCTTCTTTGGCTAAATTTTTAAATTTTTCAATAATTCTTTCTAAATTGTGTGGATTTTTTGTTGCATTATTTCTTGTAAAATTATTTCTTTGACCATCTACATGATGAATTCCATTGCTGTTCATTGGTCCGTTAGACCTTCTACCAGAATAATGTTTATTCGACCTTGGTCTAAATCTTCTTATTTTTCCATTTTTCATAAATATTTTTTAGTAAATACTTTAATTTTATTATTATAACATCCGTAATCTAATTTATTTTTATTTTTTTTTATCTTTTCCTAAAAATGTGCTAAAAATACAACGAACATTATTTTTATAATCTTTTATAACATTAAATTTTTTGAAGCCGTTTCGTTTCAAAATTTTTAATACTGAGAAATATTGTCCTCTTCCAATTTCTAAAGCTAAAATTCCATTATATTTGAGGATGCTTCGTGATTTGTAAATAACTTTTCTGATGACGTCAAGACCATCATTACCCCCGTCTAGAGCCTGTTTGGGCTCAAATTGTTTTATATCTTTAGAAAGTCGATTTATTTCCCGTTTAACTACGTATGGTGGGTTTGAAACTATTAAATCAAAATTTTGATTAAAGATTTTTTGAAAAGGCCTACAAATAAGCCGCGCTCTCTTACTAACATTGAACCTTTCTAGATTGATTTTAGCATTATCGATAGTTTTTTTTGAAATATCAATACCAATTCCCCTACTATGACTAATCTCTTTTAAAATAGAAATCATAATACATCCGGTGCCTACGCCAATATCTAGAAAAAATAAGCCTTTTCTCGCAAAAAATTTTTTAATTGGGTCTATTAACAATTCTGTCTCTGGTCTAGGTATTAAAGATTTACTATCTACGAAAAAGTTTTCACTTCTAAATTCTTTTTTGTTCAAAATATATGCTATAGGCTCATTAAATAACCTTCTAGAAATAAAGCTTTTAAATTTTATTATGTGTTCTTTTGCTATCTCATTTTCGTTTGTTAAAAGTTTTTCTCTGGAAATTTTTAGTATATGAGACAAAATAATCTCAGAGTCTATTCTATGACTAATAATGTTTTTATCCTTCAATGTTTTTGATCCTAAATTTATAAGTTCTGATGTCTGCATTTATGTCAAATTTTTTAATTTTAGGTCCTGATCTTTTAGTCTCAAACTTTCATTCATCTCTTCATGAATTTCACCTTTCAGAAATTCATCTAATTTATGAAGAGTAAGATTTATTCTATGGTCAGTAACCCTACCTTGAGGAAAATTATATGTTCTTATTCTTTCAGATCTGTCCCCTGAACCAATTTGATTTTTTCTTTCTGTAGATCGTTCTTTTTCTTTTTTTAATCTTTCAGACTCATAAAGTCTTGCCCTAAGAATTTTTAATGCTTTAGCTTTATTCTTATGCTGAGATTTCTCATCTTGTTGTGTAACAACTATGTTTGATGGAATATGAGTAACTCTTACGGCACTGTCGGTTGTATTAACTGATTGCCCTCCTGGTCCACTTGACCTGAAAACATCAATTCTTAGATCTGAGTCTTTTATTTGTACATCCACTTCTTCAGCTTCGGGAAGAATAGCGACAGTAGCAGCTGATGTGTGTACTCTGCCCTGTGTTTCAGTTGTGGGAACTCTCTGTACTCTGTGAACACCAGATTCATATTTTAAGTAAGAATAAATATTGTTTCCTTTAACTGAAAAGATGACTTCTTTGAAACCACCGGCTTCACTTTTAGAAATACTAATAATTTCCATTGTCCATTTTTTTTTTGAACAAACTTTCTCATACATTCGAAATAAATCTGACACAAATAAAGTGGCTTCCAAACCTCCTGTACCAGCTCTAATTTCAACAATTGAATTTTTTTCGTCATCCCGATCTTTTGGTAGAAGAAAAATTTTGAGTTTTTTTTCGTATAAATTATTTTTTGTTTCTGCTGACTCTAATTCTTTCTGTGCCAGAGCAACCATGTCTTTGTCATTGTTTTTGTCATTAATAAGATTGCTCAAATCTTTTTGGTTTTTCTCAAAATTTAAATACTCCTTTGCAGGATTTATTATATTTTTTAAATCAGAATATTCTTTAGATTTACTTGCAAATAGTTTTGAGTCAAACTCTCCACTAGAAAGCTCTTTTTCTAATAAATTATACCTATCTATAATTTTTTTAACCTTATCAACTGGTATCATGGAATTTAATTTGTTTTTTCTTTAATTTTAGATTCGACTAGTTCAACAACTTTTTTAATAATATCTGCACTAGCAACTTTATGGTGTGGTATTCCTTTCAAATAAAGTAAATTATTTCCTTCGCCGCCTCCCGTTAAACCAATATCTGTTTGTGAAGCTTCTCCTGGTCCATTAACTACACATCCAATTATCGATAAAGTTAATGGTTTTTTTATATGGGAAAGTTTATTTTCTAAAATTTTTACAGTTTCAATCACTGGAAAAGCTTGTCTCGCGCATGAAGGACAAGAAATTATTTGAACTCCCCTAGATCTTATTCCTAAAGCACCAAGTATTTCAAAACCTGTTTTAATTTCTTCCACTGGATCAGCTGATAAAGAAACTCTTATTGTGTCTCCTATACCTTTCATAAGTAGACCTCCGATTCCAATTGACGATTTTATGCTGCCAGTAAAAAATCCTCCTGCCTCTGTAATACCTAAGTGTAATGGATAATCAAATGACTCTGATAAAATTTCATAAGCTTTCATTGACAAAAATACATCTGAGGATTTAACGCTGATTTTGAAATTAAAGAAATCATTGTCCTCTAAGAATTTAATATTATAAGTTGCGCTTTCAGCGAGTGCTTCGGGGCAAGGCTCTTTGTATTTTTCTAAAATACTTTTTTCTAAAGATCCTGCATTTACTCCAATCCTAATGGCACAACCGTAATCCTTTGCAGCTTTTACCACTTCTTTGATTCTCTCGTTTGAACCAATATTACCAGGGTTGATCCTTAAACAACTTGCTCCTGCTTTTGCGGATTCAATTGCTCTCTTATAATGAAAATGAATATCTGCAACTATTGGGGCTTTGGTTTCTTTAACTATTTTTTTTAAAGCTTTAGTCGAGTCTTCATCAGGACAAGATACTCTTACAATATCTGCACCTGCCTCTTCTAATTGATGAATTTGTTTAATCGTAGAAGCAGAGTCAGAGGTAATAGTATTTGTCATTGACTGAACAGAGATTGGAGAGTCTCCTCCAACAAAAATATTTCCTACCTTAATTTTTTTTGTTTTTTTTCTATTTATAATTCTGTGAGGTCTTAATTCCATCTGATCTATTAATCCAAACCAAAAGTTTTATGCAGTTTTTTAACTGCATCTATAGTAAATTTTTCATCAATAATTACTGAAATTTTAATTTCAGATGTAGAAATAGCTAAAATATTTATTTTTTCTTCTGCCAAAGATCTAAACATTTTGTAAGTTATCCCCGGTGTTGCAACCATTCCTGCCCCAACTATAGATATCTTAGAAACTTTATCATTCATATGCATTTTTTCATACTTTATTTTTTTATTAGCTTTTATTAATGAAAGAGCGTTTTTGCTATCTTGTCTTTTAGTCGTAAATGTAACATCTGTTTTTTTTCCATCGGTAGAAATATTTTGTATAACCATATCAACGTTTATCTGCTCTTTTGAAAGTGGTTCAAATATATCAGCTGCTACACCAGGTTTGTCATCAACGGCTAAAAGAGTGATTTTAGCATCATCTTTCGAATAGGCTACACCAGTTACTGCTTTACTATAATCCATATTCTCCTGACTATTTATCTCGGTTCCTTCTCTATCTGTAAAAGTTGATTTTACGTGAATTGGAATATCATTAATCATTGCAGCTTGAACAGCTGAAGATTGCATGACTTTTGCACCTAACGAAGAGAGCTCCAACATTTCCTCATAGGAAATTTTATCTATTTTTTTCGCAAGAGGAATTTTATTTGGATCTGAAGAATATACTCCATCAACATCTGTGTAGATCTCGCAACTATCTGTTTCAAATATTTTTGCAATTACAACTGCTGTTGCATCTGAACCACCTCTTCCGATTGATGTAATATCTCCTGATTTTGAGATTCCTTGAAAGCCAGGAACAACTGCAATGCCGCCCTCTGACAAATAATTATTTATACTTTCAATATTCATATTAATAATTCTTGCGTTTGTATGTTCCCCTTCTGTGATAATAGGTATTTGCCAATTCATCCAAGACTTTGCTTTAATACCAAGGTCATTTAATGCACCTGCCATAAGCGCACTTGTAACCTGCTCTCCAGAAGTCAATAAAACATCGAGTTCTCTTTTGTTAAACTTTTTTGATATAGATTGGGAATGAGCAATTAAATTGTTTGTAGTTCCTGCCATTGCAGAGACAACTACTATAACCTTATTGCCGCTATCATGCTCTTTTTTTGTGATTTTTGCCGCATGAACAATCCTCTCTATTGAACCTACAGACGTTCCACCAAATTTTAATACTTTTCTTGCCATAGTTAGATTTTATTATAAAAATAAATAAGTTAAAATTAAGTTTATTAAAATATAATAATGAGTTTAATGACTACAATAAATAAGGAAGAAATTCAAAAGTTTTCAAGAATCGCTGATGAGTGGTGGGATGCTAATGGAAAATTCAAACCTTTACACATCTTTAATCCTATAAGGATTAAATACATAAAAGAAAAATGTGTATCTCATTTTAAGTTAAAGCAAAATGGTGGAAAACCACTGTCTTCTCTAAATATTCTAGATATTGGATGTGGCGGGGGTTTAATGTGTGAGCCAATGTATCGTCTTGGTGCAAAGGTTACTGGTATGGATGCCTCTAGCAGAAATATTGTTGTAGCAAAACTTCATGCAGAAAAGAATAACTTAAAAATTGATTATATAAATTCATCTCCAGAAAAAAATGATTTAAAAAAAAAATTTGATGTAATTTTAAATTTAGAAATTGTTGAACACGTCGATAATCTAAAACTATTTTTAGAGTCGTCTAGTGGAATGCTAAATAAAAATGGAATAATGTTTATTGCAACTATCAATAGAACATTTGAGTCATATATAAAAGCTATCGTAGGTGCTGAATATATTCTTAGGTGGCTTCCTATAGGCACTCATGACTGGAATAAGTTCTTAAAGCCTGAAGAAATAGAAAAAATATTAAATGATTTAAATTTTAATAAGTTAAATCAGGATGGGTTTAAATATAATTTGCTTACTCAAGAATGGAAAAAAACTAAAGAATGTCCTGTAAATTATATATTGGTTGCTGAGAAAAATTAATTATCCTTATTTTCTACCCAAGGAATCGTTGTAAGCTCTATTCCCTCTTCTTTTAATTCTTCAGCTTCTTCAGTTGTAGTTGTTCCATATATGTTTTTATTTTTTCTTCTATCGTAGTAAACGTTTCTTACCTCTCTAGGAAAGTGATCACCTACATATTCAAAGTTTTTCTCAACAAATTTTCTCATCTTTAATAAATCTTGTTTTATTTTTTTAATTTCTTTGAGTGATTTGTTATTTTTTTCTTTTTGTTCTTTACTTAGAATTCTTGGTGACATTATTGATTTTGTTACAGACTTTGACTTGCAAAAAGAACATTCGATCATATTTTTAGATTTAAGTTTTTCAAACTCTCTTGAATCTGAAAACCAGCTTTCAAATTCATGTTTGTTTTTACACGTTAAATTATATTTAATCATTAGTTTCTATAGTCAGCATTAATATTTATATAATCATTTGTCAAATCACATGTATAACACTCGAACATACCTTGTCCCAGTTTTAAATTTATTTCTATCTCGATAGAATCCCATTTCATATATTCTTTTAATTTTTCCTCATTATATTCTTCAGAAATTTTTCCTTTTTCAGCAACTTTTAAACCACCAAACTTAATTTCTATTTTTTCTTGAGAGACCTTTTCGCCGTGCTTTCCTATGGCCATAATTATTCTTCCCCAATTAGGATCTTCACCTGCCATTGCTGTTTTAAATAAAGGAGAGTTAGCAACAGCAAAAGCAATATTTTTTGCCATCTGTTGAGATCTGGCATTGATCACCTTTACAGTTATAAATTTTTTTGCGCCTTCTCCATCACTGACTATTTGTTTTGCTAAATTAAGTAGTAATCTCTGAAGGGCCATTTCAAAGTCCTTTAGTTTAGGATCTAATGCATTATAAAACTTTCCTGTTTTAACTTTGTTGGTAGAAAAAATAGCAACCATATCATTAGTTGATGTGTCACTGTCTACTGTGATCGCATTAAAAGTATTTGTCATTGCTCTTTTTAATAAACTTTTTAAAAATATTGATGGAATTTCTGCATCCGTAAAAACAAAAGCCAACATGGTTGCCATATTAGGAGAAATCATTCCTGATCCTTTAGCTACTGCTGAAATTCTTATATCTTTATTCCAAACCCTACATTCTTCGTAAGCTAACTTTGGCCTAGTATCTGTTGTCATAATTGAAGAAGCAGCTTTAAACCAAATAAACTTATTTTGTTTTTCCCTTAGTTTATCTACTAAGTTTGGTACACTTCCCTTTATTTGTTTGGCTGGAAATTTTTCACCAATAACTCCAGTTGAAGCAAACAATATTTCATTTGGCTTAACAGCCTGGTTTGTTCCCTCTTTTTTTTGAGATTCTCTGAGTGTAAGGTTTTTAGCAATATTTTTTGAGAGACTTTCTAAAGCTTCAGAACCTTGAGAACCAGTGAATGTATTTGCATTTTTTGTATTGACCATTAATGCCTTAATGAATTTTTTCCTAATTTGTCTATTCCAGGTTATTGATTCGGAGCATATTGAATTACTGGTATAAACAGCTGCATAGTTTGCACCATCTTTGAAGTAGAACAGGCATAGATCGTCTCTACCGGTCCCATACAAATCTGCCGAAACAGCAGATATTTCCAAACCCTCGATTGGCTGAAGTTCTTGAAATTCCCCCATTTTTGATAGTTTAGGTTTATCTCTTAAAAAATTTTTAACGTTTATTGTCATGTAAATATTTTATTTTATCACTATATACATATATATAAAATCGACGATTATATAAATTTAACTTATGAATTTTATAACCAAAACACTAAGTAAATTATTTAAAAGCAGCAATCAACTGGAATTAAATAAAATTAAGCCAATAGTGCTTAAAATTAACGATTTAGAGAAAAACTTCTCCAACTTCAAAAATGAAAACTTTATAGAAAAGACCCAAAAATTTAAAAAAGATATATCGGAAGGTAGAGATATTGAGGAGATTCTGCCTGAGGCTTTTGCTTTAGTGAGGGAAGCTGCAAAACAAACTCTTAACGAGAGACATTTTGATGTTCAAATTGCTGGAGGAATAGTTTTGCATCGCGGGAGCATAGCTGAAATGAAAACTGGAGAGGGAAAAACATTAGTATCTACATTACCAGCATATCTAAATGCTCTTTCTGGTAAAGGAGTTCACATTGTAACAGTTAATGATTATCTCGCAAAAAGAGATTCGGTTTGGATGGGACAAATATACCAACGATTAGGATTAAAAACAGCATGCATTACTAATGAGCTTAATGATGAAGAAAGAATGAAAAGCTATAGTAGTGATATTACATATGCAACTAATAATGAGCTAGGTTTTGATTATTTAAGAGACAACATGAAATATAGCATCACTGATATGGTACAAAAAAATAGAAACTTTTGTATTATTGATGAGGTGGATAGTATTTTAATTGATGAGTCCAGAACGCCGCTTATAATATCAGGAGGTATAGAGGATAAATCTAATCAATATTTTTTAGCAAACAAATTTATAAAAACTTTAGAAAAAAAAGATTACGAATTGGATGAAAAAAATAAAAATGCAATTTTAACTGATATTGGGATTGACAGTATTGAAAAAATGTCAAGAACATCTGGAATTTTAAAAAATAATAATTTCTATGATCCTGAAAATTTAAATTTGGTACATCATATAAATCAAGCATTAAAAGCAAATTTACTCTTTCAAAAAGATAAAGATTACATAGTTAAAGATGGAAATGTTCAAATAATTGATGAGTTCACTGGAAGAATTTTAGAAGGAAGAAGATTTTCTGATGGTTTACATCAGGCAATAGAAGCTAAGGAAAACGTTGATATTCAAAAAGAGAACCAAACTCTAGCTTCGATAACTTATCAAAATTATTTTAGATTGTACGAAAAATTAGCAGGAATGACTGGTACAGCAATGACAGAGTCTGAAGAATTTTTTGACATTTATAAATTAAATGTAGTTAGTATTCCCACAAATATGAAAATGGTGCGAAAAGATGCTAATGACCAAATCTTTAGAACTGAAGAAGAAAAGCATAATGCAATATTAAATAGAGTTAAAGAATGTAATAAAAACGGTCAGCCAGTTCTGGTCGGCACAACCAGTATTGAAAAATCAGAACAAATTTCAAAATTGTTTAAAAAAAATAAATTAAATCACAACGTGTTAAATGCTAAACAACATGAAAAGGAAGCTAAAATAATAACTGAAGCAGGAAAAACAGGAATGATAACTATAGCCACAAATATGGCTGGCAGAGGTACAGATATACAATTAGGTGGTAATAAAAATCTCCTTAAAAACAATGAAAAAGAAACAGATGAAGTAAAAGAAAAAATGAAAATTGATAAAGAGAAAGTTAAAAACTCTGGTGGACTTTTCATAGTCGGAACAGAAAGACATGAAAGTAGAAGAATTGATAACCAGCTTCGGGGTAGATCTGGAAGACAGGGTGATCCTGGATCATCTGTATTTTATATAAGTCTTGAGGATGATCTAATGAGAATATTTGGAGGACAATCTATAGATGGCATGCTCAAAAAACTTGGATTAAAGAAAAACGAGTCAATCAATCATCCATGGATAAATAAAGCAATGGAAAGGGCCCAACAAAAAGTTGAGGCGAGAAATTTTGAAATAAGAAAAACTCTTTTAAAATTTGATGATGTCATGAATGATCAAAGGAAAGTTATTTTTGGGCAACGGATAGAAATTCTAAAAACACAAGAGGTTAAAAAGATGATTTTTTCTTTTCTAGATGAAATCAGTAAAAACTTAGAAATAGCTCATCAAGATTTTGGTAGGAATAATGATCTAAAAAATTTTTCTAATGAAATTAAAACAAATTATGGGAATATATTTGATAAAAAAAGGATAGAAGAGTTTTCTAAAATGCAAACTAAAGAATTTACTCAAAGTTTGATTGACTCTTTTGACGAAAAAAGAAATGAACGTATAAATATATTGGGTGAACAACAAAATAATGAGATTGAAAAAAGAATTTTTTTGCAAATTATGGATTTCTTATGGAGATCACATCTGCAATATCTTGAAAATTTAAGGCAGGTTATCGGATTAAGAAGTTACGGTCAAAAAGACCCACTTGCTGAATTCAGAAGAGAAGCTTTTCAGCTTTTTGAAGATTTGTTGTTAAAGATTAAAGTTGAGACTATAAAATTTTTAATTAATACCAATATTGTCGTTGAACAAAAAAATGAACAAATACAAAGAAGTAATTTTGAAAAAAAAAGAAAGGTATCTAGAAATGAACCGTGTACCTGTGGATCAGGAAAAAAATACAAACATTGTCACGGGAAAGTTGCCTAGACTAGATATAAATTTTATCTGCTAATCCAAAACAAAGAATGGCGCTTAAGAGAGTAAGTATGCCGGGTGCAATTACTTGTTCGATTGATGTCTTTTTAGTATGACCAAGTTTGTTTATAAACATATTGTAGTTACCAATAAAAAATAAAACTAAATTTTGAACAAAAACAAGATTGAAAAAAGCCCATGTAGCTTGGACACCGTTTTCTCTCACAAATAAAATATAAAGTGACATTAATAATGATCCTATAAAAAAACCTCCGAAGAATCTTACAATTCCAGCCCCACTTACATGCATCCCATATTGTTTTAAAAAAGATTTTGTTCCAATAACAGATTTGTACGCATATACCCCATACATGGCAAAATGAACGATGAATATTATTAAGTAAAAAATTCCGTTAAAATTTTCAATCATTCCAAAATCTTTAAATTAAAAATTTTCAAATAAAAGAAAAAAAATTCAACTTTTTTTAAATTAATTAGTTTCTCTTGTGTTTTTGTTATACGACTGTGTAAAAGGGATGGGTACTACTGTCGCACTTACAGGTTTGTTTGAATATTTTTTGGGTAAATGAACTTTGTATTTTTTTCCAAATTTACCAATTGGAAACCCGCCCTTACTCAAATTGCCTTCAAATGGAACATATCCCATTGCTATATTTGTTCCTTTTTCTGGGTGGTACCAAGGTGAAGTTATAAATCCTACTGGCTTACCACCTTTATCGTTTGATATTAACCAAAAATCATTTGCATAATCTTCTATAGGTTTTCCTCCAAGTTCAAGGCCAACAAGTTGAAGTTTGTATGGTTTTTCACCGTTTTTAAGTTGCTGTTTCATTTTTTCTAAAGCCTCTTTACCAATGTAGTCTGATTTTTTTTCCCACTGACCTTTTCCTGATAAAGAAATTTGATATCCTAAATTACATTGAAAAGGATTATTTTGTTGATCCATATCTTGACCCCAAGACAGTATTCCAGCCTGAATTCTTCGATGATGTGCAGGCGCTATCACCATGAGTTTATGTTTTTTTCCAGCTTTAAGCACAGCATTCCACATATCTTCTGCATATAAAGTTGCATTTCTAAGATAAATTTCATACCCAGCCTCTCCTGAAAATCCAGATTGCGATATAACACAACTTCTTCCACCAACTTTTGCCTCTGCTAAGCCATAAAAAGGCATGTTGTCTAGATCAACTTGATCTCCAATTAAATCATTCATCAATGCCTTTGATTTAGGGCCTTGTATTTGGACTGGGCATGCATCAATTTCATCTATTTCAACATTAAATCTTTTGTCAGCATTTACTCCTTGTAAATAAATACCAATATCGGAGTCGGATAAACTAAACCAAAACTCATCATCAGCAACTCTCATCAAAACTGGGTCATTTAGGACTCCACCTTTATAATTACATAAAATAACATATCGACCTCTCATTGTTGATATTTTGGTTGCGTCTCTTGTTATCACGTAGTCTGTAAATTTTTCTGCATCCGGTCCCTTTACACGTATTTGTCTTTCCACTGCAACGTTCCACATAGTTACATGTTTTTTAATAGCTTGGTATTCGACCATTGCTCCACCCTTCTCTGGTCTTACATAACCTCTAGGGTGATAAATACGATTATAAACAGTAGCTCTCCAACAACCTGCTTTCATTGATAAATGCCAGTAAGGAGATTTTCTTACACGTGTTGAAATTAACATGTCAACTTTTGTTGGTCCACTTTGTCTTAGATTGTATGGGACATGCCTATCAGATTGATCTACGGAAGTTTCATGTTTGACTTTATCGTAATTTACTTTTTCTACTTTATAAGAATTAGGAACTTTCTTAGGCATAATTATTTTTAATTAACCACTTATTTGTCTCTTTCAATCCACCAAAAGTATAAATATGAAAGTTATTAGTTGAGCTTTTAATTTTTTCTATTAAGTCGTTTGGATCAGAAGGTCTCAGAAGATCTAATGCTTTAGTTGCATTGTTTTTAATAAAATTTATTGAATTTTTTGCTCCTACAATATTCGCAAATTTGATGAGACTAGTAATTTTTAAAGGACCTGTAATTCCAACGTGCACTGGCAAGCTTTGTTTAGAAATAAATTTATTAATTGGCTCGGGATTTAAAAGCCACTGCGTTACAATGTAGTCTGCAAACGGTTTCTTATCTTTCATGGCTTTCTCCAAATCAGAATCCGATATATCAGGGGACCCCTCTGGATGTCCAGCAATTCCTATCTTAAAACCCTGAAATAAACCTGTCTCTAAAATCTGAAGAGAAGAGTGGTAATCACCAATTGGTTCAGCACTACCACCTATCACTAAGGCTTGTTTTACGCCAAAATCTTTACACATCGATACATAATTTTTCAACTCTTCTAAATTTTTAATTGATCTTGCAGGAAAGTGAGGTACGGGATTAAACCCGGATTGGACTAGTTCTTTTGCTTTGTTTGCTACTTGTCTAAAATCATCTCCAGGTAGCATAGTTATATAAACATCTTTAACCTTCGGTAAAACTGAAAGATCTGTTTTCATTGTTATTTCTAGAGAAAATTTCATAATTCTCGGGATATACCAGTGAAGACTAGGGGATGTCCAGAATTATTGCTATGTGGTGGCCTTGGTTTGAATCGCACAAACGACACATACCTTTTCAGGGTACTGCTCTACTACTGAGCTACAAGGCCATAATATATTAAAATCTAAAAG
>MDTB01002521.1_pt1 | contig 14209 bp, 11 predicted proteins | sample 811161 | NCBI WGS metagenome assembly MDTB01 (sample SAMN05326650, study PRJNA326480) | marine metagenome | isolation source: seawater | place: Mediterranean Sea | collected 2009
AAATTTATATACATTTTTATTTGAACATATATAAGCATTAAAATCAGATTTTAAATAAGGCTTAAATATTTTATTATTAATTGTTAGTCCACCAGTAAACTTTCCAAATGAAGGAAGAATTAATTTACTCTCAGTTTGTAAAATACATTTTTCAGTTACTCTTTTTCCATTTATTTTAATAGATAAAGTTGGGTGATAATGTCCAGATATTTGAAATCTATTATCAATAGTTGCTTCGTGAATGAACTCAATACCATTCAATAGAATAGTTTTGTGACTTGGAATATTGTAAAAAACATTTTTATCATGGTTTCCCTCAATGAAAATTAATTCATAAAGATTGGTTAATAATTTAAACTTTTTTAGAGTTTGAGTATTCATTCTATTTAGCGCATTTTTATCGTGAAAAGTATCACCTAAAAGAATAATTTTTTTAATTTTATAGTTTAATAGAATTTTTTCTAAATTAATTAATGTTTCTAAACTGTCATGTGGAGGGAGATATTGTCCGTACTTCGCATAACTTGATCCTTTTTCTAAATGTAAATCTGAAACAATTGCTATGTTAAATTTTGACCAAATTAGAATTCCATGAGGATCTATTTCAAATGTATTTTTACAAAATTCTAATTTTTTCATAAAAACCCAATTTCCTTTAGTAATTCATTTTCAAATTCTTCAAGATAGTATTCATTGAGCTCATCTTTATTAATTGTCTCTCTGTTTATTTCAAGTAAAAGAGGTACTGCTAAGGGAGATATTTTTTCTAATTTTTTAAACAAAATTTTTTTCTGAATTCTCCTCATAAGCTTTCCTAATCTATCAATTGAAATTAAACCATTTAATGAATCTTCTTTGGCAACCTTGAGTAGTAAGTGATCACTTTCATGTTTCCTAAGTACATCATAAATCAAATCAGTATTAAATAAAATTTGCTTTGATGTTTTTATTAACCCAGGCATCTTTCTTTCAATTAATCCTGATATAATCGAAGCATCTCTAAAATTTTTTTTCATTAATGGAGTGTTATCTAACCATTCATATAAATCATTTAACATTAAGTCTTCATTAAATAAGGAATTTACATCATCAACTTCTTTCATGCTCCAAATAGCCAGTGCATAGTCAGTTGCAACAAATCCAAGCGGTTTAAGATTAAACCTTTGCATTCTCTTAGAAATTAAAAATCCTAGAGTTTGATGAACATTTCTTCCTTCAAAGGCATAACATATTAAAAATTGTCTTTCTTTATTTCCCATCTTTCTAGGAAAACTCTCAATTAAAACTTTATTATGCATTGGTAAGATGGATTTTTCAGATTGTAAAATGAGCCAATCTTTAATCTGTTTAGGACAATTTTCAAAAGATTGCTTTTTGCTTATTAACTTTTTTACTTGTGAAGCTAATTCAGAACTTAAAGGCATTCTTCCACCAGCATAAGACGGTATTTTAGGTCTTTTATCTTTTGTTAGGGCTACATGAACTCCTTTCTCGGATATATTTAAAAACTTTAAAACTTTCCCACCAAACAGAAATGTGTCACCCTCTGTCAAACCCTCGATGAACCACTCTTCTATGTTACCTAAGGTTTTATTTCGAAGCTTAACTTTAAGCATATATGATTCAACAATAGTGCCAATATTCATTTTATATTTTTGTCTCACCGTCTTATTTTTAATTGCAAACTGATTATTTCTGTTCAATCCAATTTTAGAATACTTCTCATATTGTCTAAGTGAATATCCACCGTTTTGAACAAACTCAACAGTTTGGTTAAAATCTTCTATTGAAAGTTTTCTGTAAGGCCAAGCAGTTTTGACATTTTCATAAAGTTCGGTTTTATCAAATGGATTGCAGCAAGCAACACCCAATATATGTTGAGCTAAAACATCAAGACCGCCAGATTTTAAATTATCTCCATCTATAATATTTTCTTTTATGGCTTCTATTGCAGCCAAACATTCAAGATATTCAAATCTATTTCCTGGAACTAATAAAGCCTTTGAAGGTTTATTTAAAGTATGATTACTTCTACCAATTCTTTGTAATAACCTTGATATACCTTTTGGAGCACCAACTTGAATAACTAAGTCAATTTTTGCCCAATCAATTCCGAGATCTAATGAACTTGTTGCTACAACACAATCAATCTCTCCTTTTGACATTTTCTGTTCAACTTTTCTTCTTATTTCTTTTTCAAGGCTTCCATGATGTACAGCTATTTTTAAGTTAGATTTATTCTCAAGCCACAAATTGTGAAAAATTAATTCAGCTTGTGCTCTAGTGTTAACAAAAATTATACTCATTTCTGCTTTTTCAATTTTTTTATATAATGCTTTGATGGAGTAAGTTGCCATGTGACCTGACCAAGGTATTCTGTTGTCAGAAGTTAAAATCTCTACACTTGGTTTGTTTATAGAGGGAATATCAATAATTTTTTTTTGTTTATTTTGAGATAAGAAATTCAAAACGTTTTCTTTATCTTTAATGGTAGCTGATAACCCAATTTTAATATAATTCAAAGATAATTTATTTAATCTTGCTATATTGAGTGATAAAAGGTCGCCTCTTTTAGAATTTATTAATGTATGAATTTCATCAATTATTAAAAATTTAATATTTTTAAAATAATCTTCAGCATTTTCATCTGACATCAACAAAGCAAATGACTCTGGTGTCGTCATAAGCATTTGAGGTGGAAATATTTTTTGCCTTCTTTTTTTAGAGTAAGGGGTATCGCTAGTTCTCGTCTCCACAGAAATATTTAAAGATTGGTCATTTATAGGCTGAATTAAATTTCTTTGTACATCAACAGTAAGTGCTTTTAGCGGTGAAATATAAAGAGTATGTAGAAAATTTTTTTTATATTTATTTTCAATCAAATCTGTAATTGCAGGCAGAAATCCAGCAAGAGTTTTCCCACCTCCAGTTGGTGCTACAAGTAATATGTCACATCCTTTTTTAACCTCTACAAGTGTATCAATTTGATGTTTATGATAACTCCAACCATTTTTATTCAACCACTTAGTAATAGGATGAGACTTTAATTTTGGTATCATAATGATATATAAAAAATATGGATTGGGTTAATAAACATTTACAAATAGAACCAATAAATACATCTATTGATCCAATTTTTCCAGTTGAAAATGCAATTATAACTCATGCTCATGCTGATCATGCAAAACCTGGACATAAGAATGTTCTAGCAACAAAACATACAATAGAGATTATGAAAATTAGATATGGTGAAAATTGCGCAAATAATTTTCAAGAATTATCTTTTAATTCTCCATTGAATATTAATGGAGTAAAAGTTACTTTTTTTCCAGCTGGACATATATTAGGTAGTACTCAAGTTTTACTCGAATATAAAAAAGATAAAATAAATTTTACTGGCGATTTTAAAATAACCAAAGATGATACATGTGAAAACTTTAGACCTGTCAATTGCGATACATTAGTAACTGAAGCAACATTTGGTCTGCCTATATTTCAACATCCAGATCCAGAATTTGAAATAAATAAATTAATTGAATCAATAAAAAACTTTCCAAATCGCCCACATCTAATAGGTGTTTATGCACTTGGTAAAGCTCAACGTTTAATTAAATTATTAAGAAATAAAGGTTATGATGAAACTATTTTCATTCATGGAGCATTAGAGAAAATTTGTAATTATTATATTCAATCTGGAATAAATTTAGGAAATTTGTCAAAAGCTCTTATTAAAGGTGAAAAAAAAGATTTTAATGGAAAGATAATCTTGGCACCACCTTCAGCTCTAAAATCAACTTGGTCAAGAAGATTTATAGACCCTATATTGTCTCACGCTTCTGGATGGATGTCAGTAAAACAAAGAGCCAAACAGAGTTTAGTTGAATTACCTTTATTAATATCAGATCATGCTGATTGGAATGAATTGACATCGAATATAAATAATAGTTTAGCAAAAAATATTTTAGTAACACATGGTCGAGAAGAAGCTTTAGTACACTGGTGTAAAAAAAGAGGCTTAAAAGCGTCTGCATTATCTATTCAAGGTAGAGATGATAGTGGAGAAGAAATTTGAGAGAGTTTAGCCAATTAATTAATCAATTAATTCTTACTAGATCAAGAAACAGAAAAATTGAGTTATTAAACCATTATTTTAGAAATACAAAAAATCCCGACAGAGGATTGGCATTAGCAATTTTAACAGGAAATTTGAAAATTAAAAATATTTCCATTTCAAAAATCAAAGAAATGATTAAAGAAGAAGTTGATCCTGAATTGTTTGATTTATCATATGATTATGTTGGCGATCTTGCTGAAACAATCGCTTTAATTTGGCCTTATAATCAAAAAGGGTTAGTACCAAAATTAAGCTTTATTATAGATGAACTAGAAAGTTCAAGTTCTACAAATATAACCAGATTAATAAAAAAATATCTTTCAATTTTTTCAGAAAATGAGAGATGGGCACTTATTAAACTTTTATCTGGAGGTCTAAGAATTGGTGTTTCAACTAGGTTAACAAAACTCTCATTAATTCATAATACTGATATTAAAATCTCAGAGATCGAGAAGATTTGGAATGGATTAGAACCTCCTTACCTTGAATTATTTAAATGGATTTTTGAAAAGGGTGTCAAACCTAAGATAGTAGTTGAAAAAATATTTCATCCGTTAATGCTAGCACACCCAGTTGAAGAAAAAGATTTTAACAAGTTAAACCCAGAGGAATTTTTAGCAGAATGGAAGTGGGATGGAATAAGAGTGCAATTAGTTTTATTCAATTCAAAAATCAGAATTTTCTCTCGAACTGGGGATGATATTTCACACACTTTTCCAGAAATTCAGAATATTGAAAATGACTTAGTTGTTTTAGATGGAGAACTTTTGGTAGGAAACGGTTTTACACCGTTTAAATTTAACAAATTACAACAAAGATTGAATAGAAAAAAAGTATCAAAAAATCATTTAGAAAACTTTCCGGCTTTTGTAAAACTCTATGATATTTTATTTTTTAAGAATAGAGATTTAAGAAGCTTAGGTTTTACTGAAAGACGAAGAATTTTATTAAATTGGCATAATAAAGTTCAAAATAAATTTTTTGACCTTTCAGAAATTTTTGAATTTAAAACATGGGAAGAACTCATAAATATTAAGTCAAAAAAATTAAATAAAAGTGAACACGAAGGTTTAATGATTAAAAGAAAAAATAGTGTTTATATTTCAGGGAGACCAAAAGGTCATTGGTATAAATGGAAAAATGATCCTTTAGTTGTAGATGCTGTTATGATGTATGCTCAAAGAGGACATGGTAAAAGAAGCTCATATTATTCAGATTTTACTTTTGGTCTTTGGGATAAAGATACTATAGTTCCGATTTGCAAAGCATATTTTGGCTTTAATAATGAAGAATTGGATATCTTAGATAAGTTTGTTAGGAATAATACTATTAAAAAGTATGGTCCTGTTAGAGAAGTTGAAAAAAAATTTGTAGTTGAAATAGCATTTGATTCGCTAGATTTTAGTAAAAGACATAAGTCTGGGGTAGCACTCCGTTTTCCAAGGATAAAACGTTTGAGACAGGATAAACCAACAAATGAAGTTATAAATATAGAATTATTTAAAAAAAAATTTATACATTATTAACAAGTGAAATTTATTGTTGCTTGACTCTCTTGAGTTTAATTTGAATAGTACTATTAATATATATTAATCTCAGGAGGAATTAATGATTAATAAAAAAACACTTTTGAGCGTTGGATCTGGTTTAACTATCCTTGCAGGTTTAGTTGCCTTTACAACTGCTCCAAGTTTTGCTGCTAAAAAGCCTGCTATTGAAGTTGTGACTCATGCTGGTGCTGGCGGTGGTACAGATGTTAACTCAAGAATGATGATGTTAAGATCAAGGAGAACTTTGAAACAAGATATGGTTGTTGTTAATAAAAGAGGTGGCGGTGGAGCTGCTGCAATGAATTACTTTATGACAAGGCCTGCAGACGGAAATACAATTCTAACTTTTACAGTTGGTCATGCTATAACAATGGCAATGGGTAAAACTAAATTAAAAGTTAGTGATATGGCTCCAATAGCAAGAGGTACTAATGACCCTCAAATTCTTATGGTTAATTGTAAAAAAAGTCCTTATAAAACACCTGAAGACTTTGTTGCTGGAATGAAAAAAGGAGACAAAATCACGTTTGGTGGAACTCACACAGGAACTATCGATCATATAACAGTTTATATGTGGGCTAAGAGATTAGGTCAAAAAATGCCAAAATATATCCCTTATAAGGGGGGTGGAGAACTAGCTACTAGATTAGTTGCTGGAGAAGTTGACGTAGGAACACTTAATTTGTCTGAAGCAGCTGCACCAGTAGAAGCTGGTGATATTTGTCCATTAGTTATCTTAGCAGAAAATGGAATGGCACCTATTCCAAAAGCTAAAACAGCTAAATCTCTCGGTATAGATTTAGTTCTTTCAACAACTAGAGGATTTGTTACTCATGCTGGTGTTGATAAAGCTAGAGTTTCAGCACTTGAAAAAGGAATGGCAAAAGCTATGAAACATTCAATGTATCAGGCTTATTTAGCAAATTCTGGACTTGATAATACTTCACCTCAACCTTCAGGACCATGGGCTAAGCAAATTGCATTTATGGTTGGTGAATTTGGACCAGCTCTTAAAGAAATGGGCTTAATGAAGTAAATAAAAAGGTAGTGCCCTCTGCTACATAAGAGGGCATGTCTTTCAAATTATGTCTAATAAATTTTATACAATCCCATTATTTCTAACAATTTTTTCAATTATAATAATTGGAATATCAATGCAGTTAGACACCTCGCCAGAGATGATTGTAGGTGATAGCATGCAAGCAAGATCCTTTCCAATATTTTTAATGGTTTTAAATCTTATTTTAATATCTGTTTTAACTTTTCAGTATAAAAAGAATAAACAAGATCTAATTAAATTAGAAAAATTTCCAACTTGGGGTAGCATGGGATTATTTTTAATATTCTATTTACTAACAGTTTACACAGATATGTTTATTGGAATCTTTGTTGTAATGTTGTTGATGGGTTTATTATGGGGTGAAAAAAGAATTTGGGTTTCTTTTTTAACAGCAACCCTCACGCCTTTATTTATATTTTTATTATTTGATTTCGTTTTAAAAATAAGATTTCCAAGGGGAATTCTTATGAATATGTATTATGGTTAGAATTTTGGTTTTGTATTATGTTTGAACAAGCAATAATGGCAATGGCATCAGTTGCAACTGATCCATATTTACTTTTTTTGATTTTTGCAACAACTGTATTAGGAGTTATTATTGGAGTTTTACCTGGTTTAGGAGCAACTACTGGTGCTGCTTTACTACTACCTTTTACATTAACAATGGATCCTGTGCATGCTATTGCCGTTCTTGCGACAATATATGTATCGGCTACTTTTGCAGGCTCAATAACTGCAATATTAATAAATACACCTGGAACATCAGCTGCTGCCGCTACTACTTTTGATGGTTATCCTCTTGCACAAAAAGGTGAAGCAGGAAGAGCTTTAGGTGTAGCTGTAATTTCAAGTACAGTCGGTGGTGTATTTTCTGTAATAATCTTATGCTTTGCTGCACCTTTGCTAGCAAGAGTAGCATATGAATTTCGTTCTCCAGAATATTTTGCTTTAACAGTTTTTGGATTGTCAATGCTAGCAAGTATTAGTGCTGGAGGTGCAGTAAAAAATTTGATTGGTGGAATCTTTGGAGTTTGGTTATCAACAATTGGAGCTGAAAGAGTAACAGGGATTGAAAGATTTATGTTTGGCAATTACGAACTCTACGAAGGTCTCCATTTTGTTCCGATATTTATTGGTCTCTTTGCAATATCAGAACTCTTAGTTCAGTCAAAAACTGTAAACAAAATTGTTAATACTGTTAGTATGAAAGCAGTGAAATTGCCAACAAAAGAAGATTATAAAAGAATTTGGAAAACAATTTTAAGATCATGTGGAATTGGAACTTTCATTGGCGTGCTGCCCGCAGAAGGCGCAACTGTAGCATCAATGATTGGATATTCTGAAGCAAGAAGATGGTCTAAAAATAAAGAAGAATTTGGCAAAGGTTCCGTTGAAGGAATAGCTGGTGCTGAAGCTGCTAATAATGCAGCAACTGGTGGTGCTATGGTGCCTACCATGGTTCTAGGAATCCCAGGAAGTGGTACCACAGCAATTATATTAGTTGGCTTAATGGTACATGGATTAAGACCAGGCGTATATCTATTTACAGAACAAGTTGAAAAAGTTTATCAAATCTTTGGTTCAATGTTTTTTGCTAACATTATGTTTATGCTTATGGGACTTTATGCTGCAAAGTTTTTTGCTAGAGTTTCACTAGTTCCTACAGCTATATTGTGGCCAATTGTGTTTGGGCTTTCTGTTATAGGTGCATATGCTTTTCAAGGTCAACTTTTAGATGTATGGCTTGCATTAATATTTGGGGTAATTGGTTTCTTTGCACGCAGACATGGTTTCTCAGTAGCTCCAATTGCTGTAGGCTTAATTCTTGGTGAAATGGTTGAAACAAATTTACAACATTCTCTAAAAATGTTTGATGGCGCTTGGTGGATGATTTTTGCTCAACCTCTTGCACTTATGTTTTTAATATTTGCATTTTTAGGATTATGTGGTCCATATCTATATTCATTAATTATAAAGAGAAAGTAAAATCATAATTTAAAAATCCATTCATTATTAGATATATTGAAATAATTGTTAAAATTGAATTAAGAAAAATCTTAAAGTATTTTTGACCAAATTTTATTAATACTTTTTTCCCGATGTATGTACCTATAAACCCTGTAATTATCATCAAAAAAATAATGTAAAAATAATCTGAAAAACTAAATCCCATAAATCCAAAAACCAAAACTTTTACTGCATGTTGCATTGACATTAAAGCAGAATGAGTTGCCGTATGGCTGAGAGGATTTAAATTCATTGTCTTAACCATACTAGCTATAAAAGGTCCAGTAGCACCAAAAAACATAGTTAAAAAACTTGAAAAAACTCCACCAAAAAAAATGTATTTTGATTTAATTTCAGGTATCTTTCCATAAACTGTCCACAAAATAAAAGTGCCTACTATTAACTGAATAAACCAAGCTGGAAACTGTATGAAAGTATAACCTCCAAATAAACTTCCAATAATAGTACCGAGAAAAAAAGGTAGAATTGGATTTTTATAAATATCTTTAATCATAAGAAGCATTCTTCCAAAATTTGAAGCAATCTGAACAGAGCCATGGACAGGAAGTAAAGCTATTGGATTTAAAAAAATTGCTAATAGTCCTAAAAAAACTGCCCCACCTCCTATGCCAAAAGCTGCTGAAATAAAAGAAGTGAACATACTTGAAAATATAAGAAATATTATACTAAAGTTTGATAACTCTTCTGGAAAAGTTATAAATTGAAATTCCATTTAAACTTTACTTTTCTGTAAAGGGTGGAGGTATAAAATATCTCGGTAATTCACCAATGCTATTTATGTCTATCTCTAACAATATTGGGCCAGATAAGTTAAAAGCTTTTTTCAAACTATTTTCAAATTCACTTGAGGATTTTACAATTAAATATTTCATTTTCACAGTATCTGCAAGCTCTTTAAAATTTGGGACTTGCAGGTCCGCAAAATTTTTTCTTCCTCCGTATAAACTATCTTGAATATGTTTTATAACTCCATAACCTTTATCATTCATTACCATAAAAATAATATTGCTATTGATTTCGACTGCTGTCCATAATTCAGAAATATTTAACATAAATCCACCATCACCACACATGGCAATTGATTTAATTTTTTCTTCTGTTGCTAGAGAAGCTCCAATTCCAAGAGACATTCCAGGACCTATCCCTGCCCCAACTGGATAAATATTTTGATACCATTTTTGAACTGGCATTAATCTATTTCCCCAAGTACTATTTGAAATAGTAACATCTCTAATCCATCTAGCATTTTTTGGAAGATTTCTTTCTATTATTTCAGGAAACTCTCCATAAATTTGAAGAAATTCTTTATAATCTTTTTTTATTTCTTTTTTTAAAGATTTTACTTCGTTTATCCAATTTTTGTCTATAATTCCAATATTACTAAATCTTTTATAAAGATTTTCCAAAACTTTTTTTCCATCGCCTAAATGGAATATTTTTGAAGAGTAAGTTCTGTTTTTTGCGTTTGGATCTATATCAATTTGTAAAAGATTATCTGGTAGTACTAAAGACATATCTTTTGTTTCATGTCCTCTTAATCTACTCCCAACAACAATCATTAAGTCAAGTGAAGAATAAAATTTTTCAGCTTTTGGAATTGCATTAAATGAACCTAAGCACATATCATGATTTTCATCAATAACACCTCTTCCTTGTGTACTTGTTACAACTGCAAAACCTAACTCTACAAATTTTGAAACTTCAAAATTAAGTTTTTTTGCGCCATTACCAATCCATAATATTTTTCTTTTTGATTTTCTAATTTGTTCTTCTATTAGATCTAATGAATTTAAATCACCTAAAGGAATGTTTTTTTCCTTAATATGCACTTTACTAAATGTTTTTTGTTTTTTAATGATTGTTCGTTGAATATCTATTGGAACTTCAATTGAAACTGGACCAGTTGGCGGTGTTATGGCGTCTTCTAAAGCTTTTTCTAACACGTCTAGAACGTCTTTAGACGATGATATTCTATAAGCTTTTTTTGAAACAGATTTCATCATTTCTAATTGATTGGGAACATCATGAACAGTACCTTGCTGTTTATCTAAATTTTGTGTAGCAGTTTGTCCAGTTATATGGAGTAATGGTGTTCCAGCAAATCTTGCCTCAACAAGAGCTCCTACAACATTAGCTGCACCAGGACCTGTACTAGTAACTACAACCCCTACATTATTAGATGATCTAGCGAAGCCGTCAGCCATATGACCAGCACCCATTTCTCCTCTAGCTGGTATAAATTTAATTAAATTTCTTTTGGCGATTGCATCAAGAATAGGAATGTTATGAACAGATACAACTCCAAATACAGTATTTAAATTATTTTCAAATAGAAAATCTGATATTAGGTCACCAATATTGTACTCTTTCATTTTATCCTCTATCATGAAAAATTAAATAATATAAATTATAATGAAAAAATATATTAAAGCAAAAGACGTGAAAGATTTATTTTCAGGTTTATCTGAATTCTCTTTAATTGATATTAGAGAAATTGGGCAACATACAAATGGACATCCTTTTTTTTCAATTTCCATACCTTTTAGTGTTTTTGAAAGTAAAATTGTCGAACTAGTACCATGTAAAGAAACATTGATAATTTTAATGGATAACAATGATGGTCTTTCTGAAATAGTAAAAGAAATAGCATTAGAAATTGGTTACAAAAATATTCAAATTTTAAAGAATGGTGTTTTTGGGTGGGAAGAGTCTGGCTATTATTTGTTTAAAGGAATTCATGTTCCTAGTAAAGCATTTGGTGAATTAGTTGAATTAAAAAAACATACTCCTCATATCAAACCATCAGAGCTAAGAAAAAAAATAAAGCAAAATGATAATATTATTATAATTGATGGTAGACCAATCGATGAATTTAAAAAAATGAATATTCCATTTGGAATTTGTTGTCCAAATATGGAGGTCCCAATAAGAATTGGAAAAGAAATTGACGATAAAACTGAAATAATTGTTAATTGTGCTGGAAGAACACGCTCAATTATTGGAGCTCAAAATCTAATTAATTTTGGTATAAAAAACAAAGTAAGAGCGCTTGAAAATGGTACACAAGGTTGGACTTTATCTGGATATAAACTAGAGCACAACAAAACACGATCATTGGATTTAGATGAAATAAAATCTGATAAAGTTAAGTATCATGAATCAGCATCAAAAATTATTAAAAACTTTAATTTAAAGAAGATTAATTTAAAAAAGATGAACTTTTTTCTTCAAGACAAAACAAAAAATACTTTTGTATTTAATATCACAGCAAATAAAAAATTTTCAGAAAACAAGCTTCATTTAAGAAATGCTCCAGGAGGTCAGTTAATACAAAGTACTGATAGCTTTATTGGTGTTTTTAATTGTAAAGTTATTTTAATAGATGATGGAGATTTATTACGATCAGCATTAACAGCCTCCTGGTTGAAACAAATGGGTTATGATGTTTATATTTTTGAAGATGATTCTAATTATTTAAAAAACTTCTTTGATCAGAAAAAAGAATTTATTATTCCAAAAGCAAAAGTTATTGGAAATAGTGATTTAAAAAAAAATTTGAAATTAAATTTGTTAGATATTAGAACAAGTAACGAATTTAAAGAAGCCAATATAAAAAGAACTAAATGGATTAATAGAGTGAACTTAAGATCTGCTAATTTTAATAAAAATAAAGATTTTTTATTAATTTATAGTGATTTAGTAAAAGCAGAACTCATTTATAAAGACATTACTTCTAAATATAAAACCTCCGTATATTTTTATAAATTTGATAAAGATTTTGTTTTATCGCATGACCTTTGTTCAAAAAAAGGGGCTTTCATAAAGAAAGAAAATTGTATTGACTTTATTTACCATACATATAAAAGACATCTTGGAAACAGATCACATTCTCGAGCATACTTAAGTTGGGAAAAAGGATTATTGGATCATATGGATGATCAAGAAAAAAATAGATTTAAAATTCTTTAATTTTTGATCTTTCTATATTATCTAAATTTCTTCCTTCAATTCTAAGTAATCTTACAGGCTCTTTTCTAACAGGAGAATGTACATCGCCAACGTTATAAAACCGAACATCACCTGGTTTCATAATATATTTTTTTGTTTCCTTAACAAATTTAAGATCGCTTTCTTCTTTTACAATTTCCCATTCTGTCATTTCCGTTTCCCCAGAAGCTTGACCATATATTGCCCAACTTGACCCATGATCGTGCGGTGTACCGTCAGCCTCTTGATTATATACATGTCCACAAACACAAAATCCAAGCTCTAGATCTTCGTAAAGTACTTCTCTTGGGTTTGGATTTTCACTATCTCTGTCTTTTAGATTATGGTGAATAAAATTTTGATCCATTAGTGCTTTTTGAACAAAATAACAAACTTTATCTGATCCTTCTTGAATGCCATAATCTTCCAAAATACCTTTTATGTCTTTAGCTAACTCATCTAATGAATATGGCATAAAAAAGCCTCCTTAAAAAAAATTATAATCCCCATTTCATAGCAATTAAATCATAATTATTTGCCAAATCTAGCAAACCTTTTTTTGTTTCTTTATCTAAACTTGGAATTGGATGACGGCAAAAATCTGATTTTATTACTCCACCCTCTTTAAAAACTGTTTTGGTAGCTCTAAATCCACATTGTCTATTTTCATAATTTATAAGAGGAAGTACCCTATTATATTCAACCTCTGCTTCTTTAATATTTCCTTTAATATAATTTTTAACTAAAGGCCCAATCAAATCGGGCAACATTGCTGAACTCATATTTCCTCTTGCACCAGCTTGTAAATCTTCAAATAAAGTTATTCCTTCCTCACCATCAAAAGGACCTTCAACAACATTTCCACCTTTGTGAATTAGTGCCCTAAGTTTGTTTGCTGCTTGTGCGCACTCTATTTTAAAACATTTGACGTTTTCTATTTCTTTTGCCATCTTCACAAGAAGGTTAACCCCTAAATCAACTCCAGATAAAGGAGCATCTTGAACCATTATTGTTATTTCAGCCTCATTAACTTTTCTGAATTGCTCAAAAGTTTGATCAGCATTTCCTTTTAACAAAGCACCATGATATGGAGGCATCATCATCACCATATCAGCCCCAATATCCTTTGCAAGCTTTGCTCTTTTAAATACAATATCTGTAGAAAAATGACTTATTGTTACGATTATTGGCACTCTTCCAGCTACATGCTCAATACAAAGTTTTGTTAAAATTTCTCTTTCATCATCAGATAGTAGAAATTGTTCAGAATAATTAGCTAAAATACAAATACCGTCAACTTTTTGATCTATCATGCAATCTAAAACTCTTTTCATACCATCAATATCTAGATCTTCATTTTCTTTAAATGGCGTTGGTGCAACTGGCCAGCACCCTGTAAAGTTATTACTCATAAAACCTTCCTCATATAAAAGAGTAGCAATTAAAAACTATTTTTCCAAGTATCATTTG
>MDTB01104147.1_pt1 | contig 14209 bp, 14 predicted proteins | sample 811161 | NCBI WGS metagenome assembly MDTB01 (sample SAMN05326650, study PRJNA326480) | marine metagenome | isolation source: seawater | place: Mediterranean Sea | collected 2009
AAACTCAGATAAAAAACTATCTATAATTTCAAAGTAACCTTGTTTATTTTGAAAGTGTCTTAATGGAACAAAACGATTTTCGTTTTCTTGATCGTATAGAACGCCATGTCTATGACTAAATGTTCCTCTGCCAACATCTTGTCCAGATATACGAACACCGTATCCCTCATCTAAAAGTGTTGCTAAAGCTAAACTTTCAGAAGTAGCCCAATCAATACCTTTTCCGTTAATGACACTTGCTACTCTGTCTCCATAAATTTTTTTTATTCTTTTATGAGCATTGAAACCAGCTGGTATTTCATGAATTTTTTTTGCCACACTAACTAATGTTTTTTCTTTTACAGAAGTTTTTCCCCTTCTAGCATCAAATGTTGCAGTAGACAAACCTGTCCAAGTTCCCTCTAACCAATCAACTTTATTTGGCTTATAATTTTTAATTGATTCAAATTCTTTATCTAAAAAATTTTTAAAAGAATCTACAATGTCTTTAGATTCTTCTTCTGAAAGAGTATTATTTTCAATTAATTTTTTTTCATATTTTTTTCTTGTTGTGATTTGTTTTTTGATAGCCTTATACATAAGTGGCTGAGTAAAAGAAGGTTCATCAGCTTCATTGTGACCCGAGCGCCTATAACAAAACATATCAACCACTACGTCTACTTTAAATTTATTTCTAAATTCAGTTGCAAGACGACAAACATGTACAACTGCCTCAGGATCATCACCATTAACATGAAATATTGGTGCCTGAACCATTTTAGCTATTTCAGTACAATAAGGAGCTGATCTACCGTATTGAGGCATAGTGGTAAAACCAATCTGATTATTAATAACAAAATGTATAGTTCCACCGGTTCTAAAACCTCTTAATTGAGACATTGCAAATGTTTCAGCTACTATGCCCTGACCAGCAATAGCTGCATCACCATGAATCAATAAGGCAATTACTTTATCTGTAGTTTTATCTTCAGAGATAGTCTGTTTTGCCCTAACTTTGCCTACTACAACAGGATTAACTGCTTCTAGATGAGATGGATTAGAAGTTAGAGATAAGTGTATTTTTTTATTTTCAAATTCACGATCAGTTGAAACACCTAAGTGATATTTTACATCACCTGATCCTAAAACTTCATTAGGGTCGTTAAATGTTCCTTGAAATTTAGATAGTATTTTTTTGTATGGCATTTCTAAAACACTAGATAATAAAGTTAATCTTCCTCTATGAGCAGTGCCGATAATTATGTCTTCAATACCTGATAAACAGGCTTGTTTAACAATTTGTTCAATACCAGGAATCATAGACTCGCCACCCTCTATACCGTATCTTTTAGTTCCTAAAAATTTTTTATCTAAAAATTGTTCGAATAATTCTGACTCAACTAATCTTTTATAGATTGCTTTTTTACCTTCATTAGTAAAATTTGTTTTATTTCTAACTTCTTCTATTCTTTCCTGAACCCATTGTTTTTGATCGCCTTGTTGTATGTGAAGAAATTCAACACCAATGGAAGAAGAATATGTTTCTTTCAATATTTTGATAATATCTTTTAATTTGGCTTTATCTAGGCCTAAACTTCCATCTATGAAAATTTCTTTTTCAAGGTCAGTTTCAATGAATCCATAACTTCTATAATCCAACTCACTTGGGTATTCTCTGTCAGAAATACTTAACGGATCTAAATCTGCAATTAAATGTCCATTAATACGAAAAGCTCTAATCAATCTTAAAGCCCATATTGAGTCTAAAGTGGATTGTTTAAAAGTTGCAAAATCAATATTTGAAGCTTTGCTTATATTAGCTTTTAATGAAATATCATCAATTATGTTTGTTGGCCTTTGTTTCCATTCTGGACCACCAAAATCCTTTATTATTGTTAAATCATCTTCGTTTAAATGACTAAAGAAATCTTTCCAACTTTCATCAATACTATCTGGGTTATTAATATATTTAAAATAAAGTTCGGCAACATAAGGTGCATTTTGACTATTTAAAAAAGAGTCATTCATAATAGTTTAATAACCATTTTTTTTTAAATAATACACAAAGAATTGAAATCTAATTATTCGCATTTTGCATTGCCAATTTCATTGTTTTCCCAAGAGATGCGGGTGATTTTGATATTACAACTCCAGCCTTTTCTAAGGCTTTTATTTTAGATTCAGCTGTGCCTTTCAATCCTGAAACAATTGCACCTGCATGTCCCATCCGTTTACCTTTTGGAGCTGTTTGTCCAGCTATAAAAGCAACACTAGGTTTTTTAATCTTTGAATTGGAAAGAAAATCAGCAGCATTTTCTTCTTCCTCCCCACCTATTTCACCAATCATTAAAATTCCTTCAGTCTCATCATCATCTAAAAATAATTTTAAACAATCTATAAAATTCATACCGTGAATCGGATCTCCTCCTATTCCAACACAAGTTGTTTGTCCAAGTCCAACTTCTGTTGTTTGTGCAACTGCCTCGTATGTTAATGTACCTGATCGACTAACTATTCCAATTTTACCTTTCTGATGAATAAATCCTGGCATGATTCCTATCTTACATTCTTCGGGTGTTATAAGGCCTGGACAATTTGGGCCAACTAAAAATGTTTTCTGATTTAATACTCTTTTCTTTATTTCAATCATATCTAAAACTGGGATACCCTCTGTAATACAAACTATTAATTCAATTTTTGAATCAAGAGCTTCATGTATAGCTTTTGCTGCAAACTTTGCAGGCACATATATTACTGTTGCATTAGCGTTTGTTTCATCGACAGCTTCTTTTACGGTATTAAAGACAGGTAATTCTAAGTGGGTTTGACCTCCTTTACCAGGGGTAACTCCTCCAACAACATTAGTACCATATGCTATTGCTTGTTCAGAATGATAAGTTCCTTGTGATCCAGTAATACCCTGACAAATCAAACGTGTGTGCCTATTAATAAGAATCGACATTAGTCAGAGAGCTTTACCGCTTTTTGAGCAGCACTTGAAAAATCATCAATAGAAAACAAACCTAAAGATGAATCATTTATAATGTCTCTTCCTTTTGAAGCATTTGTTCCTTGAAAACGGACAACAACTGGGAGTTTAAAATCTAATTGTTTTATTGCATCAATTATTCCGCTTGCAATCATATCGCAATGAATAATACCTCCAAAAATATTAATTAGAACTGACTTAACGTTAGGATCTGATTGAATAATTTTAAATGCTTTAATGGCTCTTTCCTTGTTAGCAGTACCTCCTAAATCTAAAAAATTTGCTGGTTCCATTCCATACTGTTTAATTATATCCATTGTTGCCATAGCTAATCCAGCACCATTAACCATACAACCTATTTTTCCATCTAGTTTAATATAAACCATATCATTTTCAGAAGCTTCGAGCTCTAACGGATTTTCTTCTGAAAGATCTTTTAAATTTTCTATTTCTTGCTGCCTAAATAAAGCATTTTCATCAATATTAATTTTAGCATCGAGAAGAATTAATTCCTTTTTTTTAGTTACAACAAGAGGATTAATTTCTATTAATGAAGCATCCATATCAACAAATGCCTTGCATAACTTTGAAACAATATTTTTGAATTGATTAAATTCATCGTCATTAAATCCAAGTACTGTGCCTAAACTATTTTCAATATAAAAATTTTCTAAATTTTCAAAGTGTACATAATGAATTTTTTTTGGTGTTTTTTCAGCAACTAATTCAATATCTACGCCCCCTGCATCTGATACCATAAGCATCAACTTTGATATATTTCTATCAACAAGAATACTTAAATAATACTCTCTTTCAATTTCTTGAGCTGACTCGATATATATTCTGTTTACTTGCTTACCTTTTTTACCCGTTTGTTTTGTTATTAAGGTATTACCTATCATTTTTTTTGCAACATCTAAAACATCATCCTTAGAGTGAAGAACCTGAACACCACCCTTATTATTGATTGATTTTAAAAAATATCCACTACCTCTGCCTCCTGCATGAATTTGTGTTTTTACAACCCATGGAGGTCCACTTATATTATCCAAGTCACTGATTAAATTATCTATTGTTTTAATATAACTTTTTCCAACAGGTATTGGAAGGTTATATCTCCTTAATAGATCTTTTGCTTGATATTCATGAAGATTCATTTTTTAATGTGTAATAATTAGATTACTAAAAATATCAAATAAAAAACTTATTTTTTCTTTTTTAAAAAGTTATTTGCAAGTTTTGTTAAATCTTTAACTGCATTAACAGAATGATTAAAGTCTTTTTTCTCGTTACTGCTCAGTTTTAATTCTATTATTTTTTCTACACCTCTTTTTCCTATAATTACTGGAACCCCAACATAGAGTCCTTTTATACCATACTCACCATTTAAATATGCTGCACATGGAAGAATTCTTTTATGGTCTTTAAGATATGATTCTGCCATTAAAATAGCTGATGAAGCTGGTGCGTAATATGCAGATGCAACTTTCATTAGTTTTCCAATTTCACCTCCACCTTCACGTGTCCTTTGAATAATTGTATCTATTCTTTTTTGAGTAGTCCATTTCATCTTAATCAATTCAGGCACTGGTAAACCTGAAACAGTTGCATATCGAATTACTGGGACCATTGTATCTCCATGTCCTCCTAGTACAAAAGCACTTATATCTTTTACAGAAACATTAAATTCCTCTGATAAAAAATATTTTAATCTAGCACTATCAAGAACCCCTGCCATTCCCAAACACATATTAGTTTTTAATCCAGATGATTTTTGAAGAACACTAACCATTGCATCAAGTGGATTTGTTATGCAAATTACAAATGCTTTAGGACAATATTTCCTAATATTTAATCCAACATTTTGAATTATAGAGGAATTTTTTTCTACTAAGTCATCTCTAGTCATACCAGGTTTTCTTGGAAAACCTGCAGTCACTATTACAACATCTGAATTTTTAATATCTTTGTAACTAGATGTTCCTTTGAATTTTGCTTCAAAATTTTCTATAGAAGATGATTGTGATAAATCAAGAGATTTACCTTTTGGAAATCCATCAGCGATATCCAGAAGAACTACATCGCCAAGCTCTTTAAGTCCAATTAAATGTGCGAGAGTACCACCTATGTTTCCAGCGCCAATAAGAGCGATCTTTTTTCTCATAAAAGTTTTATAATGTAATTATAATTCTGTAACAATAGCCTTTTTTAAACCTGCAATTTCTTTAGCAGGATTTAAGCCTTTAGGACAAGAACGTGTACAATTCATTATAGAATGGCATCGATATAATTTTAAAGAGTCATTAATTGCTGTTAATCTTTTTTTTCTTTCAGTATCTCTTGAATCATTTACCCATCTTGCAGCTTGCAGCAAAACTGCTGGTCCTAAGTATTCATCACTGTTCCACCAATAACTTGGACAAGATGTTGTACAACAAAAACATAAAACACATTCCCATTTACCATCTAGCTTTTCTCTTTCTTTTGGAGATTGTTTTTTTTCTTCTATTTTATTTTTATTTTTTTTAGTTTCTGATTTTGAGCGTTCTAGCCAAGGTTTAATTGAAGCTAATTGTTCATATGCTTTACTCAAATCTGGTACCAGATCTTTAACAACGCGCATATGAGGTAATGGGTAAATACGGATTTCATTTTTTACATCTGACATACTTTTTAAGCAAGCCAATGTATTAACACCATCAATATTCATTGCACACGAACCACAGACTCCTTCTCGACAAGATCTTCTAAACGTTAATGAAGGATCAATTTCATTTTTAATTTTCATCAATGCATCAAGAACCATGGGGCCACATTTAGATAGATCTATTTCATAAGTATCCAAGCGTGGATTTTTATTATCTTCTGGATTCCATCTATAAATTACAAGATTTTTAGGGTTATTAGAGGGCTCATTTGGAATATGTTTAATGCCCTTAGTTACTTTTGAATTTGTAGGTAAGGTAAATTCAACCATTAATAAACTCGTTTTTTTGGGGGAATTGGTTGTACATGGTTAGTTAAAGTATTCATATGAACAGCTCGTGATCCCATATTTACATCTCCTTTATCATTTAACCAAGCTAAAGAATGAACTAGCCAATTTTTATCATCCCTTTCTTTATAATCTTCTCTTGCGTGAGCTCCTCTACTTTCAGTTCTGTTTAAAGCTGAATGAAGAGTGACTTTGGACTGAGCCATAAGATTGTGTAATTCTAGTGCTTCTACAAGATCTGTATTAAATATTAGTGACTTATCTTTAATATTTATAGAGTCTATAGACATCTCAATTTCATTATATTCATCAATTCCTTTGGAAATTAAATCATGTGTTCTAAAAACTGCACATTTTTTTTGCATTATATGTTGCATTGAGGTTCTCAATTCACCAGTGGTCATATCCCCTTTACTATGTCTTATTTTATCAAATCTATCAATAATACCATCGGTTTCAGATTTATTAATCTCAAAGTTTTTTGAGTTAGGTTTTACTTTTTCTAAACATGTTAAACTTGCTGCTTTACCAAAAACTATAAGATCTATTAAAGAATTAGTTCCAAGTCTATTGGCTCCATGAACAGATACACAAGCAGCTTCTCCAACAGCCATTAAACCTTCACATATATTATCAGGATTTTCAGTTTTGGGACGCAACACTTCAGTTCTATAATTAGTTGGAATTCCACCCATATTATAGTGAACTGTTGGTAAAACAGGAATTGGATCCTTTGTTAAATCAACACCAGCAAATATTTTTGCTGTCTCAGAAATGCCAGGTAGTCTTTTATGAACTGTTTCAGCATCAATATGCTCAAGATGAAGAAGAACGTGATCTGCGTTATCTCCACAGCCTCTATTCTCACTAATCTCTATTGTCATTGCCCTACTAACAACATCACGAGAAGCAAGATCCTTGGCATTAGGTGCGTATCTTTCCATAAATCTTTCTCCATCACTGTTAGTCATATATCCGCCTTCTCCTCTTGCCCCTTCAGTTATTAATACCCCAGCGCCATAAACTCCAGTAGGATGAAATTGAATAAATTCCATATCTGAAAGAGGTAAGTTTTGTCTCAATGCCATTGCACTACCATCACCAGTACAAATGTGAGCACTTGTTGATGAAAAATATGCTCTACCATAACCGCCAGTAGCTAAAACAGTTTGGTGAGATAAAAAACGATGAATAGAACCATCTTCTAGACACCAGGCAACAACTCCAAAACAATTTCCATCATTATTGGTGATTAAATCAATTACAAAATATTCAATAAAAAACTCAACATTGTTTTTTAATGATTGCTGATAAAGTGTGTGTAACAGAGCATGTCCAGTTCTGTCTGCAGCAGCACATGCGCGCATTGCAGGTGCTCCTTCACCATTTTTTGTTAAATGTCCTCCAAATGGTCTTTGATATATTTTTCCATCATCAGTTCTGCTAAACGGCATACCATATTCTTCAAGTTCTATGACTGCTTCTGGGGCTTTTGAGCATAGATATTCTATTGCGTCTTGATCACCTAACCAATCAGAGCCCTTAACAGTATCATACATATGCCACTTCCAATTATCTTCTCCCATATTTCCTAGAGCAGCACCAATACCACCTTGTGCAGCTACAGTATGGCTTCTAGTTGGGAATACTTTAGATATACATGCAGTTTTTAATCCAGATTCTGCACATCCAAGTGTTGTTCTTAAACCTGAGCCTCCAGCTCCAACAACAACTACATCATAATGATGATCAATTATTTTATACGAGTAAGTCATAATTAAAAAATATTTCTTAAAATCAAAATAGTTATTAAAAACATTAATGAATAAGCAAAAAAATTAATTATTAATTTAATTGCTTTAGATCCATTTTTCGATGTGACATAATCATCAATTATAGTTTGTAAACCAAGTTTAGAGTGTAAAAGCATTGCTATCATCATAATATAAAACAATAATAAATTTATATAAGATTTAAAAAAAATAGTTATTTCATCATATTCCATTTTAGATAAAGAAATAGCTGTGTAGATAAACCAAAATGTAAGTGGTAAGAGTATTGTTGCTGTTACTCTTTGTGCTAACCATTTTCTTGAGTAATTTTTCATAAAAAAAACCAAACTATAATGGTAGATAAAAATGTCAAAAATAAAACTACATAACCAGATTTATAAACAGTAGAAAGTTCCATTCCTATTCCGAAAGACCAGTATAGCTTTCTACAACCATTAAAGAGATGATAAAAAATACCAATAGTCCAAAGAATTAAAATAATTTTAAAAAAAATACTTCTTGAAATTATTTCAAAATAAGAAAAATAATTTGGACCTAAATTTATAAATAAAAACCAAATTGATATAAGTATAGATCCTAAGCTTAAACCAATACCCGTAATTCTATGAGATATTGAAAAGACAGCAGTTAAAACTGGTTTGTGTATTGATAAATGTGGTGATAATGGACGATTATCAAGCATCTTAAATAAGTGTTATGGTTATATGTATATAAGTATAGTTTTTTCCCAGAAATTCAAAAAAAATTAAAAAATTCTATTTTTTTTATTTTTATTCTGTTTTTGTTGATAAAAATTAAAAAAACCCAATAAATCAGGCTATATTTAAGTCTAAAAAATGAAGTATTACTCTTGAATTTTAAATAATTTGATATTAATCTGAGTAAGCCGGATAATACTCGATTTCTTTGCTTCGGAGGAACGCCAAGGGATTTTAGTCATCTTACCCGCCGTTTGATGATTATATGAGTTTCAATTCTAGAGAAGTGTCTGCCAAGGTGCCTACTAGTTGAGATATCCGGCTTTATTCAAGTTTTGAATTAAAAAATAACTCCATCCTTTTTGCATATTCATCGGTGTATTTTAACATGCCATCTAGATGATTAGACTCTTCTACTAACCAAAATTCCGCATCTATTTTATTATTGATAGCATAATCCTGAAAGTAATCAAAATGTCTTGTAAGAACTCTAGTATCAGAATCTCCATGAGTAAAAAAATAAGATTGAGTTGAAGAAAGCTTTAAAGCAGGAGATAGTGAATTAGGGTTAATTCCAGTTAATATTTTTCCTGCTAAACTAACTGCTGGACCAAATTCAATAGATAATCCATATCTTGCTATTTCATCATTTAGAATCATATAGAATTCTGCCAGTGAACTATCTGCCCAAATAGCTAATATTTTTGGTTCGAAGTATGCAGCAAATATTGATGTACTTGCTCCAAGTGATATTCCATGCAGGCCTATTTTATTACTTTTAAAACCTATTTCTTTTAAAAAATCAAAAGCTCCTAGAATATCATTATAACTTTTTAACCCTAAATCTTCGAACGATGTAACTTTATCACTTTGACCATAATTTCTTAGATCAATTGTTAAAACATTAAATTTTTTTTGTATTAATAGTGATGCAACTAAATTTGATTCTGATTTACATTTTCCATTAGGATTAATTCCATGAGTAACAATAATTATTGGCCTATTAGGAAAAAAATTAAACAGCCATCCACTCAACTTTATGCCATTTTCACGTGATAAAAAATATACCTCTTGCCAATCGTCTAAAAAATATTTTTCAGATTGAAAGTTTTCTCTTATAATTCTTTGAGATATATTTTGATATTGATGAGCATCAACTGAAGTACTCCATTTATTGGGTTTAGAGCCTTCATGTAGACCGCACGAATAATCAATTTTTAAAATTTGATAGGCCACATAAAATCCTGCAATATAATAAAAAAGAGCTAAAATTATTATTAGCGATATAAAATACTTTAATATTCTTTTCATTTAGTTGGTCTCACTATTGTCATTTCATATAATCTGCTTGTTGTTCTATCAAATTCTTTACTTAAACTATTAATGGTACTTAAACTTGAAATTGGTTTTGATGCTAAAATAACTATAGAACAATTATTTTCATAAAGCATATCAATCAAACTAATGAATCTTCGGCAAGAATCTTTTTTTTGATCATTAAGTTCAGGTACATTATTTAAAAAAATTAATTTAAAAGTTTTTGCTATATTAATATAATCTTGATGACTCAAATTATCTTCACAAATTTTATTAAAATCAGTCATTAAAATATTAGAACTACATTTATCAAAAACAATTTCTCTGCTATTTGATTTGACTTTTATAGTTGTTAAATGGGACTCATCAGCGAATCTTTTAAAAAGTTTATTAAACTCCTCTTGTGTTTCATCATTAATTGGAGTGAAATAAGTTTTAGACTGATTAAGTGTTTCCCTTCTATAATCTGTATTAATATTCGTATCAATAACTGAGTAATTTTTTTTAATTAATTCAATAAAAGGAATAAAATCATTTCTTTGAAGTCCGTCCCTATAAAGATCATCTGGATGAAAGTTTGAAGTAATTATTAAAAATATCTTATATTTGGATAAAAAAAAGAAAACTTTTTTAATAATTAGTGCATCAACTATATTAAAAATATGCATTTCATCAATAAAAAGAAGTTTAAATTTTTTTCCAAACTTTCTAATGTATTCTTCAATAGCATTATCTTTATTAGATGAATTTTTTACAACTTTATGAATCTCTAACATAAGATTGTTAAAATGAATTTTTTTTCCAACTTTTGAATTTTGATAAAATAAATTTAAAAGAAAGGTTTTTCCTGTTCCTACTTTTCCAAAAAGATATATTCCATCAATTTTTTTATTTGTTGAAAAAATATTTTTCTTTTGATTTTCACTCCAAATGAAATTTATTTTTTTTAAAATGCTTATTTGTTTTTGATTAGATTTAATAAAATTATTTTCAACAAAGCTATTGTATTGATCAATTACATCAAAAGACATTAGTTTTTACCTAAGAAAGAGGATAGTTTTTTTAGAGCTTCATCTTCAGATTTTGATAATTTATTCATTTCTTTCTTTTTCTTTAATCTTTTATATTCTTTTAAAAGAAAACTAATACTTTCAGATACTGCTTTATTCATTAGGGCTTAATATTAAAGGTAAAATTGTAGCTATTATAATCATTGTTAATGAAATCAAAGCAATCATTCCAATTCCAAAGCCCCAATCAATAATATATCCAAACAAAAGAGGGGATAGGGCACTAGCCAAGACGGCTAATGCATGAAACAATGCTTTAACTGTTCCCAAACTTTCTAAATTAAAAAGTACAGCCCACAAAGATCCTGTAAATGGTGCAGAAATACCTAAATTTAATCCAAAAAGTGACATGTATATTACTAGAAAATAAAAATTATCAAATGTTATTAAAATTATTATTGCTATGAAAATTGGCGTCAAAATTAAAATTATTGCTTTTCTTGGATTTAAAATATCGATTAATGGGCCGCCAAAAACTAATCCAAAAAATGAAAATAATCCAAAGAACAAATATCCAGTGCTAAGCATTTCTATAGTCCAATTTTTTTCATTAAATATATAGATTTGATGAAACATTAAACCAGTACCAATAAATGAAAAAGCTATAGTCAAAGGTAAATATATTAAAAAATTTTTATTTTTTATAATACTTAAAATAGTCAATATTTCTTTTTGTTCTCCAATATTATTAGAGAATTTATCTTGCCTTATTTTTTGATTTCCTAGAATAAAAAACAAAATTGGTAAAAAAATTATTAGAGATAATGAGCTTAAAAGCCATATTTGTCTAAATGAAAAATAATTTTTTAAATAAACAACAACAATTGGTAATAACATAATACCTAGTGTGCCGCCAAGTGTAGCAATTGAAATAGCTTTTCCTCTATCTTCTCCAAAATATCTAGCCATTGATGTTGTACCTGCATGACTCATTGCACCTTGGCCAAAGAATCTCAACGCAAATATAATTAAAAATAAGTACATTACGCTTGAAGGTAAAAAATATATTGCCAGACACGGTATTATAAGTCCAATAGTGACAAAAATAGAATAGACTCGTAGATCTAAATAATCAATAAGCTTTGCAAAATTCACAAGTAATAATGAACTCATTATTGTTGCGACAGCATAAACTAATCCAAATTCACCATCTGAAAGATTATAATATTTTTTTATGTCATTATTAAAAAGTGCAATAAAAAAAGTTTGGCCATAACTAGCAAAGAAGATAATTAAAAATCCATAAAGTAAAAGTTTCGGATCATAATAAAAAAAATTTTTCATCTTTTATCTAATTCTTTTTTAACTTTTCTTAATAAATTAACCATTTTAATTTTGTTTATTCTTCCTGTATTTACATTTCTTGGGCTAGGATGATAACTTCCTATCAATACTTTATTATCAGGAAGTTTATTTTTACTTCCATGACTAAAGATAAAATCTTTATTTTTTATATCATATTGCTGTTTGTAATAATTTATACATGCATCATAAGCAATTTTACCTAAAGCTAATATTGTAGTAATATTTTTTAATAAATTGATTTCTTGATTAAAGAATTTAAAACAAGTTTTTAACTCTAATGAAGTTGGTTTATCTCCTGGAGGTACACATTTTAAGGCAGTTGTAAGGTATAAATTTTTGAGTATCAGCCCGTCACTCTTATTTATTGATATTGACTGATTGCAGAAGCCTGCTTCAAATAAACATTTAAATAAAAAATCCGCTGACCTGTCTCCTGTAAACACTCTTCCTGTTCTATTGCCTCCATGAGCTGCAGGTGCTAGACCTACCATCAGGAGTTTTGCTTTTTCATCTCCATATCCAGTTATTGGCCTTCCCCAATAATCTTCATGCAAATATTGTTTTCTTTTTTCAATCGCAATTTTTTCTCTAAAATTCACAAGTCGTTCACATTTACGACAATCTATTATAGAATAATTTAACTTACTTAATGTCATAAGGAAAATATTTATTTATATTATAGGTATATGATTAATGAAAGAGCTAAAGCAATACTAGATTTTTGTTTTATTGAAACAGCAGGAGATCAGTGGTTTAAAAAGGATGAAAATTTTGACATTAAGTTAGATGAATTATTTAAAACAGACTACTTAAAAGCAGTAAACAACGAATATGATGAATGGCAAGATAATCCAGAAGAATGTGTAGCATTGGTTCTATTGCTCGATCAGTTATCGAGAAATTTTTATAGAAATGATTCTAAAGCATATGAACAAGATTATAAATGCAGATTAATAGTCAACGAAGCTATTGATAGAGGCTACTTAGAAGAATTGGATAAAGACAAAATACACTTTTTAATTTTACCTTTAATACATAGTGAGGACTTAAGTGATCATATTTTTGGTCACAAATTAGTTGATACATATTTAAAAGATCACAAAGAATACAATAAAATAAAAAAAGCATGGGATGATCATACAATTGCAATTAAAAAATTTGGAAGATATCCTCATAGAAATAAGACTCTCGGAAGAAAATCAACTGAAGAAGAAAATAATTTTTTAAAACAACCTAATAGTAGTTGGTAATTAAAATATTCTTTCAGTTCTATTCATAAAATAATAAGATATTAAACCTAACCATTCATGCGAGGCTTGTTGAAAAGAGTTTAAGTTAGATAAAAAATTAAAACTAGGTTTAAATTTAATTTTTTTTGTTGTTTTAAAATCAACAGCATATGGAATAAAATTCCAGTCATGTTTTTTAGCTATAAGTATAGCTCTTTTCATGTGATAGGCAGATGTAATTAAAAGCCATTTTTCTTTTTTATTTGGATTAACAATATTTTTTGTGAATAAAATATTTTCATATGTATTTCTGGAACTATTCTCAAATATAATCCTTTTAGTATCTAACCCCATGCTTTGATAAAAAAACTTTGCAGCATCACCATGACTTAAATCTGGCCTACCTAAACCTCCTGATCCGCCACTAAAAATTATTTTTGAATTTTTAAATTCTCTAATAATTTTAACAGACTCAATTAACCTTTCAGCTGATCCATTTACAGAAACTTGATTAAACTCTTTAAATAAATAAGGAGATGTTGCCCCACCTAGTACAAGTACTCCATCTAAATTATTAGAAACTTTGGTTGCTAAATGATACTCTTTTTCTAATTTGTGAATAAGAAAATTTCCTATTGGTAAAATTGAAATAGTAAGCAAGAAAAAAAAATTAATAAGAAAAAGAAAAATACTAATTTTTTTGAATCTAAATATATATAAAAAAATAGTAATTAAATTTACAAAAATAAAAAAATTATAAGGATTTAATAACAGCCATAAAATTTTTGATAAATAAAAAGACATAATAATTTAAGATTTTATTCTATAGTATAT
>MDTB01155018.1_pt1 | contig 14208 bp, 16 predicted proteins | sample 811161 | NCBI WGS metagenome assembly MDTB01 (sample SAMN05326650, study PRJNA326480) | marine metagenome | isolation source: seawater | place: Mediterranean Sea | collected 2009
ATTATTCAAGCCGCGTCTTAATAATTATTGTAATTATTAAGACTTAACCTTAAAAGAGAGGTTGTACTAATTATGGAAGTAAAAAATAGAGCAAAAATTATCGAAGACTGGATAAACAACTATTGCGAGTCGACATCATTTAAACCAAAAGCTTTAGTTGTAGGTATTTCAGGTGGTATAGACTCTTCTGTAGTGAGTGCATTATGTGCAAACACAGGTCGAAAAACTATTGTGTTAACAATGCCAATCAAACAAATAAAGTCCCAACATGATTTTAGTTTAAAGCATGCAAAATGGTTAAAAGATAAGTATAAAAATGTAGAACATCATTTAATCGAGATGGACAAGATTTTTGGATCTTTTTCACAGGTATTAAATAATTTTAATAATGAGCATGGATTTGCAAATTCTAGAGCAAGATTGAGAATGGCAACACTGTATCAGGCAGCGGCAGCTAATTCTGGTATAGTAGTTGGAACAGGGAATAAAGTTGAAGATTTTGGTGTTGGCTTTTATACTAAATATGGTGATGGGGGAGTAGATATATCTCCAATAGCTGACTGTACAAAAACTCAAGTTTGGGAATTAGGAAAATATCTTGGAATTTCAGAAGAAATAATAAATTCTCAACCAACTGATGGTTTATGGGATGACGGTAGAAATGATATCCAACAATTAGGAATGAGTTATGCAGATCTAGAAAAAGCTATGGATAATAAAGATGACCCAAATTATCAAAAATATTTAAAGATAAGAGAAAAAAATTTACACAAGATGAATCCTATACCAGTTTGCAAATTCAATGAATAATTTACATTTAACTAATTCACTTACGAACAAAAAAGAAATTTTCAAGCCAATAAATTCAGAAAAAATTTCCTTATATGCATGTGGTCCAACAGTTTACGACAATCCGCATGTTGGAAACGCTCGAGCTTTAGTTGTGTTTGACCTTCTTTTTAGAATTCTTATTGAACTTTATGGAGAAAAAAAAGTTATGTATGTAAGAAATATTACAGATATAGATGATAAAATTATTGAAGCTTCCAAAAAAAAGAATATTGATATTTCAGATTTAACAAACAATGTTACTAAAAAATTTCATAAAGATTGTGAAACCTTATTTTGTTTGAATCCTACAAAAGAACCAAAAGCAACTAACCATGTTGATGAAATGATTAAGATGACAGAAAAATTAATTGATAAAAAAGCCGCGTATGAAAATGATGGGCATGTTTATTTTTCTGTAGCGACATTTAGTAATTATGGAAAACTTTCAAATAAAAATCTAGATGACCTTAAAGCTGGTGCACGAGTAGAGGTTTCAAAACTAAAAAAAAATCCTTTGGATTTTGTCCTTTGGAAACCTTCTGATAAAAATGATCCTGGTTGGGATTCACCTTGGGGAAGAGGAAGACCAGGATGGCATTTAGAATGCTCAGTTATGAGTGAAAAATATTTAGGAACTAATTTTGATATACATGGGGGAGGCTTAGATTTAATTTTTCCACATCATGAAAATGAGATTGCTCAATCCTGCGTTTATAATGGAACAGACAAATTTGCAAATTATTGGGTACACAATGGTTTCGTTACAATGAAAAAAGAAAAGATGTCAAAATCATTAGGCAATATAACAACAATAGAGGATGCTACAAAAAAATATTCAGGGCAAGTAGTTCGGTTATCTTTATTAAGCGCACAATATAAACAGCCATTAGACTGGAATAATGAATTACTTACCGAACAATCAAAAACCTTAGATAAGTGGTATTCAATGTATTCTTCGGAATTAAGTAAAAAAACACCTGATTGTTTTAAAGAATTATTGGATGATATGAACACACCACTTTATATTTCAAAATTACATGAATTATTTCATCAATCACAAAAAGGTGACAAAGATAAAAAAAAAGAATTTAATAAAGCATGCAGATTAATTGGTTTATTTAATGAAACGATTGAAAAAAGAGCTGAATACAAAAAAAATAAAGTTAAAATTTCGAAGGAGAGCATTTTAAATAAAATCAAAGAACGTGATGAAGCAAAAAAACTAGGTGATTATAAACTTGCAGATCAGATCAGAGACGATTTAAATAAAGAAGGTATTGATATTAAGGATGAAAAAGGTAAAACGACTTGGAATTATAAATGAGCAAAGAAAAAATATATATATTTGATACAACATTAAGAGATGGTGCACAGACCGAAGGTGTTGATTTTTCAGTTGAAGATAAGAATAAGATTGCGAAAATTTTGTCTAATATAGGAGTAGACTATATAGAAGGTGGTTGGCCTGGAGCCAACCCAGTTGATAATGAATTTTTTGATAAATCACCTAATTTAGGTAGTTCAAAATTTACAGCTTTTGGAATGACTAAAAAAAATGGGATCAGCGCTGACAATGATCCAAACTTATCTCCTTTAATGAACGCTAATTGTGACACAGTTTGTGTTGTAGGAAAAACTTGGGATTTTCATGTCAAAACTGCTTTAGGAATTAAAAATGAGGATAATTTAGAAAATATTAAACAAACAGCTAAGCATTTTATTAAGAATAAAAAAGAATTTCTTTTTGATGCTGAACATTTTTTTGATGGGTATAAAAATAATCCTGAATATGCGTTGAATTGTTTAAAACAAGCGTATGACGAGGGAGCTAGATGGGTGATTTTATGTGATACGAATGGAGGAACTTTACCAAATGAAGTGGGTGAGATTATAAACAAAGTTATAAAAGTTATACCAGGAAAAAATTTAGGTATACATGCTCATAATGATACTGAAAATGCAGTAAGCAATTCTTTAACAGCTGTTTTAGCAGGGGCAAGACATATACAAGGCACTATTAACGGATTAGGTGAAAGATGCGGAAATGCAAATTTAATGTCAATTATACCTACACTTTTTTTAAAAAAAACATTTAGTGAAAAATTTGACCTAAATATCAAAAAAGAAAAACTTACATCCCTCACGGAATGTTCAAGATTTTTAGACGAAATTTTAAATAAAAAACCAAATAAGAGTATGGCGTATGTAGGAGGATCAGCATTTTCCCACAAAGGAGGTCTTCATGTTTCTGCGGTAAAAAAAGATCCAAAAACGTATGAACATATAGATCCTAATAAAGTAGGTAATCACAGAAATATCATTGTTTCAAATCAAGCTGGAAGATCAAATATAATTTCACGCCTTGAAAACTATGGAATAAAAATTGACCCCAAAGATCCTAAAGTTCAAAAAATTTTAGATGAAGTAAAAGAAAGAGAATTTACTGGGTACTCATATGACGGAGCAGATGCTTCATTTGAACTTTTGGCTAATAGGCTTTTAGGAAAATTACCAGAGTATTTAAAAGTAAAAAATTATAATGTTAATGTTAAAAAAGATAATAAATTAAAAACTACCGCAGAAGTAACTTTCATTATTGATGGTATTGAAATTAGTTGTTCTGGAGAAGGTAATGGTCCAGTAAATGCTTTAGATAATGCCATTAGATCAAATTTTAAAAAAGTTGAAAAATATTATAAATATTTTTCTGATTTAAAACTTTTGGATTATAAAGTAAGAATTTTAAACACTGGTACTGGGGCGACTACAAGAGTGTCCATAGAAAGCACAGATAAAAGTGGAAAAAGTTGGTTTACTATTGGTGTTTCACAAAATATTATAGAAGCTTCTTTTAAGGCATTGATAGATAGTTTAGAATATAAATTATTTAAAGAAAAAGCGCCCGCAAATATTCATGAAAAGTAAATATGGTTTTATTTTAATCAAACCTCAACTTGGTGAAAATATTGGCGCGTCAGCAAGATCATTAAAAAATTTTGGTTTTACAAAACTCATACTGGTTTCTCCTAAACATGGTTGGCCCAATCATAAAGCAAAAATAACGTCGGTAGGGGCTTACGATCTAATTAAGAAAACAAAAATTTACGAGAACACTCAAGACGCAGTATCTCAATTTGATATTATTTTTTCATTATCAGCTAGAAAAAGAGATATAAATAAAAAACATATCTCCATGAATGAATTTAAAAAAATGGTTTCAAAAAAAAAATTAAATTATGGTTTTATGTTTGGACCTGAAGCATCTGGATTATCAAATGAAGATTTATCTTATTCAAATTATGTAATTAAGATACCAACGTCTAAAAAATTAAAGTCTTTAAACCTTTCTCACTCACTAACCATAATTTGTTATGAAATATTTAAGATTATTAATACTAATAAATTTAATAAGCAGTCAAAGAAAATTAAAATTTCTTCAAAGAAAAATGTTAGCGCAGTGGTTGATCATCTAAAAAAATTACTTGAGAAAAAAAGTTTTTTCAATCCTGCTGAAAAAAAACAAGCAATGATCGAAAATATTAATAACTTATTTTATAGGCTGGAGCCCAATGATAAAGAACTAAGGATTTTAGCTAGTATTATTAGCACATTGGCAAAAAATAAATAGAAAGCTTAATTGACAATTGCCCCACATATCTTATAAAGCAGAACAACAAACATGACAAAAAGACTTAAATCTAAACATAAAGTTGACAGGAGACTAAAGGTAAATTTATGGGGAAGACCCAAAAGTCCTTTTAATTCTCGAGCATATCCTCCCGGGCAACACGGCCAAGCAAGAAAAGGTAAGCCAACTGATTATGGTGTTCAACTTAATGCTAAACAAAAGTTAAAGTCATACTATGGAAATATTAATGAGAGACAGTTTAGAAATATTTATCGTAAAGCTATTTCTAAAAGAGGAGATACGACAGAAAATTTAATTGCGCTGTTAGAAAGAAGATTAGATACAATTATTTATAGAGCTAAATTTACCCCTACAGTATTTGCTGCAAGACAATTAATTAATCATGGCCACATAAGAGTAAATAAAAAAAAAGTTAATGTATCAAGCTATTTAGTAAAAGAATCAGATACAATTGAAGTAAGAGAAAAATCAAAAAAACTAAATGTGATTGACGGTTCTTTGGCGAGTAAAGAAAGAGAAGTTCCAGAATATATCAACCTAGATGATAAAAATAAAATTGTTAAATTAATAAGAGTTCCTAAATTTGCAGAAGTACCATACCCTGTAATTATGGAACCAAATCTAGTTATTGAGTATTATTCAAGATAAATTTAAATCAAAGAATTTTTTTTTAATAATTCTTTTAGTTCGCCCTTTTCGAACATTTCTTTAACAATGTCACAACCACCCACAAAATTTCCTTTAATATATAATTGAGGTATAGTAGGCCAGTCACTAAAAATTTTAATTTTTTCTCTCAAAGTCTGATTCTCTAATACATTAACCCCTAAAAATTTTACACCAAGATGTTTTAAAATATTTGACACTGCCATTGAAAAACCACATTGGGGGTTTTCTGGCGTTCCCTTCATAAAAAGACAGATGTTATTTGAGCTAATTAAATTTTTAATTTCTTCTTCTGTAGTCATTTTACTTCTCCTCAGTAGTTATTGATAGCGCATGAAGCTCTTTACCCATCTTACCTTTAAGAGATTTATATATCAATTTATGTTGTTCTATTTTCGTCATACCTTTAAATACTTTAGATTTGATTACCGCTGAATAGTGATTATTGTCACCCATTAAATCTTTAATTTCTATTTGCGCGTCTGGTATTTCACTTATAATGAGTTTTTTTATTTCTTCTAATGGTAAAGACATCAATAGTTATAATACCATTTATTATTAATATTCTGCAAATCATTTATTGAAATCTTAAATTCACCTGATAATTCAAAAAAATTATTTTGGGTCGTGGCTACTTTTTCGTAATAAACATTTTGCTCTTTTAGTATATTTTCAACTTTTTTAAGATTTTCTGGACTAATTTCAATCAAATATCTTCCTTGATCCTCTCCAAATAAGTATTCAAATAAATTTGTAAGTCTTTTAGGTTTTTCAATTTTTATACCAATATTTGAATTCGAACACATTTCAACAAGACTCATAATTAATCCACCGGAAGACAAATCATGAACTGACTCAACAATTTTACTTTTTATAATTTTTAAAATACATTCACCGTTATTTTTTTCATTCATTAAATTCACTTCGGGAGGTGGTCCTTCAAAAATAGAGTAAATTTCCTCATAAAAGACACTTCTATGCAAATGACCAAATGTTTTTCCTATTAATAAAACAATATTGTTTTCTTTTTTAAAGAAAGAATTGGTCAAATTACTTAAGTCTTTTATTAATCCGACTCCACCAATAACAGGTGTTGGGTAAATATTTTTTTGATTTGTTCCATTATAAAATGAAACATTTCCAGAAACGACAGGATAATCTAAATATTCACAAGCTTCTTTTATACCTTGTATAGTTTCAGCAAATTCACCCATTATTTTTGGATTTTCAGGATTGCCAAAATTTAAGCAGTTAGTTATAGCAATAGGTTTAGCTCCAACAGAGACAAGATTTCTCCAACTTTCAGAAACAATTTGTTTACCACCAGTAACAGGATGTGAGTAACAATAATTTGCTGAGCTATCAACAGTCACAGCAATAGCTTTATCTTTGTTGTGAATTTTAATAACGGCCGAGTCTGAGCCAGATCTTAATAAGGTGTCATTCATCACTACCTGATCATATTGTTCAGTAATCCATTTTTTATTAGAGTGATTAGGTGATGATAAAATTTTCATTAAACAGTCTTCAACAGAAATTTTTTTTAAATCTTTAACTTTAATTTTTTTTTGTGGTAGCTTAACTTTATTCCACTCTCTTTCATAAACTGGTGCTTTAGAGGAAAGTGCATCAATAGGAATATCAGCGACTATTTTATTGTCAAATATAAGTTTTAATTTTTTTGTATTAGTTGTTTTTCCGATAACAACAAAATCTAAATCCCATTTTTCAAAGATTTTTTTTGCATTGTTTTCTTTTTTTTCATCAAGAATAATTAACATCCTTTCCTGACTTTCTGATAGCATCATTTCATAGGGTGTCATTTTATCTTCTCTACAAGGAACTTTAGTTAAATTAATCTCTAAACCTAAATCACCTTTAAAAGCCATTTCAACACTTGAAGAAGTTAGGCCTGCAGCTCCCATATCTTGAATTGAAATTATGGAGTCATCTTTCATTAATTCTAAACATGCTTCCATTAATAATTTTTCAGTAAACGGATCCCCAACTTGTACAGTTGGTTTTTTATCCTCAGTATTCTCATCAAATTCTGCTGATGCCATTGATGCACCATGAATACCGTCTCGACCTGTTTTTGAGCCAACATAAACGACTGATTTATTTAACCCTTTAGCTTTTGAATAAAATATTTTATTTTTTTTAGCATGACCTACAGCCATTGCGTTTACTAATATATTTTCATTATAAGTTTTATTAAACTTAGTTTCACCTCCAACAGTAGGAATGCCTATACAATTACCGTATCCGCCAATTCCCGACACAACACCGTTTAAAAGATTTCTAGTTTTTTTATTCTTTGGTTCACCAAAATGAATTGAATTTAAAAGAGCGATTGGTCTTGCTCCCATTGTAAAAACGTCTCTTAAAATTCCACCTACACCAGTTGCAGCACCTTGATATGGCTCAATAAATGAAGGATGGTTGTGACTTTCTATTTTAAAAATAATTGCATCATCATCACCAATATCAATAACACCAGCATTTTCACCAGGTCCTTGTATAACATTTTTATTTTTGGTTGGTAATTTCTTCAAATGAAATTTAGATGATTTATAGGAGCAGTGTTCATTCCACATAGCTGAAAAAATTCCTAACTCCAGTAAATTAGGTTCCCTTTTCATAAGATCTTTAATTTTTTTATATTCTTCTAGTTTAAGACCGTGCTTTATAACTATTTCATTTGTAATTTTCATTTAATTTAATAAACTTGTAAATAATTTTATTCCGTCTTCACCCATAAAATTTTTATTAATCATTCTTTCAGGATGCGGCATCATTCCTAAAATATTTTTTTTTAAATTGAAAATGCCTGCGATATTACCAATAGAACCGTTTGGATTTGACTTTTCACTTACCTCTCCTTTTATATCACAGTATTTAAATGCTATAAGGTTTTTATCCTCAAGTTCTTTAATGTAATCTTTGCTAGCAAAATAATTTCCTTCATTGTGAGCAATATTTAATTTGAGCACTTGATTATTTTTATATTTATTACAAAAACTGTTATTATTATCCAATACTTTTAAAAAAACATCTTTATTTAAAAATTTCAATTTTTCGTTTCTTAAAAGTGCTCCTTTTAAAAGCCCTGTCTCAATTAAAATTTGAAATCCATTGCAAATCCCTAGAATCAAACAACCTTTATTTGCCTCTTTAATTACTTCATCTAAAATATTTGATTTCCCAGCTATAGCTCCTGATCTTAGATAATCACCATATGAAAATCCACCTGGGATAACAATCAAATCTGATTTTGGCAAAATATTCTCCTTATGCCAAACCATTTTATTTTTAAATTTTAATTTTTCTAAAGCAACTTTTATGTCTCTATCGCAGTTTGACCCAGGAAAAACAATGATGGATGAATTCATTTTATAATTTATTAATATTAAAATCTTCTATTATTAAATTTACTAAAAGTTTTTTACACATTTCATCAATTTTAGAGATAGCTTTCTTTTCATCATTTTCATCAATATCGATTTCAAAATATTTACCCTGCCTTAAACTTTTTAATGTTTTCATACCCATATTTTGTAATGTTTGTTGAACAACTTTACCTTGTGGATCTAAAACATCCTTTTTAAGCGATACTGTTACTGAAAATTTCAAATTATTTTTTTTTTTTAAAATTTATTGGTGATGTTTTACCAAAATTTACTTCACTAATATTTGATTCTTCTGGCATAATGCCTAATCTTCTTGCTACTTCTTGATAACCTTGAATGATGTTCCCCAGGTCTTTTCTAAATCGATCTTTGTCTAATTTTTTTTCAGTTTTTGAGTCCCATAGCCTACATGTGTCTGGACTTATTTCATCAGCTAAAACTATTTCTTTCTTATTTTTGCTTGAATTCCATACATTTCCAAACTCTAGTTTAAAATCGACTAATTTTATATTTATACTTCTGAACATGCCTTGCAATATGTCATTGATACGTAATGTAATTTTATCTATTATTTTAATTTCAGACTCTTCAGCCCATGAAAAAGCATAAATGTGTTCTTTAGACACTAATGGATCACTAAGTTCATCATTTTTAAGACAATACTCTAAAAGAGGTTTTTCTAAAATAGTTCCTTCTGAAATACCAAGTCTTTTAGTTAGTGACCCGGTTGCTATATTTCTTACTATAAATTCAAGTGGAAAAATTTCAGCCTTTTTTATCAGTTGTTCTCTCATGTTCAGCCTCTTAATAAAATGAGTTTTAATTCCACAACTGTTTAGATTGTTTAAAATATGTTCAGAAATTCTATTATTCAATACACCTTTTCCTTCTACACTAGCTTTTTTTAAATTATTAAAAGCTGTAGCATCATCTTTAAAGTGTTGAATAATTAAATCCTTTTCGGATGTTTCGTAAAGAATTTTAGCTTTACCTTCGTAGATTTTTTTACCTTTATTCATTAAATTTATTTTATACTCCTATTAAAAATTATATTAATTTTTTTCGTATGATAACTAAAATCAAATAATTTTTTAAGTTTACTAACAGGTATTTTTTTTATTATTTTAGGGTCTGTAGTAAGAGCTTTTAAAAAAGAAGTATTACTTTTCCAAGATTGCATTGCTTTTTTTTGAACAATTAGATAAGCTTCTTCTCTTGAAACGCCATTATTAACCAATTCCAACAATATTCTTTGTGAAAAAAATAATCCATTGGTAATATTTAAATTTTTAATCATATTTTTTGGGTAAATATTTAGATTTTTAACAACTTCGCTTAATCTATTAATAGCAAAATCTAGGCCAATAGTTGCATCAGGACCTATATTTCTCTCCACGGCGGAGTGAGAAATGTCTCTTTCATGCCATAAGGCAACATTTTCTAAAGCAGGAATAACGCAAGATCTTATTAACCTAGCCAAGCCAGTTAAGTTTTCACTTAATATAGGATTCTTTTTATGAGGCATAGCTGAAGAACCTTTTTGTTTTGTACTAAAAAATTCTTCAACTTCTAAAACTTCGGTTCTTTGTAAATGCCTAATTTCAATTGCAAATCTCTCGATAGAACTAGCTATAATTGCAATAGTAGAAAAAAATTGGGCATGCCTATCTCTTGGAATAACTTGTGTAGAAATGGGTTCAGGTTTAAGTTTTAATTTCTTTGCTACGTAACTTTCTATTCTAGGATCTACGTTCGCGAAAGTTCCAACTGCACCTGAGATTGCACAAGTTGAAATTTCATTTATTGAGTCTTCTAATCTTTTTCTATTTCTCACGAACTCTTGATAAAATGACAACATTTTTAACCCAAATGTCATAGGCTCAGCGTGAATTCCATGACTTCTCCCGATACATAAAGTGTACTTATGTTTTTTTGCCTGTTTTTTTATTGAATTTAATAATTTATCAATATCTTTAATCAATATTTTACCAGATTGTTTAAGTTGTATATTATAACAAGTATCTAAGACATCAGAAGATGTCATACCCTTATGTAAGTATCTGGCTTCTTTGCCAACTTTTTCAGTAATAGATGTTAAAAAAGCAATTACGTCATGTTTAACTTTTTTTTCTATTTCTAAAATTCTTTTAACATTAATTTTTGCTTTTGATCTAACTTTTTTTGAAACACCTCTTGGAATAAATTTAAATTTTTCCATTCCTTCTGCAGCAGCAAGTTCTATTTGCAACCAAATAGAAAATCTATTTTTATCTTCCCAAATGTCTTTAAGTTCTTTTCTAGTATATCTATCAATCATGATTTAAAATAAGGAGGAAAATCTAAACCTTTTTTTGAGGTAGTAAAAATTTCACATCCATCTTTTGTTATACCAACAGTATGTTCAAATTGTGCAGATAATGTTTTATCTTTTGTTACAGCTGTCCAACCATCGTTTAAAATTTTTGTTTCAAATTTACCCTCATTAATCATAGGCTCTATTGTAAAGATCATACCTTCTTTTAATTTAGGGCCCGTATCTTTTTTGCCGTAGTGAAGTACACTGGGCTCTTTATGAAATAACTCACCAATACCGTGTCCACAAAAATCTCTTACAACAGAAAAACCATTTTTTTCAACATGGCTTTGAATTTCATAACCAATATTCCCTAAACAAACATTTTGTTTTAAAATTTTAATGGCTTTCATTAAAGATTGATAGGTAGTTTCTATAAGTTTTTTTGCTTTAACTGAAACCTCTCCAACACAAAACATTCTACTAGTATCACCGTGCCAACCATCTTTAAAAACTGTGACATCAACGTTTAAAATATCACCGTCATTTAAAATTTTGTTTTGTGGTATTCCGTGACAAACAACATGATTAGTAGAAGTACAACAAGATTTTGGAAAACCTCTATAAAATAGTGGCGCTGAACAACCTCCGTTATCTTTAATAAATTCATAACAAAAATTATCAATTTCACTTGTTGTTATTCCTGGCCTGACAATTTTTGAAATTTCATCTAAAGTATTTGCTGCAATCTCACCAGCTATACGCGTTTTGTAAAAAGACTCTTGAGTATAATTATCCATTAATAAAATTTTTAATTTGATTGTTTAGTTTTATTCCTTTTGAAGAAAATTTACAATCATAGCAAAGAATTTTCACCTTTTTTTTTAATGCTGTTGTTAGTAATTTTGAATATATTGGATCAATATCTTTCGCTATTTTAAAATACTCACAATCTTCCCTTTGAATTATATAAATTAGATAACAGCTATAATTTTTTTTTAAAGCATTTATTAAATCTTTTATATGTTTAGCGCCTCTGGTAGTTTCAGAATCTGGAAACTCAGCTATTTTGTCTTTTCTAGAAAGGGTAACATTTTTAACTTCTATAAAAGATTTTTTGTTTTTTTCAGTAATTAAAAAATCAAATCTTGTGTTATTGCCAAATTTTTTTTCTGCTTCAATTAATGAGTCTTTTTTAAAAAATTCAAAAAAATTATTTTTTAAACCCTCTAACACTATCTTATTTGTTAAGTGTGTGTTTACTCCTACTTTACTTCCATTCTGTTCTATAATTTGAAGTGTATATTTTAATTTTCTGTTTTTATTATCTGATTTTGTAAGCCATACTTTGTTGTTTTTGGATAATAGACCCATCATAGATCCTGTATTAGGACAATGAGCTGTTATAGTTTTATTTTTGACTCTTACATCAACAAAAAAACGCTTATATCTTTTTATCAAAACTCCTGGTATTAATACATTTTCAAAATTCATATATTATTATTATCAAACTATGGGAAAAAATAACAAAAAAATTAATTCAGCAATTCTTGTAATAGGTAATGAAATTCTCTCTGGCAGGACACAAGATTTAAATGTTTCTTTTTTGGCCAATTGGTTAAATAATAATTGTGGAATTAGCGTTCAAGAAGTTAGAATTGTTCCAGATCAAGAAAGTATTATTATCAAGAACTTATTGAATTTAAGTAGGAAATTTAATTATGTTTTTACAACAGGAGGTATTGGACCAACCCACGATGACATTACAGCTAAATCTATCTCCAAAGCATTTAAAGTAAAATATGAATATCACAAGGAAGCTTTTAAAATTCTAGAAAAGTATTACGGTAAGTCAAAATTTAACGATGGAAGAAAAAAAATGGCTAAAATGCCTAGAGGAGCCAAATTAATTTACAATCCTTCAAGTGCAGCTCCTGGTTTCATTACTAAAAATGTTTTCTCGTTACCTGGTGTTCCTTCGATTTTAAATTCAATGATTGAAAATTGTAAAAAATATTTAGTAAAAGGTTCTAAAATGCACAGTAAAACTTTAAATCTTTATACAGTTGAAAGCAATATTTCAAAAAAATTAGGTCAATTGCAAAAAAAATATAAAAAATTTGTCGATATAGGAAGTTACCCTTTTTTTAGATTAGGAAAAATAGGTGTTTCTATAGTTAGTAGATCGACTTCTAAAATTAAATTGACGAAGGTAAATAAAGAATTAATTAATCTAGCAAAACTAAAAAGAATTAAAATACTTAATTTTTAATCAAATTTAAAACATCCTTAATTGTAATTTTATTAATATTTTGAGAATTATAAATTTTCTTACTGTCTAAAATTTTTATAGAATCAATTTTTGGAGCAAACTTATCAGAATCAGTAGGACCAAATAAAACTATCATAGGAATGTTTGCTAAACCAATCATATGCATAATGCCATTATCTATTGATATAGCTAATTCTAATCTTGAGGATAAAGCTGTTACAAGTGCTGGACAGTTTATTTTAGATATCTCTTCTGGAAATAATGCACTTGGAATATTTAATTTTAATTCATTAATTAATTGAATTTGATTTTTTTCTATGAAAAAAACAGGGACCTTATTTCTTTCATTTAATTTATTTGCTAGTTCAATAAAATTATTTACTGCCCAACTTTTCTCTCTATAGATATTTCCTTGTGTTATCGAAAATCCTACATAATTATTTCCTGGTAGTAGTTTTTTTGCTTCAGTTTTATATTCACTTGATAAATTTTTGTAATTAAAATTTATTAAATTAATTTTTGTATTTAAAAATTTATCTAAATTTTTTAAATGATTTTTGGAAGAGTAATTATTTTTATTAGTACAAAATTGAAATTTTAAAGTTGTTGAATAAAATAATTTATGAGGAATTCTTTTTAAAATAATCGTATTTCTTAATTTTGATTGTAAGTCTATGATTAAATCTATCTTCTCTTGATTTTTTATGTGGAATCTTTTTTTAGCTACTAAATAATGCCACCATCTAAAACCAAAGTATTTTATTCCAAGATCTAGTGTTTTTATGTTAATATTAAATTCTCTTAATTTTCCTTCAAAGTGATTTTGATGGGCACCTAAATAAAAAAACTCAGATGATTTAAAATGATTTTTAAGACTAATTATTAAAGGAAACAATTGTATTGAGTCCCCTAAACCACCACCGGAGTTATAAATTAGGATTTTTTTCATTAGACATTTATACTTTATAAGATTAACAAAATAATATAAACGATTAAAAGAAATGTGCCCTCGTGGTGAAATTGGTAGACACAAAGGACTTAAAAGGCTAGGGATTCACAAACCCCACTATCTCTGATAGTCTTTAAG
>MDTB01173639.1_pt1 | contig 14208 bp, 17 predicted proteins | sample 811161 | NCBI WGS metagenome assembly MDTB01 (sample SAMN05326650, study PRJNA326480) | marine metagenome | isolation source: seawater | place: Mediterranean Sea | collected 2009
GGTTGCTTGAAACATTTCTTCAGCAGTTTCAACTTTTATCAAATTGATATTATTATCTATTTCTAGATTTGTTGGTCCTGATATTAAAGTTGTTTCAAAACCTTTTTTTGATAATGATTTTGCAATTTCATAACCTTGTTTGCCACTTGATTTATTTGTAATATACCTTACTGGATCAATATACTCATTGGTAGGTCCTGCAGTAACAATCGCAGTAAACTTTTTGTTTGTCTTTAAACTATTAAGATAAGTTTCTAGCTGATCAATTATTTCACTAGGTTCTGACATTTTTCCTTTACCATATTCTCCACATGCCATATCTCCAATTTTAGGACCAATTATTTTATAGTTATAAGTTTTAAGTTTATCTATATTTTGTTTAGTAGATTCATGACTCCACATTCTTACATTCATTGCGGGAGCGATAAAAATCTTTTTATTTGAGGCAAGAACAACTGTAGATGCTAAATCATCTGAATTTCCATTGGCAAGCTTAGATATTGTATTAGCTGTTGCAGGTGCAATTAAGATAAGATCTGCCCATCTTGAAAGACTTATATGATCCATTTCAACCTCATTTTCTAAACTAAAAAGATCTTGATAAACTTTAGATTGAGATAACGATGTAATCGAAAGAGGTGTCACAAATTCAGCACCATTTCTTGTAAGTATTGTCTTTATAATTACACCATCTTTTTTAAGACGTCTTATTATTTCAAGACTTTTATAGGCAGATATTCCACCACAAATTATTAATAAGATTTTTTTACCTTTTAAATTATTCATTCTGTGGATTAAAATACCAATAAACTAAAGATTACAAGGATTAAAAAGCCAATTATAGATTGATTTCTAAAAGCAATCATTTCTGATTTCTTTGTATTTAAAGCTGTGTAAGAATTTGAATTTTGAGGTATCTGTCCACTAGCTAAATAAGTTAAGGCTTGATTTGCCTTATCCATTATTTGGGGAAATTCTGGTAATCTTTTAATTATCTCGGATGTGTTTTGAATTGTTTCATTTATTGTAGTTAAAGGATCTTTAGTTTCTTTCAGCCAGTTTTCAAGCACAGGTTTTGAGGTGGTCCATATATTAGTGTTGGGATTTAATTTTCTAGCTACTCCTTCAACAACAACCATTGTTTTTTGCAGCATAAGAAGCTGAGGTTGAGTTTGCATATTAAATTTTTCAGTAACGTCAAATAATTGTTTTAATAATTTTCCTCCAGATATATCCTTTACAGATTGACCAAAAATTGGTTCTCCAATTGATCTTAAAGCTTGTGCAAGATCATCAATTGGAACCTCTTTTGGAACAAGACCCGCAGCCAAATGTACCTCAGCAACTTTACGATAATCTCTTTGAATAAAACCAAATAATATTTCTGCTAGAAACCTTTTGCTTATTTTATCAAGTCTTCCCATTATTCCAAAATCAATTGGCACAATATGACCATTATTATCTATAAATATATTACCTTGATGCATATCTGCATGAAAAAAACCATCTCTCACAGCGTGACGTAAAAAATTTTGAATAATGTCATCAGCAATTTTCCTTGTATCTAAGTTTCTATTTTCAAGTTCTTTTGTTTCTCTAATTGAAATTCCGTCGACCCAATCTAAGGTCATCACATTTTCGCTTGTAAAATTCCAATAAATTTGAGGTACTCTAAATCCAACATCATTTTTAGTATTTTCTGCATATTCATTTGCAGCTGCTGCCTCAAATCTAAGATCCATTTCTAAATTTGTAATTTCTTTCAATAAAAAAACTACCTCAACTAATTTTAATCTCTTTGTTTTTTTTGCAAATGACTCTATTAGAAAAGCAAGAAGCATCATTGCATCGATCTCATCATTAAAAATTTTTTTTATATTTGGTCTCAAAATTTTAATCGCTACATCTTTCAAAGTTCCATTATCGTTTATCTGAGCTTTATGAACTTGAGCTATAGATGCTGCAGCCACTGGTTCACTTAGGTTTATTATTGAATTATAAGTATCTGCTCCTAAATCGTTCTTAATAATTTCTTTTGCTTGAACTAATGAAAACGGTGGAAGTTTGTCTTGTAGATTCTCAAGTTGTTTTGAAAGATTTTCACCAATAATATCTGGTCTTGTAGCCAAGAATTGTCCTAGTTTTATGAAAGTTGTACCCATCGACTCTAGAGAGTCTGATAATCGCTGGCCTTCATTTTTATTAAAATCCATTTTGTTCTTAACGAAAAAAGATATTGATAGTATTTTAAAAAATATCTTGATTGCTATTGGTGGCTCCTGAAATTTTGAAACTATATTTAAAATATCAGATTTTGCTATTTTTCGTCCAAGTTTAAATAATGTTATTATTTTTTTTATCATTAAATTTTCCAACCACTATGAATTGAGACTATGCCATTGTTTAAATTTCTATAATTGCATTTTTCAAAACCGTTTTTTTTCATAAGTTCTAGTAATTCTTCTTGATTTATGAATTTCTCAATACTTTCAACTAGGTATTCATAAGGTTCTTTTTGCCCAACAATATATTTACCAACAAAAGGTATAATTTTGGAATATTGTTTGTAAATAAATTCTAAGTTTTGATTTTGAATCTTAGAAAACTCTAAACAAAAGAATCTTCCTCCAGGTTTTAATACCCTATAAGCTTCTGATAAAGACTTACTTAGACTCCCTGTGTTTCTTAATCCAAAACCGATCGTATAATAGTCAAACAAATTTTTTTTCAAGGGAAGCCTTTCAGCCTTGGAGATTATCCAATTAATATTTTTATAGTTTAATAATTTTTTTTTACCTTTATTAATCATTCCTTTATTTGGATCTACACAAGTTATATGACTGTTTATATCGGTGTTATCCAAATAAAGTTTTCCAATATCTCCAGTACCACAAGCCACATCAATTAAATTTTTACCTTTTGATGGATTCATCATATTAATTAAATTTTTTTTCCACAATCTGTGTATTCCTAAAGACATGAAATCATTCATTAAATCGTATTTATCAAAAACTTGATCAAATACGTCTTGTACCAGATCATTTTTATTTTGAAGAATTTGTTCCATTTTAAATAAATTATTCTGTTAATATAATATTAAATGCCAGAATTACCAGAAGTAGAAATTGTCCGACAATCACTATCAAAAAATATAAAAGGTAAAAAAATCAACAAAGTTTTGGTAAGAAATAGAAACTTAAGATTCAAATTAAAGCATTCTTTTGCTAATAAGCTAAAGAATAAATTTATTTCAAATATAAAAAGGTTCTCTAAATATCTAATAATTGAGTTTGAAAATAAAAGTTATTGCATGATTCATTTAGGAATGTCAGGAACGATTCATATACTCAAAAAAAGAAAAGAAAGTTTACTCACAAATACTAGTTTTTATCACTCTCCAAAACTTCCAAAAAAACATAATCACATCGAATTTTTTTTTAGCGATTTGAAATTGATTTATAATGATCCAAGAAGATTTGGTTTTTTTCTTTTTGTTGATAATAAAAAAAGTTTAGAAAAAAGACTCAAAAAATTTGGTCCAGAGCCTTTTGATAAAAAATTTAACCTGAATTATTTAATAAATTTTTTTAAGGGAAAAAAAAAGAATATTAAAAGTTTCTTATTAGATCAAAAATTTGTTTCAGGAATTGGAAACATTTATGCAAGTGAAATTTTATATTTATCGAAAATTAATCCACACTCACAAGCTAAAAATTTAGATAAATTTCAATTAAAAAAGATAATTAAAAATTCAAAAAAAATTTTATTAAAAGCAATTAAACAAGGTGGATCAACTATTAGAGATTTCAAAAATACAAAAGGAGAAACAGGTCAATTTCAAAAAAATTTCAAGGTTTATGGTAAAGATAAACAAAATTGCAAAAGATCAAGCTGCTCAGGAATCATTAGCAAAATCATTCAATCCAATAGGTCAACTTTTCTCTGTAGAATATGTCAAAAATATTAAATATATTATTGACCGAAGCAATTTAAGCAGTTATACCCCTGCAAATCAATGGCCAACACAAAATCAGCAATCAAAAGAATAAGAAGAATTTCAAAACAGACAGCTGTTAATAAGGCAAGAAAAAGTAGATATAAAATTGCTTTAAAAAAAATGAACACCTTAATTGTAAATAAGAAAAAATCGGAAGCACTAAAGTTCTTACCTAAGTTGAATTCAGAATTAATGAAAATTGCTAAAACTGGAGTTATAAAGAAACAAAATGCCTCAAGGAACGTCTCTAGAATAACAAAAAAAATAGCTTCTTTATAATCCTTTATACCTCAAGTTGATTCAACTTAAAGCATATGCTTTATATATCAAAATATTAATCTAATTTACAATATTTAGAATTAGTAAAAAAACATTATATTAAATTCAATTATAAATTTTATTTTTTTTAGATGCATAAAAAAAATTTTTGTCAAAGAAATTTTTAAAAAAAACTTTTACACAATCCTAGATTTTATTTTTTTTGTATTTATTGTAAATAATTTGTTGCAATAATTTCATTATAGATCTAACTGAAAGCTCCCCTAGGAAAAATGAATAACACATACACTCATAAAAACTTTGAAAAATTTAATTTAGATTGGACATCTGTACAAGCGGAATTAAAATTAAAATTAGGACTAGAGGTTTATGAGAGCTGGATTAAAAAAATAAACTTAGTTGAAGAATTCAATAATTATATTTTGTTAGCTGTACCTACCAGGTTTATTCGTGATTGGATCACTTCAAGATATTTAGATCAAATATTACAAACTATAAAAAAATATAAAAAAGAGATTATAAGAATTGAATTAAAAATTATTGAAAATAAAGACAATGAAAATCAAAATTCAATTGATCTAGATCATATAACTGAAGATAATAATAAAAAAGTTTCATTTATAAAAGAATCTCGTCTCCAGTATAATCGAATAGATCCTAATAAAAGATTTGAAAATTTTTTGACAGGATCTAGCAATAAAATTGCATTTGAGGCATCTTTAAAAGTGTCTGAAACCATTTCACATTATAATCCACTATATATATATGGAGGTGTGGGATTGGGCAAAACACACCTTTTAAATTCAATAGGCTATGAAATGAACAAAAATAAAAAAGTAATGTTTATCTCTGCTGAACGATTTATGTATCAATTCGTAAAGTCAATAAAATCTAATGATATGGTAAAATTTAAAGAATATTTTAGAAACACAGATGTCTTAATTATTGATGATATTCAATTTATGAATGGAAAAGAAGCAATGCAAGAAGAATTTTTTCATACCTTTAATGCACTTTTAGATAAAGGTTCTCAAATAATTGTATCTGCTGACAGACCACCTAATAAGCTTTTAAGAATTCAAGAAAGAATTAAATCAAGATTCTCTGGAGGGTTAGTAGTAGATATTCAAAAACCTGAATTCGATCTTAGAAAAAAAATACTTGACCATAAAATTAATGAACTAACAAATTTATACTCTTATAAACTGAATATTTCTGAAGAAATACAAAATTTCATAAGCAGCAAAATCACTACTAATGTAAGAGAGTTAGTAGGAGCCGTAAACCGTATTATTTCATTTTCGAGAATTTATAATAAAATGCCTAGCTTGCCAGAAACCAAAGTTGTATTGAAAGATTTGCTGAACTTAACTGAAAATAATGTAACAATAGAGTCAATTCAGACTATAGTTTGTAAATTCTTCAAAATCAGTAAAAATGAGATGTTATCATCAAGAAGATCAAGATATTTAGTAAGACCAAGACAAACAGCAATTTATTTAACTAAAATTCTTACCACAAAATCGCTTCCAGAAATTGGACGTGAATTTTCAAATCGAGACCATACCACCATAATTCATTCAGTAAAAACTATTGAAAGGTTAAAAGAAAAAAATCCAGACATGAACAATAACATAAATAAATTGAAAAATATTATATTGTATAATAAAGAAAATGAGATTTAACGTTAATCAAAAAGATCTTCAAGAAGCATTGAGTTATTGTCAAGGAGTAATTGAAAAAAGAAGTACTTTGCCAATACTATCAAATGTTTTATTGGATGTTAAAAATTCAAAATTAACCATTACAGCTACAGATTTAGACTTAATATTTATTCATCAAATTAAAAATGTTGAAATTTTAGACGAAGGAAACACTACAACCACATCCTCAATCATGTTTGATATTATTAGAAAATTTTCCTCAGATAAAAAGATTAATTTATCTTTAAATAAAGATAACAAACTTCAATTAGAATCCGAAAAATCAATATTTAATTTAAATTGTATAAATTCTTCTGAGTTTCCCCTAACAGATGAAAATTTTAACCAAAATGAGTTTATTCTTAATTCCAAACAATTTTTGAAATTACTAAATAAATGCAAATTTTCAGTTTCTAATGATGAAACAAGACATTATTTGAGTGGAATATATTTTCATCAAATTGAGGTTGAAGATAAGATTTATCTTACCGCTGCAGCAACTGATAGCCATAGAATGTCTATATCAAAAATTAGATTAAAGGAAAAAATAAATTTTGACCCAATCATTTTACCAAAAAAAACTATTTTTCAATTATGTTCTTTATTAGATAACTATGACGGAGATCTCAAGATATCTAATTTAAAATCAAAAATTAAATTTGAATTAACGAATAGTATATTGATTTCTAAGCTAATAGATGGAAAATTTCCAAATTATGTTCAAGTAATTCCAAAAAATAATCAAAAAAAACTAGAAACAAATCTTAAATCTTTTTTAGGATCGATCGATCGTGTAGCTTCAGTATCACTTGATAAAAAAGATGGAGTAAAATTTCAATTATCTAAAGGCAACTTGAATCTTTCAGTCAATAATACTAATAGCGGGGATGGAAAGGAGTCTCTTACTGTAAATTTCAATCATGATTTGGAAATTAGTTTTAACTCGAGATACTTGATAGATGTTGCATCACAACTTGATGGAGAAAAAATAGAATTATTTTTCAATGATACTGGGTCTCCAGTTTTAATAAAAGATCCTAGTGATTTTGATAGTATTTATGTTGTAATGCCAATGAAGGGCTAATTAATTAAATTTAATTCTTGATAAATTTTTTCCTCTAAATTTTTAAGAAACTGATCTTTTTGTAAATCTTTATTTATTTGAGGTAAGATTGATACCGTAATAGTTCTACCTGGCTTTTTTTTTCCATTTTTAGGCCAAACATTTCCTGAATTTATGGCAATTGGCTGGCAGGCAATATTCAATTTCTCATAAATTTTTGATACTCCTTTTTTAAACGGTGGCCTTTCATTATGTAGTACCCTAGTACCTTGTGGAAATATTATTAAAGGCCTATTTGAACTTAATATAGACTCATAAATTTTTTCAAAAAAGTTAAGATTATTCTTAGTAACCTTGTTCCTATCTATAGAAATAGAACCTATTTTTCTCAAATACCAACCAAAAATAGGAATATTCAGTAACTCCTTTTTTAGAATAAATACTGGTGAATTGAAAATAGTTTGAAGAAAAAAAGTTTCAAACATTGACTGATGGGATGCTGCAATAAAAAATTTTTCTTTTTGAATAATATTTTCAGTTCCTTTAATCAATATTTTGGTTGATAAAAAAAATTTTAGACAAAAACTAGTCCAATAACCCATCAGTTTTCCCCCAAAAATTACAAATTTTTGAGGTAAAAAAAAAGAGGGTATAAAAATTAATGAAATAAATATTATTCCAAAAAAAAAGAAAAATGAAAATATGTAATTCTTAATCATTTTTTTAAAAATTAAATTATATCTTTGTATATTTGTCTTTTTCTTATAACTTTAATTTTAGAATTTTTAATAAGAAGCTCTACAGGCTTCAGCCTTAAATTGTAATTAGAACTTAGTGACATCCCGTATGCACCCACATCGTAAAATATAACTAAATCTTTTTCATTTAATTCTTGAGAATATTTTAAGCTAGAAAATTTATCTGTACTTTCACAAATTGGACCTACAAACTCATATATTTTTTCTACTTTCTTATTTTTTTTTTTGGCTGGTAATATTCTATGAAATGCACCATATAAAGCAGGTCTAATCAGATCGTTCATAGCAGCATCAAGAATAATAAAATCTTTTTGAGTATCTTTTTTGATGTAAGTTATTCTGGAAATTAGAATTCCTGTATTTCCAATTATAGATCTACCTGGTTCAAATATAATTATAGAACTATTTTTTTTTAAAAAATTTTTTATTGCTAAATTATATTTGTTATAATCTAGTTTTTTACCATTATTGTTATAAGGAATACCCATTCCCCCACCAAGATCAATATATTCAAAACTATAATTGGATTTTTTAATAATATTATCCAAAACCTTTAACATTTTTTCATAAGGTCTATGATCTAATATCTGACTACCAATATGTACACTTAGGCATCGCAGATTAAGATTTTTTGATTTTTTACAATACTCTGTAAGTTTTAAAAATGTTTTACTGTCTACACCAAATTTATTTCCTTTTTTTCCTGTTGAAATTTGACTTAAAGTTTTCGCATCAGTATTAGGATTAAGTCGTATTCCTATTCCAACTATCTTTTTATTAAATTTTGCAATTCTTTCAATTTCTCTAATTTTGCTCTCAGATTCTGCATTTATTAATAATATATTTTTACTTATCGCATAATTAATTTCCATTGCAGTTTTACCAACACCAGAAAATACAATCTTTTTTGGATTAATACCTGCTTTTATAGCCATCATTAATTCACCTATTGAAACAACATCTGCACCCAAACCAAATCTTTTAATTTCTTTTATTAAATTGAGATTAGCATTCGATTTTATAGCAAAACATATAAGTGGTTTAAAAGACTTAAAACCTTTTTTAAAATGAATTATATTCTCTTTTAATCTACTATAAGAATAGCAATAAGCTGGTGTGCCATATTTTTTAGCAATATTTTCTACACTTAATTTTTCAATAATTAATTTATTTTTGATATATTTCATTATACCTTTTTTTTAAGGATAACTTTTTTCACATTTTTTTCAGGTTCTATATATCTTGGATCGCCCTTTTTTCCACAAGAAATAGCTAAAAAAGATAGAATTATTATTATAATAAGATTTTTTATCATTGTATTTTTTTATATTTCCTTATCATTCTTTTGATGTTTTCAAAAGACGTTCCACCATAGGATTTTTTTGATTTGATAGAATTTTTTAAGTCAAAAATTATCAAAACATCTTGGGTGAGTTTTGGTTCAATCATTTTTAATTCTTTTAAAGACAACTCAGAAAGATTTTTCTTTTTTTTCTCAGCTAAATTTACAATATTAGCAGTTTTTTTGTATGCTTCTCTAAATGACATGGAATAATTTTTTACTAAGTAATCTGCCAAATCAGTAGCAGTTACATAGCCTAAATTTGCCAGATTAAGCATTTGTTTTTTATTTGGTGAAAAATTTTTTATAAATTCATCTAAAATAGTTAGACAATTAACAATTGTATCATTAGCTTTAAAAACAATTTCTTTATCATCTTGAAGATCTTTAAAATATGATAAAGGCAATCCTTTTAATATTGTCAGCATAGAAAATAAATTTCCGTAGGCACTGCCAGATTTACCTCTTAAATACTCAAGTGCATCAGGATTTTTCTTTTGAGGCATCATAGATGAACCAGTAACGATTTTATCTGAAAGAGAAATTAGATTATAAGCATCTGAATTCCAAAGTATGAGTTCCTCAGCAATTCTTGAAATATGCATTGAACAAACTGAAATACTATATAAAAAATCTAAAACAAAATCTCTATCAGAAACTGTGTCTATAGAATTATTTGTAGGCTTTTTAAAACCAAGTTTTTTAGTTGTATAATTTCTGTCAATATTAAAAGAGGTTCCACTTAATGCAGCTACACCTAGTGGATTTTCATTTAAATTCTCTAAATTATTAATAAATCTTTTCTTATCTCTAATAAACATTTCTACATAAACTAAGAGATAGTGTGCAAAAGAGATTGCCTGAGCATTTTTGAGATGGGTAAAACCTGGCATGATTGTACTCACATTTTTTTCTGCAAGTTTTAATGTATTCTTTATTATAATATTTAATTTATTATCAATTTCATGTGTTGCAGATTTAATCCAGATTTTAAAGTCTGTTATCACTTGATCGTTTCTTGATCTAGCAGTGTGAAGATATCCTGCCTCTTCCCCAATTATCTGAAAAAGCCTCTTCTCAATATTCATATGAATGTCTTCATACTTTTTATGAAACTGAAATTTGTTATTTTTAATTTCTCTCTCTATTTTTTCTAATCCAAAAATAATCTTATTTTTAACTTTAAATGAAATTATTTTCTGTTTAAAAAGCATTTCTGCGTGAACTTTCGATACTTTAATGTCTTCTTTAAAAAGCCTTTTATCTACATCAATTGAGCTCCCAATTTTTTGAAAAGTTGTTGAGGTAGATTTTTTTATTCTTGTGCTCCATATTGCTTGGTTGTTTTTATTTTTTACCATGGTAATTAATTATACCTTTAACATGAAATTTTTAATAATTTTTATTTTTTTATTTACAAACGTCTCTGCTGGAGAGGTGGCTAATTTAAAAAATATTGTAATTAATAAAGAATTGAAAAAATACGAATTAATAACGTTTTTAGACGCTAAAAATAATCAGATAAACCTAAAAGATTTCGAGGGTAATCTTATTTTATTGAATTTTTGGGCAACGTGGTGTGCTCCATGCAAGGAAGAAATGCCTTCTTTGGATGCATTACTAAAAAATAAAAAATTGAACAATTTAACTATTTTTCCAATTAATGTCGGACAGGATAGTACGGAAAAGTCTACAAAGTTTTTTGAAGGTTTAAAAATTAAAAATTTAGATTTATATTTTGATCCACCAGTAACTTTGGCTAAAAAATTTCAATTAAGAGGAATACCAACTTCAATATTGTTAGATAAAAATGGTTATGAATTTGCCAGGATTATTGGTTCAATTGATTTTGAAGACAAGGATTTCATAAAATGGTTGAGTAAATATAATTAATTTTTAAAAAAATAAGCGAAAACTACCAAAGCTATTACTGCTATAAATTGCAACAATACTCTCAATTGCATTAATTTATTAGAATATTTCTTACTTGTTTCTCCTCCTTTAAACAAAGTTCCTATACCAAGAATTAGCACGACTCCCACAGCCATTAATAGTATAATAGAAAATATTTTAACTAATGTTCCAGAAACCATAAAATTAATTTAGAGTGTTTAAAAAATAAAAAAACATAAATAACAATGTATGACATTTTGTCTAGATACTATCATTATCAAACCTGAGAATAGTAACAACATAAAAAATGCAATCATTTTACTCCATGGATACGGGGGTGATGGAAAGGATATAAGTATGTTATCTTTAAATTGGAAAAGACATTTACCAAATACTGTTTTCATTTGTCCAAATGGTCATGAAGTATGTTCTATTAATTCTACAGGATATCAATGGTTTGATTTAACTAAAGATGACCCAAGTTATATTTTAGAGCAATCCCTTAAAGCTGAAAAAATACTAAATGGGTTTATTAATGAAGTTAAAGAAAAATTTAATCTAGAGAACAGTAAAATTTGTTTATCAGGATTTAGCCAAGGATGTATGATGTCAATAAATCTAGGTATAACTTCAGATAAAGAATACAATTGCATAATAGGTTTTTCTGGAAAAATTATTGATATTAAAGATCTAGAGATAAGAAAAAGGTCTTCCACAAATACTTTGTTAATACACGGTGAAATGGATCAAGTAGTTCCAGCGAATTATATGTTGGAGGCAAAAGATTTTTTTATTAGAAATAATATAAATATTGAAACACATTTAATAAAAAACTGCGACCATCATATCCCAATAGAGTCCTCAAGTATAGCTTTGAATTATATTCAGAAAAGAATTAAATAATTCCTTCATGTCGTATTGAAATAATTTTTTATTTAAGTTAGACTTAATCTCATGAATAACTTTATTGATAACAACGTATCATTAGAAAAATGTCCAGCACTTGTACTAAATGCTGATTACAGACCTTTAAGTTATTATCCTCTTTCCTTATGGTCTTGGCAAGATACAGTTAAATCTGTTTTCTTAGATAGAGTAACTATAGTGAGTAAATATGACAGAATTGTAAGAAGTCCGTCTTTTAATATGCAATTACCAAGTGTTATTGCTTTAAAAGATTATATCGTTCCACAATCAAAACCGAGCTTTACAAGATTTAATGTTTTTCTAAGAGATAAATTTTCATGTCAATATTGTGGAAGTGGAGAAGAATTAACATTTGATCATTTGTTACCCAGATCTAAAGGTGGCGAAACTAATTGGGATAATGTTGTAACTGCTTGTTCAAATTGTAATGTTAAAAAAGGAGGTAAATTACTGAAATCCTGCGGTATGAAACTTTTTCAATATCCATTTCAGCCATCAACAGAGGATTTACATCGTAATGGAAAGAACTTTCCTCCAAATTATCTCCATAAAAGCTGGATGGACTATTTATATTGGGATGTTGAATTAGAGGCCTAAAAATTTAAACTTTTTCGGATATTCGAATTGCTAGTCTTGAACCAGTTTTGATTATTTTATCCATAATAGAATAAAATCCTTTTTTTGTAGCACCTTCCTCATAAGCTATATCTTTATGATGAAGTTCATCTTCTCTAAATTTTATAATCTTAGTTTTAAGATTTTTTTCTTCTGGACCTAGTCGATTTATTTGATCTTGGTAATGTTTATCAATTACTTCTTCAACAGATGCTGTACATAACATAGCCGCCTTCTTGCCTAGAATTGTAGACCCAAAACCTAAGCCTACTCCAAGAAGATCCCATAGAGGTAGAAATTTGGTAGGTTTGATATTTCTTTTCTTTATTTCTTTTTCAAAAAATTGGCAATGCTCTATTTCGTGTTCTTTCATATTTTCAATTGTTTTTTTTAAATCATCATTTTTTATAATCGTATTTAATGCTAATAGTTGACCTTCGTAAATTTTGACAGCTCCTCTTTCACCAGCATGATCAACTCTAATAAATTCTTCAACTTTACTATTTGTTTTTTTCATTGATTAAGTAAATTTTAAATAGAGTTATAATAAAAAGTAAATTAATTACAATATTAATAGTTGTTAGTGATAATCCAAAAAACCTAAATGTCACATCTTTACAGCTAATTATTCGCATGTTCAGTTGTTTAAGCAAATCTTCTTTTGTAATAAGTTCATTCAAATTTTTAGCACTACAAACTGCAGACTCTTCAAAAAACCCTTGCTCAATACCATAATGATAAGATGAAATTGCGAATGAAAAAATAAAATTAATAATTAGTAGTAAAATAATAAATTTTTCAATCCTTTTATAAAAAAAAATTACTAATATTAAGATGATACTTAATCCGTAAGGTACTCTTTCTACTAAACATAAATTGCATGGTTGATGACCAAGAACGTGTTCTATAAAATACGCTGAAATTAACGCGATAAAACTAAAGATAAAGATTATTTTTAAGTAAAACTCAGATTTCAAATTGTACATATTATTTAAAAATTAGGTAAATTAATGTACCCATAATAACAATTACTATTCCTATTATTGTAAACCATTTTGACCCATGATTATCCATTAACTTGTTGAATAAATCTCCAAATTTATAAGATAGGTATGACACTATGAAAAATCTTAATCCTCTAGAAATTATACTTATCAAAATGAATATAAAAAAGTTAAAACCTATTAAACCACTTGCTATAGTAAAGACCTTATAAGGAACAGGAGTGAAACCTGCCAAAAAAAGTATTCCTAGCCAAGCATAAAAACCATCACCATTGATTAGATTTTCTTTAATATTAGTTAATTTATCTCCATAATCATAAAAATTCATAATGTTTGTACTTAATTCAAAAAAAAATACTCCCATAAAATAACCAAACATACCGCCCAGAACTGAAAAAATTGTTGTTATTAGAAAGATTTTAATGAAATCATATTTTTTTGATATTACCATTGGAATAATCATAACGTCTGGAGGAATAGGAAAAAATGAACTTTCAATAAATGATACTATTGCTAGATAATATTTAGAACTTTTATGACCTGCTAAATCTAAACATTTTTTGTAAAGACTTTTAAACATTTTTTGGTTTTAATATAATTTTAGTTCTTATACTATTTAATAAATTA
>MDTB01239055.1_pt1 | contig 14208 bp, 16 predicted proteins | sample 811161 | NCBI WGS metagenome assembly MDTB01 (sample SAMN05326650, study PRJNA326480) | marine metagenome | isolation source: seawater | place: Mediterranean Sea | collected 2009
ATCTTAAGGCGGATAAATTAGTTATATTTAATTTCTTGGAATATTTTATTACTTCAGCTTTTAATTTGCTCACTTGAATAAACCTTTCAAACCTTTTTCTGAAGCTTCACAAACACCTTTTTCAGTGATCAAACCTGTAATTAGTTTAGCAGGTGTCACGTCAAAGGCTAAGTTTAACGTCTTGCTTTTTTGTGGGTAAATTCTAACCTTTTTAATTTCATTATTTTCATCAATACCCTCAACATGAGATAGCTCCTCTGAATTTCTTTCTTCGATGGGAATTTGTTTATGATCTTTTGTATTCCAGTCTATAGTAGAACTTGGTAAAGCAACATAAAATGGAACATTGTTGTCTTTTGCAGATAAAGCTTTTAGATAAGTTCCAATTTTATTACACACGTTACCGTTTGATAAAGTTCTATCAGTTCCTACAATACACATATCAACTTGTCCTCTTTGCATTAAAATTCCACCAGCGTTATCAGTAATTACAGTATTCGATATCCCTTCTTCATTTAATTCATATGAAGTTAAGTTGGCTCCTTGGTTTCTTGGTCTTGTTTCATCAACCCAAACATGAACTTTAATTCCTTTTTTATGAGCATGATAAATTGGTGAAGTAGCTGTACCCCAATCTATAGTTGCTAACCAACCAGCATTACAATGAGTTAAAATATTAACTGTATCTTTTTTTTTATTAGCAATGTCTTCAATAATTTTAAGACCATTTAATCCGATATTTTTACAAAATTCTATATCTTCATCTGTTATATTTTTTGCCTCATCTAAGGCTATTTTCAGTATATCTTTATCGTTTACTCCAGATAATTTTTTCATCATTCTATCTACTGCCCACTTAAGATTTATAGCAGTAGGTCTTGATGCAATTAACTCCTCGCTTGACTTCTTTAGAAAAGATAAATCATTTTTTTCAATTATAGATAAAACTAAACCATAGGCAGCTGTTGCGCCAATTAAGGGTGCGCCCCTTACCTCCATTAATTTGATGGCATTAATTGCTTCTTTAACTGTTTTTATATCTTTAATTACAAATTGGTGAGGTAGTTTTGTTTGATCAATAATTTTAACAACATTATTTTTAAACCAAATAGTGAAGTAATGATTACCTTTTATACGCATTTAATTAAGATATTTAATTATATTTTTATATAAAAAATTAGCTCCACTTTCATTAAAATGTTCATCATTTAGAAAATAAAGTTCAGTCAACCAATTTTTGTTAATATCTTTGAATTTTCGAAACTCAGGTATTAGATCAATTAATTTACAATCAATTTTTAAGCAGATATTTCTTGCAAACTCTGACCAATTATATTCTTCTTGTCCATATTCGAGCGTTTCTGCCCATGGATATATAACTAAATAAAATTCTGTATCATTTTTTTTTGATAATCTTGATATTTCAATTAAGCTATCCTCAATTAGAGAAATTCCTTTTGAAAAAGAATTTTTCTTCCAAAATCTACTATCTAGGTTTTCCTTTTTAGTGTAAGTAAAACTGCCTTGTATACTAGTTTTAATTTTTTTGTTATTTTCGGGATTAATTTTTTGCCTAAAATTTCTTAAATTATAGTTAATATATGACGCAACGTTATTTAAAATTTTAAAATTTTTTTTAATGAAATTATCTTTGTTTTTTGAATTATAAGATAAATGATCATATGTTAACCTAATTTCATTGGTATTTTTTTTGTAAATCCATCTTTCAGACTCGTCTATAATATCTGTAAGATCGAGAAATAATAATATTTTTTGTGGTATAATTTTTTTATCTAGAAAATTTTTAAGTCTATATAAATGAACTGATGGACTGTATGATCCTACTGCTAAATTATATACATTGTAATTTGGAAGTTGTTTTTCAATTAAACCGACATACGTTTTTTCATACTCAAGCCCAACTCCATAAGTAAATGAGTCTCCAAATATGAAAATATTCTTATTGCTAGAAACTTTAGGCTTTTTATTTTTTCCTACTCTTAAACCTAATTCATCGGTAATAATATTAACTATGGGGAAAGATTTTTTAAATCTATATTTTCCCTCGCAATTTTTTTGAAGACTATAGAAATTTTTTTTGTGATCGTAGCAATCTTTGTATCTTAAAAATGAGTTACTAATAATAAAATCAAATAAGATAACTATAAAAAAAAGAAACAATAATGAAAAAAAATAAAAAAAAATTTTTTTCATTTTTTTATTAAAACTCTACCTGCTATGTTTTTTAATTTTTTCACTGTTTTTTTGGTTCTTAAACTAGGGTCTGTAATAATAGCTACGTCTAAACAATTGTTAGCAGGGTCTCTTTCAACTGAAAATTTTTTAAAACTTTTAATTATTTCTTTTATCATTTCTTGTGCTTTTGAAGCATTATTCATCAAAGTTTTTACTACCATTTTCACGTCAACTTCATCATAGTCAGGGTGCCAACAATCATAATCTGTAACCATCGCAATAGTGCAATATCTAATTTCTGCTTCTCTAGCCAGTTTGGCTTCAGGCATATTTGTCATACCAATTACATCCGCGTTCCATGACCTATATAAATTTGACTCGGCAAAAGTTGAAAATTGTGGTCCTTCCATTACTACATATGTTCCTCCCATTTTATATGGGATTTTTAATTTTTTAAGAACACTCTCACAACAGTTTGATAATCCTTTGCTTACTGGTTTTGCCATAGAGACATGTGCAACTATTTCATTGTCAAAAAATGTTTTTTTTCTAGCAAATGTTCTATCAATAAATTGATCTACTACAATAAATCTTCCAGGCTCTAGATTTTCTTTCAAGGATCCAACAGCTGATACAGAAATAATATCTGTTACTCCAACTTGTTTGAATGCATCAATATTAGCCCTAAAATTTATGTTAGTAGGATTTATCTTATGACCTCTAGAATGTCTTGGCATGAAAAAAATTTCTTCGTCCATGTACTTAGCTATAAGTATAGCGTCTGAAGGTTTGCCCCAAGGTGTACTAATTTTTTTCCATTTAGTTTTTTTAAAACCCTCAATTTTATATAAACCGCTACCACCAATTATCCCGAGCTTTCTTTTTTTCATCATTTAATTATTAATGCTTTTTTGCTAGAACTTGAAGTAAAATTATGGACTTAAAAAAATATATTAGATCTATTCAAGATTATCCAAAAAAGGGAATATTGTTTAGAGATATAACAACTTTAATAAAAAATCCCCAAGCTTTTAAATTTGCTAATGATAAAATAATTGAAATAGCGAAAAATATTAACTTTGACAAAGTTTCAGCAATTGAGTCTAGAGGATTCGTATTCGCCTCGACAGTTTCATATGTTTTAAATAAACCTTTCATACTTCTTAGAAAAAAAAATAAATTACCGGCTGAAACTCATTCTGTAGATTTTAAGCTTGAATACGGTGAAGCAACAATTGAAGTACATAAAGACTCAATATCAAAGGGTGACAAAATACTTGTTATTGATGACCTAATTGCTACTGGAGGAACAGCAGAAGCTGCCGCAAAGCTTATAAATATATCTGGAGGTGTAGTTGCAGGATTTATTTTTGTGATAAATCTTTTTGATCTACCAGGTAATAAATTATTGAAGGATATGGGTTATAAAACTGAGAGTTTAATCGAGTTCCCAGGGCATTAATAATGATTGTTAATAATTTTCTCAATATATTCTTTTAAATCTTTTTTACCATAATATTTGAAGATTTTATTTGATAAATTTTTATTCACTAATGAAGAATTGTATCTTTCACCGGGTCTTTTTGGTAACAATTTAATCTTTGTTTTGAATAGTTTTGCTACTTCATAAATCGAATAAGTTTTTTTACTCGCGATGCTGTAGTGTCTATTTAAATCTTTTTTCCATGCCAAATAACATATAGCAACTGTATCATCTATATGCGTGAATCTTCTTGTCTGTGTTCCAGGTTTCACGACTGGTAAAGCTTTTTTTCTTTTATAATGATCCTCAAATATTCCAATTACAGTAGACATATCTCCTTTGCAAATTTGATGAGGTCCATAAACATTATAAAAGTAAATCACTTCATATTTAAATTTAAAAAGTTTTTTTAAATTTTCCAACTTTTCTAAATTTATTGATTTAGTAAAAGCATAAGGTGACAAATTTTTATCTTCACCTCTATTTCCTAAGGTTGCTGAAGTAGCTGAATATATTAATTTAATTCTATTATTTAAACAGAAATTAAAAATTGCATTTGAGCCTACAGAGTTTGATTTTACACAATCGTTGATTTTTAAAAAACTTTGAAAAATTCTTGCAAACTCGCCAAAATGAAATAAAGTTTTTATCTCTTTTGGTTTTTGGATCAATTTTGATATATCGCTAGTATTACCCCTAACATAATTAACTCTTAAATTTTTTATATGATTTTTTTTTGTTCCAGAAGAATAATTATCTAAGCTGATTATTTTATATTTTGTTTTTTTTAAAAGAAGCTTTATCAGATTGGTTCCAACAAATCCCGCTCCACCTGTAACAATAATTTTATTTTTATTACCCATCAATCTTAAAAAAATTAATATTCACACTAATCTAATTTTGGTCTATACCAAGAGTCCCTCATTAAAAAAGAATTAATAATTCCAGAGGCTCGTTGAGAATATAACTTACATTTAAATTCATTTTTAGTCATAAAATAAAAAAAACTTTTTATGCAAGATTTAAAAAAACTTGGAAAACTAAAAATCATAGCGTTAAAATATCCATAATGTTTTCTTCTAAAATAAAATTTTGACCAGCTCCAATGCCAATTTCTTGATAATTCAATTTCCTTATAAAATTTTGGATCTACAGCTTTAGCTCCTAAATGAGAAATCTGTGAATTTTTTGATATATAAATTTTCTCCCCTTTTCTTTTCATCCTTAAACATAAATCATCATTTTCCAAATACATAAAAATTTTTGTGTCAAAAAAAAATCCATCAAATTTTTTTTTATCTAAAATCATTGCATATCCGTCAATACTGTCGACCTCGATTAACTCCTCATTAGTTGTCTCAATATTGGTGGCAGCTTTATAGTTTGGAAAGTTTTTATCGTAGTTAGACGGGCTAAGTATAGCAAAGTCCAAGTTCAGCGATACCTTATATATCTGGTTTAAAGTGTTATTTTGTAAAACTGTGTCTGGATTTAAAATCATTACATATCTTGTTTTTGATTTTTCAATTCCAAAATTATTACCCTGTCCCATACCTAAATTTTTTCCTGTTGTATAGCATTCTAAATTTTCATATTTTTTTTTTAGACTATTCGCAAATTCCTGATTAGAAGAATTTTCTACAACAATTTTTTTTACCTCTGGATTTATAGATTGTAAGCAATTATCTATAATTTTTTCACTTTTAATAGTTACTATTATAATTGTTAAATTTTCTTTTGTAATTTGCATCTTAAAAAGGCCTCATTGTGAATGAAAGTATACTTAAATTCATAAATAATATAAATAATTATAAATGAAAAGATTTATTGTAACGGGTGGGTATGGTTTTATTGGGAGTAATTTAATTTTCATGCTCCTTAAGAAAAAATTTAAGGTTTTAAATATTGATAATCTTTCATATGCGGCTCGGAAATTCGATTTAAGCTCGATCAACAAGAAATATTATGAATTTGAAAAAAATGATATTAATAACAAAAAAGAGTTGATCAAAATATTTAACAAATTCAAACCAGATGGAATTTTTAATCTAGCAGCTGACACTCATGTCGATAGATCAATTGATAATTCTTATAATTTTATAAAAAATAATATTTTAGGTGTTTATAATTTACTTGAGGCTATAAAAGAATATAAAAAAAAAGTAAGATTGATTCATATTTCAACTGATGAAGTGTATGGTGATATTATGAAGCCTTTAAGATCATCAGAAAGATTTCCTTACATTCCTAGCTCGCCCTATTCAGCATCTAAAGCATCATCAGATCACCTTGTTTACAGTTACTTTAGAACTCATAAAATAGATGCGGTTATATCTAATTGTTCAAATAATTATGGCCCAAGACAATTTCCTGAAAAACTTATACCCAAAATGATTTACAATATTTTAAAAAATAAACCATTGCCTGTGTATGCGAAAGGGAAAAATTCAAGAGAATGGATATATGTGGATGACCATTGTGAAGCATTATTAAAATTATTTTTTAATGGCAAAAAGGGAGAGAAATATAATATTGGTTCCGGTATGAATTGTAATAACTTATTCATTATTAAAAAGATATTACATGCTTTCAAAAGTAAAAAAATTAAAATTGGAAATAAAGTGAGGATCAAATTTGTTAAAGACAGACCTGGGCATGACTTTAGGTATGCTCTTAATAGTAATAAAATTAAGAACAATCTAAAATGGAAAGCGAAAACAAACTTAACTCAAGGAATTTTTAAAACAGTTGAATGGTATTTAAATAACCAAAATTATTTTAAAAGTATTTCAAAAAAATTATTCGAAAAAAGATTAGGAAATAAATGATAAAAAAAGGAATTATTTTAGCCGGAGGACTTGGAACTAGAATGAGCCCTCTTACTAAGGCAGTAAATAAACAATTATTGCCTATTTATGATAAACCATTAATTTACTACCCTTTATCAATATTAATGTTAGCAGGTATAAAAGAAATTTTAGTTATAGTTAATAAGGGTCAACTAAATCAATTTAAAAAAATACTAAGTAATGGTGAGAGATTTGGAGTTAAAATAAATTATTTAGAGCAAAGTACTCCTAGAGGTCTTCCCGATGCTTTTATCCTAGGAGAAAAATTTATAGGAAAAGAGAATGTAGCTTTAATCTTAGGTGATAATTTTTTTTATGGTCAGAGTTTAACAAAAAAATTGAAAGACTGTGTAAAATTAAAACATGGATGTAAAATTCTAGTTCATCCTGTAAATAATCCTGAGTTATATGGTGTAGCAAGTGTCAATAAAAAGAATAAAATTGTATCTTTGATAGAAAAACCTAAAAATGCAAAATCAAACTTAGCAGTTACAGGTTTATATTTTTTTGATAATAAAGTCGTAAAATTGAGTAAATCTCTTAAACCATCAAAAAGAGGCGAATTAGAGATAGTTGATCTTTTAAAAAAATATAAAAATAAGAGTAAGCTTAATGCTGAGTTTTTAGGTAGAGGTGGTGCCTGGCTTGATACAGGATCAATTGATGATTTTTATAAAACTTCAGCTTTTGTTTCATCATTAGAAAACCGGCAAGGTTTAAAAATAGCTTGTTTAGAAGAGATAGCACTAAATAATAATTGGATTACAAGAGATGCCATAAAGAAAGCAATAATATTTTATGGAAAGTGTATTTATTCAAGCTATTTAAAAAAATTAATCAATTAAGATGATAAAAAAAATAATTGTTACGGGGGGAGATGGTCGATTTGCTAACGAGCTAAGTAAAATTAAAAGTAAATATAGTTTTATTTTTAAAAATAAAAAGCAATTAAATATATTATCAACCACTTCTATAAAAAATAATATAAAAAAATATCGACCTGACTGTATATTGCATTTAGCTAGTTTATCAAGACCCATGTCGATTCATGATAACAAAATTGGTAAAAGCATAGATTTAAATATAATAGGTACATCTAATCTTGTTAAAATCTGTTGGGAAAAAAAAATAAAAATTATTTTCTTTTCTACTAGTTACGTTTATCCAGGTAAAAAAGGTAATTATAAAGAAAGCGATCCTTTGTTACCCTGGAACAATTATGGTTGGTCAAAACTTGGGGCTGAAGCAGCAGTGCAAATGTACAAAAATTCACTAATAATTAGAGCGTGCATGACCGAAGAGCCATTTATTCATAAATTTGCGTTTAGTAATGTAATGTCAAATTTTATATTTCACTCAGATTTTGCAAAAATTTTTCTTAAGGTCTTAAACAGAAAAGGTGTAATTAATATTGGTGGAAAGGCTCAGACTATTTATAATTTTGCAAAAAGATATAATAAAAAAGTAAAAAAAATCAAATCTAGAGGTGAATTACCTTTAAAAATGAGTATGAGTCTTAAAAAACTTAATAAAATAGTTAAATGAAAATTATAAAAACTAAATTTAAAGATCTTTTAATTGTTCAGCAAAAAAATAACATGGACAAAAGAGGTAGTTTAAGAGAAATTTTTAACAATAAAGTTCTTAAGGTTAATAATTTTAAATTTGAGTATTGCACAACTTCAAAAGCAAATGCATTAAGAGGTTTTCATTTTCAACTTAAATATCAACAAGCAAAATATGTAAATGTTTTGAAAGGTAAAATACTAGATTGCGTTGTTGATTTAAGGAAAAATTCAAAAACGTTTGGTAAATCATTTAAAATTATATTATCAGATAAAAATTGTCTTAGCCTATTTATACCGAAAGGCTTTGCTCACGCCTATTACAGTTTTGAAAAAGTTAATATTGTTTATTATAAACTTACGAATTATTACAAGCCAAAGTTTGAAAATGGAATAAATTTATTAGATGAAGAATTGAATATAAATTGGCCCAAAAATAATTTCAAAATTTCTAAAAAAGATAAACGCTTACCGACTTTAAGAGATTTTAAAGAAAACTATAAATCTTTATAGTCGGATAAATCTTGACCTATTATAGGTTTTTCAATACATCTGAAATTTTTGTTAAACCAGAAAGATAAAAATCTTTCTGCTAAAAATCCATAAATACGTTTCGATCCATAATTATCTAGTTCACTAAAACCAAAAATTTTTTCACATTTTTCTAACCACGGGAAAATTATTTCATAGTATTGTTTTAAAATATAAGTCTTACAGATAAACATATTATGAGGATTAAAAGAAATATTATTTGACATAAAATCTTTAAAATTTTCTTTATGATTTTGATCTAGTAAGTTTATAGCCATCTCCAAATTTCCTTTCCCATGAAACAAATCAAATTGTAACTTTAAATTTTTTTTTTTCTTATCTAATAGTAAAAACGGATTAAACATAAAGTGAAAAAAGTGGTTTTTTATGATTTTTGAAAATTTATAATTAGTAACAAAAAGTTTACTTCCTAAAACACAATCATATTCCTTTATGTTCTCGTCTATGTCTGTAATTACATTTTCTTTTAATTTTTCAAAACTTACATTTGAAGAGGAGATTTTTTCTTTTACAAAAAACTTCCTATATTGACAAAAACCTACCCATTCAGTTTTTATTGAATTTAAATAATTTTTCCATAACCAATAATGGAAAGTATATTCACCGTAAAAAGGATTTTTTCTTGAAATATTAATTTGATTATTATCTCTTAGAAAAGCCTTTGAAATTATTTTATTGCCTAGACCAACTGGAATATAACCTAAAGACTTAATCAAATTTAAATCTCCATCTCTCATTGTAAGACAAAACATTTTTAATTTACTCATAGTATTTTAATACCTATGAAGTGTTGGGTACATTCTAAATGTTAATGGAAATTTAATAGGCTTTACAAAACTATTTATACGATTTGATAGAAAAGTTTTACCTAATCTGGCATATGATAAGACTTTCCTTTTTTTAAATTGAGAAAACCAATAAGAAGTAAATCTTTCTGCTAAAAATGCCGGTAATCGCTTATTATAATCTTTGCATAAATTTTTTTTAATACAATAATTTAAACATTTTTCAAGCCACGGAAAAATTTGTTCGCAATATTTTTCAAAAAAAACTACCTTTGTTATAAACATATTAAGTGGGTATAAAACATTTGAATTCATATGTTTTAAAAATAGATCTTTATTATCTTCATTTAAAAAATTTAAACAATCTTCTAAAATATCTATTTTATGTACTTCTTTAAAATCAATAAATAAGTTTTTATTTTTAAATTCTATAGGCTGTACTTGAATACTGTCAAGATTTTCCAAAGATTTACTTTGATTTAATAAATTTGAATATAAGCTTGAAAATGCAAATCTTTGTTTTTTTGTGTAAAAATCATTTAACCAAAGTTTTCTGTAATGACAATTTCCAATTAGATCATCTTTCTTCATATCAATAAGTTTATTTTTCCATACCCAATATAAACCTGTCAGCTCGCCATAGTACGAGTTTAGTTCTGAGATGTTCTCACCTTTTTTTTCATCTAGCCAGTTTGATGGAAAAGTATTCTTTCCTATACCTAACGGGATAATAATATTTGGAAGGTAATCAATTACTTTATAGTAATCTATTGATGTACAAAATATTTTTAAATTTTTCACTTTGACTCTAAAACTTTGAAAATATCACTATGGCTAATTATATTCATAAATTTTTTATAGTTATTATAGTAATCATAAAATCTTAAACTTTTGAAATTATTAATCTCTAAATCAAGTTTATTTTTATTTTTTCTATCTAAAATTAACCCAAGTCCTTGATCAGCCAAACACACGTAAGTATCGAGATGTTCCATTGTTCTAAATTCTACTATAGATTTCCAAACATCCCCATTCCATTTTTCATGAGATCTTGGAACCATTTGATCTCTAGCTCGAGTTGGTAAACAGTCATGAACTAAAATTACACCACCTTCATTAAGAAATTTTAGAGAATTTATTATATCTTTTTTGACCTGCTCATAATGATGTAAACCATCAATAAAAATTATATCAAAAGAATTTTTACAGTTTTCAAAAAACTCATCGCTAGTTTTGCGTATATTTCCACCTGAAACTGGATCAACTCCAATTTTATTTTCAATATTAATCTTGTCGAAATTTTCATTTTCAAAACAACCTATTTCAAGATAATTTTTAAAATTTTTTTTTATAATAATACTATTTATTAATTCATATCTTTTTGGATAATTGTCCCAATTGATAAATATTTTTTTTTTAAAAAAAAATTCTTTAAATGCTAGATTAAAAAAATAATTTAATTTATAATTTTTTTTTGTTTTGTTCATAGCTTGGTAGCGAGGGGCGGATTCGAACCGCCGACCCCAGGCTTATGAGTCCTGTGCTCTAACCAACTGAGCTACCTCGCCTTAAATTTTAACAATTCAATTAAATAATCTAGTGTAACATATAAAAATGTAAACCTAATTTAAACAGTATAATTAAAATGAATACACTAAAAAATATTCTATAAGATAGTTAAAAGACTGAATGCACTCGAAAAAACACTCAAATTAATTATTTATACTTCGCTAGATTGATAAACTTCTTTTTATATGAAGATTTTAATAAATTTGTAAATCTATTAAAGAATCCTTTGACTTTTAGAATGTACCCTACTATTCACAGATATTGATATGAAAGTGTTATATGGAAAAGCAGTTTATGGTAAAGAGGAAATTGCTGCTACAGTCGATGTTTTAAAAAATAAATCAATAAGTTTAATTGATGGACCCTCTGTAAAAGAGCTTGAAAGAGAAATTTCTAAAGTCTTTGGTAAAAAATTTGGATTAATGGTGAATTCTGGGTCTTCAGCAAATTTACTCGCTTTATCAAGTTTTGATTTCAAAAAAGGATCTGAAATTATTACTCCCACTTTAACATTTTCAACAACTGTTTCTCCAATTTACCAAATTGGGTGTATACCACATTTTATAGATGTTGATGAATATTCATTTCTATCTAATCTTGATCAGATAGAAAGTGCTATTAACAAAAAAACTGTTGCAATAATGCTACCGAATTTACTTGGAAATGTAATTGAATGGACAAGGGTTTATAAAATTGCAAAAAAATACAATTTAAAAGTTATAGAGGATTCTGCTGATACAATAGGTTATTCATTTAAAGGTAAAAATTTTGGTAAGTTTTCCGACGCGACTACTAATAGTTTATACGCTTCTCACGTAATCACTGGAGCAGGTTTTGGTGGTATAGTTTGTTTTAATAATAGAAAAAATTATGAACGAGCTAAATTACTTAGAGGTTGGGGTAGATCTTCAGCAATATTTAATGAGTCCGAAGGATTAAAACTAAGATTTAGTGAAAAAGTTGATGGCATTCCATATGATGGAAAATATATTTTTTCAGAATTAGGATATAATTTTTTGCCCTCTGAAATATCTGCAGCATTTGCTCTTGAACAACTTAAAAAATTAAAAAAAAATATCAAAACAAGAATTAAAAATTTTGAAAAAATATATAATTTTTTTAAAATTAATAATAATCATTTTAATTTACCTACTCAAATTCGCGGAATTAAAACTGGGTGGCTAGCTTATCCAATAATAATTAAAAAAAATTCTAAAATAAAAAGAAGAGATATGCAGATCTTTCTTGAAAAAAAAGGAATTCAAACAAGAACGATTTTTACAGGAAATATTTTAAGACAGCCAATAATGAAGAAAAAAAAATTTAAAAAAGTTAGAAATTGTAGTGTAAATAGTAATAATATTATGAAAAATGGAATTTTAATTGGTTGTCATCAAGGTCTTAAAGATATGGAAATAAAACATATGTTTAAAACTTTAGAATCGTTTCTCAAAAAATATTAATAGATTTGTTATATAGTTAGTATAATCCCAAATACAGTTACTGCCGAAACTGCAGCTACTCCAAGAGCTAAATTTCTTTTCTTTTCGATCTTTTTTTCTGAGTTTATTCTTGAAAGTAAATCTGTAAGTTTAACCTTTGATTGTCCAGTTAATTCCTCGGTTTCATTATTAAGATTTGGTTTGAAACTCATGCTTAATTAAATCACATTAAAAATATTTTAAAATAATTTATTTGAGCAAAATGGGTTTCAATCATGAATTTGACCCAAAATGATTAAAAATTAATTTGATTTTATGTGATTTAAGATACCGGCCCTAAGTTTTTCTATTATTTCATCAATGTGTTTTTTTTCGCATATAAACGGTGGAGCAATGATCAAAGCATCTCCAGTGGGCTTAATATTAACTCCAACATCATAACACTTTTTGTAAACGTTAAACCCAGCTTTGCCTGGCTTATCTCTCATCTTAATATCTATTCCTCCTAGTAAGCCATAGTTACGAATACTATCTATACAGTCTAAGTCTTTAAGAGAGTGTATCCCATCTTCAAAATATTTCGACATTTGTTTAACTTTATTGAATATATCTTCACTTTCAAAAATTTTTTGCACGGCTATTGCAGCTGAGACAGCAACCGGGATTCCAGAGTAAGTATAACCATGAAATAATTCTACTGCTCCATCTGGAGAAGCGTCCATTATAGAATCATAAATTTTTTCTCTTACTGCGACTACTCCCATAGGTACAATTCCGTTGGTCGTTGCTTTTGCCATTGTTATCATATCGGGAGTAACACCAAATTCTTGAGCAGCAAAAGCTGAACCAGTTCTTCCCCAGCCAGTTACTACCTCATCAAAAATTAATAAAATTCCGTGCTTATCACAAATCTTTCTTAATTTTTGTAAATAATTTTTTGGAGGAATCAAAGTTCCTGTGGATGCTGCTATTGGTTCAACCACGCAAGCTGCTATATTCTCACCACCCAACTTTTTCGCTATAGTTTCTAGATCGTTAGCAAGTTCTGATCCTGTATCAGGTTGGCCTTTAACAAACTTATGCTCAGGTAAAAATGTGTGTCTCATATGTTCAACACCAGGCATTAGAATATTTTTAAATTCTTTTGAATTATTTGGAATACCCCCAACTGTTAAAGAACCAATATTCATTCCATGATAACCACGTTCTCTTCCTACAAATTTAAATCTATTATGCTGCCCAATAGATCTAAAGTAAGCTACTGAAATCTTAATAGCTGTTTCAACTGCAGTAGATCCACAAATTGTATAAAAAATTCTATTTAAATCCTCAGGGGTTTTTTTTGCTATCATTGTAGCTAGTTCAAATGAACCTCCAAAGCCTTGTTGAAATGGCATAGTATAATCTAATTTTTCAAGTTGGCTTTTGATAGCATTAATGATCTCTTTTCTTCCATGTCCTAAGGGATTACAATATAATCCTGAACTACCATCAATTAAAGTATTACCTTGATGCGTTTTTAAGTAAATACCTTCTGCTTCTATTATTATTCTTGGATTTTTTTTAAAGTCTTTATTGGAAGAAAATGGCATCCAATGCTCATTTAAAGAGTTGGGAATATTAGTTGGAAAAGCTGAGCTCATTAATAATTTATAGCAAAGTAATTTTTTGAATGCTATCTAAATATTATGAGAAAATTAAAAAATTGGGACAAAAAAACTTGGTTGTCTTCAAAAAATTATATTTTAGAATTCAATAAATTTTTAA
>MDTB01044129.1_pt1 | contig 14207 bp, 13 predicted proteins | sample 811161 | NCBI WGS metagenome assembly MDTB01 (sample SAMN05326650, study PRJNA326480) | marine metagenome | isolation source: seawater | place: Mediterranean Sea | collected 2009
CTTTTAATTTGTGCTACAATGTCATTTGTCCAATTTGGTTTATCTAAATAATCGTGTATACCTGCCGAACTGGGACACACTAATACGTAACTGCCTTTGAAGTCTGGTGCTTTAATTTTAATTCCAAATTTATCAAATCTATCAGATTTACACATCTTTATATACGATGCATGAATTTTATTTTTACAAATACGCCAATAATGGTTGTCAGGTTTTAAATTATTGTTATCAAACCTTCCAAAATAAGGTGTGTCAGTAAACCAAAATGAATGCTTCCTTGCTTCTAATTTTTTCACCATTTCTTTGTTGTTGTTAACAAAACCCCAATACATTGAATTAGGTTCAGGTTCATTTTCTGTGCTATTGTCTTTGATAACAACTTGTTCTGGCCATGATTTCTCAACACCATTAAACACCTCCCATGCTTTACTATTTTTATTATTAAATGGTGCGTAAATTGTTAACATCTATAAATTCTTTCAGTTCGATTGCCCATTGTTTGTGTCCTGCAACAGATGGATGAGGATCATTAGGACTTACTATTAAACGTTTGTCTGTAATAAATTCTAAATGACTTACATTTGGATTAAAAAATCTTTCCATATTAATTGCTTTGGCTATGACATCAAAGTCACTTACATCACTTTTAAAATCATTAGGTAATGCATTGTACATAACATATGGTATTCTTTTTCTTTCAAAATAATTTTGCAAATCAAATACGTTATCTAAAAAACTCATTATTGCATTATTTTCAATATCCCACCCCCTATTTCGTCTAATGAAACTAACATTGTCTAACGTTTTCCAGGTACGCCATGTTAAATCAGTTCCAGGTATTCTACCTTTTTTCCAACCATCATTAGTAACGTAATCATTCCGATGTCCGCTGGACCAACCTATCATAGCGAAAGTATTTTCATTACCGTTTTGTTCAAACCATAATTTTGTAGTAAAACTAATCCTATCATTACCTCTGCCACCCATGGCAAGGTTCATTGCTATTTCTAAATCCATTAATGAAGCCAACTCCATACCACAATGTGTTTCAACTCCGTCTTTTGGACGAGGTGTTAAAAAAGAACAACCATTAATGAACAGTTTGGAAAGCATAATTTAATAATTATATACTAGTTATTTGAGTATTGCAAACATGAAAAACATTAATTCAATAAAATATTTTTTAGATAGATGGGAGACTGTTGATAGCGGATATGACTATACGGTGCCTTATCATGAAAATATTGATCCACATTTTACAAGTTTACCAACCTTTGTAGCAGAATTTCATAATTGTAAAGTTCATAGTTGTCCTTTGTTAGCCACCATGGAGCAAAAACTTATTACCAGTTACATATGGAATCTTACTCATAGTAGTAGATTTAAACCTAATAAATCTCATAAACTTTGGCAAGAATGGGGAGATAATGTTAGTGTTGATCTTCCGCCTGTTACACAAGAATTCAGTGAACGGCATACTTTTGTATGGTTACCTATAGATGAAAATAGTGTAGACAACCCATGGCACATATGGATAGATGTAATAAGCAAATTTAGGTTAATGGAAAAAAGATGGTCAACAGATTTTTCTAGATACTGTTACATTCTTGCAAACGAAAGTAAGTATTTTGAGAAAGTAATAAAGGCATTATTTCCTGATGTAAAAGTTGTTGTTATGCCAAAAAATGAAACTTGGCAATTTAAACATTTACTAGTACCTAGTATGAGTAATTCAAAAGACGGTGTGCTTACACCTCACCTGCCGGAATGGTTAAGACATTTTAAAGGCTTAACTGGTTTAAAAGATATAAAACCGCATAGAAAAATTGTCGTGTTACGTCCTGGTGCTAAAACAAGAAAAATTACAAATTCAGATGAACTTTTACTTGCTTTAAAAGGTTGGCAGACAGTTGAATTAGAAAAAATGACAATAAAAGAACAAATGAAGATATTTGCAGAGTCAACACATATTGTTGCGGCACACGGCGCAGGACTTACAAATTTATTATGGTGTAAACCAAACACAAAAGTAATTGAAATACAAGATCCTAAAATGATAGGTAAAAAAGTTTATCCAATACTATCTCATCATTTAGGATTGAAGCACGAGTTATATCTAGCAGACACAGTACCTATAGGTATGGAGAGCGGCAAAAAACCTAAAGGTGTAAAACGATTTAGTGATTTAATTAATTTTAAAGTAAATGTAAGCGACCTAATTAGTCATTTAGATTAACTTCGGGAAATTTTTTTCCTAAAAATGAATGTATTTTTGAAGTTTTAAGATATTTGTTTCCACCTGCTGAATGTAAAAAATACGTATTTTCATATTTCCAATTTTTTTTCAGACCGTTATTTTTCACATTAAACATAGGATCTATGTCTTGGTATTCAACACCACTTTCAATTACTGCCCAATTCAAAAATTGTCCATCGTCACACTGTCCATCAAACTCCTTGTATCGCTTTACCCAAGGCATCATTTTATCTCTTGCTTCTTTTGTAAGCATCCAAACACCTGTTTGAAAAAATATTTCACTTACTTTTTTTGGATTGCAATTTTTTAATATTGTGTCTTTAAATTTATTACGGATAGCATCAGGACTATTTGCTCTGTATTTTTTATATACAGGAGATTTAAATGTTTTTAAATTATTATATTTTGCAAATATATCAGGAGCATGGTCTAGTGCAAACACATCTGTATCAACATATAAAACTTGATCATACTTGTCTAACCACTCAGAGTTAAACCAAAGATCAAATCTTTCCCACGTTGGATGCATATAATGAAATACAGGTTTTGTAATCCTTAAAAAATCGTGTCCAAATTTGGCACAGTATTTTTTGAAACTGTATTCCGAATATTTTTCAACTGTATTAGATGTTATACCGTTAAAGTTTGGTTTATCGTATAAATTTATATCAATGTAATATTGAATAACAAGGTTCTTCATTCAAATATTTATAGGTATATTTGAACACTAATTAAATATTAAAAATGAAACTAAAAGTTATTACATCATATAAGCCTGGCACATGGAACACATTTGCAAAAAGAGGAATACATTCAATGGCGGAGCAATTTCCAAAAGAAGTAGATATATTTTTATATTGTGAGGAAACACAACCAACTGACGTTGCTAGTAGAATTAAATGTGTGAACCTTATAGAAGCAGAACCTGAATTATTTAAATTTAAAAACAAATACAAAAATGATCCTGTAGCAAACGGCAAACTAACACAAATACCCAACGGGGTCCGTAGGTCAAATCAATTACAAGGATTAGATAAAGATAAGGAATCTTTTTTATGGGACGCAGTAAGATTTTCTAACAAAGTCTTTTGTGTAATAAATGCAGTGCGTAATTCACAAGAATATGATTATGTATTGTGGATTGATGCTGATACATTTACTTTTAGACCTGTGCCTTTGAATTTTTTCTCCAATTTGTTACCTATGGATACTATGCTTACCTACCTTGGCAGAGAAAATCCAATGTTAAACGATGGCGGAGTTTATCCTGAGTGTGGATTTGTTGGATACAATTTAAAACACGTTGAAATACAAAATTTTATAAACGATTGGGAGGATCTTTACAAAACAGGTAATGTTTTTAAAATATTAGAATGGCACGATTCTTTTGTTTTTTGGCATTTGACAAAATTGTATCGTGAACAAAAAAATATAAAAATAAATGATATTGGTTACCAAAAAGGAGTAAAAGGACACCACGTTTTTATAAACAGTGAACTTGGACTTTACATGGATCATTTTAAGGGTAAAAGAAAAACTAATAAAACATCAACCAAAAAAGATCTAAGAGCAAATCCTAATGCCACTGTGCTTGTACATGACATTGACTACTGGAAAAAAGTTCCACCGGCATGATAATATCCATAATTAAAAGTACATGAAGAAAATTGCATTCGTAACAGGCATGACCGGACAGGATGGTCCTTATCTTGCAAAACATTTACTAGAACACGACTACAAAGTTTACGGTTTGGTAAAAAGATATAGCAATCCAAATCTATCAAACTTAGATTATCTTGGAATTCAAAATGATGTAGAACTTATTACAGGCGATATAACCGACGATGCAAATATGAATCATCTTATAAGAACTATACGTCCAAATGAATTTTATAATTTAGCGGCACAAAGTTTTGTTGGTGCAAGTTGGGAACTTAACAAACAGACAACCGAAGTAAATGCTATGGGAGTTCTAAATATTTTAAATGCCATAGTTGGACACAATCCAACAACAAAATTTTACCAAGCAAGTACAAGTGAATTATACGGAAACGCAAATCGAGAAGGTGTGCAAGATGAACTTACACCATTTCATCCTCGTTCCCCATACGGTGTTTCAAAATTGTATGCATATTGGATGACTGTAAACTTTCGAGAAAGTTATAGTATACATGCATCAAATGGTGTGTTGTTTAATCACGAATCGCCGATCAGGGGCAAAGAATTTGTTACAAGAAAAGTAACCGACGGTGTTGCAAAAATAAAATTAGGACTGGCAAAAAAATTGACATTGGGAAATCTTGAAGCAAAAAGAGATTGGGGATTTGCTGGAGACTTTGTTGAAGCCATGTATACAATGGTACAACAAAAAGAACCTGGAGATTATGTAATATGCACAGGTGTTCAACATAGTATTAGACAATTATTAACTCATGCATTTGCTACTGTTGGTATCACAGATTGGGAACAATATATAGAAACTGACCCGCGTTTTAAACGACCGGCAGAAGTTCACGCTTTACACGGATCCTATGCAAAAGCAAAAGAAATTTTGAATTGGGAACCAAAAACATCATTTAAAGACATGGTTGCTTTAATGGTTAATGAGGATGTGAAACGACTGTCAAATGATATACGTTAGTGCAACAAATAGAAGACTTACAGAAAAATATGTAGACTGGGCAGTTAAAGGTCTTTCAAATTCAAAAAAATTACAACCTATTGATATAATCAAAAAAACAGATGCAACTAAAGTTGTAATGTTTGGCGTTTTACGAGGCACACATCTGGTATATAAATGGGCACAGCAAAACAAGATAAATTTTTATTACATGGATCGACCTTATTGGGGTGAAACACGAAACAGTCCTTATTACACAAAAATAGTTAAAAATAATCATTTAAAAAACTGGCAAGAAAAAAGACCCGATGATCGTTTTAAAAAATCCTTTCCATGGCCTATAAAGCCTTGGAAAAAAAATGGAAAAAATATAATTGTTTGCCCACCTTCTAATGCAATGGCCAAATTTTTTAATCTAGATCAGTGGTTAGAAAAAACATTAAACACATTGAAACAAAATACAGATCGACCTATTATTGTTAAGAACAAAGGATATAATCCCATAATTGGCAACGATAAAAACGGTGGGTATATTGTAATTGGCAAAGACAACACTCAACCTAGTGGACCTATAGATTGGGACAATGCTTATGCTATTGTAACATATAATTCAAATATTACATTGGAAGCGACCACAAAAGGTATTCCTTGTTTTACTGATATACATAATGCTTGTGCACCAATATCAGAAACTGATTTTACAAAAATAGAAACACCTAAATATGCTGAAAGAGAACCGCTGTATCATTCAATGGCCTATGGACAATTTACAGCAGAAGAAATACAAAATGGTTATGCATGGAGAATATTAGATGAAAGTTGAGATATTTAGAAGAACTGTCAAAGATAGACGTAGAGGAGCAAGTTGGGACCTGCTTCAGTACATGGCCGAAGGAATACGTGCATGTGGAGATGAACCAATTATGGTAAACGAACATAAAACAGGTGAATGGACACAAAACGAAATGGAACCAACAGCACCAATTGGCTGTATGTTTGGCTATGGAGGTGATAAACAAAAACACCATACAAAAGGTAGAAGAAGAGATCTTGTAGAACGTGCTAAGAAGAAAGGCATTTACATAATAACTTTTGATGGCGGCTTAATGTCAAGTTTTGGCAATGTTCATGGTCCAAAACATCACTGGAGAGTTTCCTTGTATTCACCAATGAACAACGGAAATTTTTTAAGTGATAATTCTCCACCAGATAGATGGGAAATGATGAAATCACTATGGAAAGTAAAGTACGAACCATGGAAGAAATTAAATCCAGAAGATCCTATATTATTTGTATTACAACCTAAAGACAATTGGAGTATGAATGAATTAGATCCTATTGATTGGTTTATGGATGTATACAAAAAACTTCGACCACTTACTAATAGAAAATTTATTGTTAGACCGCATCCTAATCATGTTGTAGCAATGGAAAATCGTATGGAAGAATTTCCTAAAGATGTGCAAGTCGTGATTGGACAAAAATTTTTCCAAGGAGATGAAAAAAAGTACTATAGATTCAACTTTCAAGACGCCTTAAATAATTGTCATGCTGTTGTTACTCACAATTCTACTGCCAGCGTCGATTCTTGCATCCGTGGAGTCCCTACCTTTGTTACATCAGATCTTGCAATTTGTTGGCCCGTAGCAAATAAAGATCTTTCAAAAATAGAAACTCCGGAATACCCAAATAGAGAACAATGGGTAAATGATTTAGGTTACAAAATGTGGAGTGAAAAAGAAATTAGAGACGGTACTGTATTCAAACGTTTTAAAACAAAGTTAGGTTTATAATGTGTGGCATATACGGCATAACAGATCATAATCCTGAATTTATACACCAATACATACAAACTTGCAAACATAGAGGACCAGATGGAGAAAAAGTTTGGTGGGATCCTGATCTTAAAGTAACACTTGGGCACAATCTGTTATCAATAATGAGTGATCCTAAATTATCTATACAGCCTTGGAAAACCCCAAATGGTAATGTGTTGATATACAATGGAGAAATATTTAATTACTATGAACTAAAGGACAAGTACAAAAGTAAAGGATTTGCAGGATTAACAGGCACCGATACTGATTTGTTGGCTTGGGGATTAGATACATACGGCCTAAAGTTTTTAGACGAGATAGATTCGATGCATGGCTTTGCCTATTACAAAATAAAAGAACAAGAAATTTGGATCTCTAGAGATCATGCAGGAATAAAACCATTGTTCTATGCTGAAGTAAAAGAAGGATTGGTATTTGGTTCCGAAATAAAAGGTATGTTAGATAAGGTACCGGGATCACGTAAAATAGATAATCTTGCTGTAAGTTTTATGGGTAAGACAGGAATTAATGCATTACGCAATACATTTTTTACAGGCATAAAAAAATTACTTGCTGGAGAAACTATCGTGTATGACGTTGCAAATAAAAGGATTAAAAAAAGTTATAGACAACATATCGTACCAGTAAGTAAAAATCAATTTAACGTTGACGAGTTTAGAGATATTTCAAAAACAACAGTAAAAATGTGTAGTATTGGTCGGAGAAAGATTGGAGTATTTCTAAGTGGTGGATTAGACTCAAGTTTAGTTGCATATGAATTAAAAAAATTAAAAGGTGAAGCAAATACATTTACTAATAGGATGTATCCGAATGTCACCGCAGATGAAGATTATAATAGCGATGCCAAATGTGCAGAAATATTAGCAAAACAAAATAATTTTAATCATACAGAAGTTAAAATTACACCTGAAAATTTTATAGAATCATGGCAGGATTCAATTTATTATATGGAACAACCCGTGTACAATCCAAGTATGGCTATGTATTGTTATACAAATAAATTTTTATCAAATAAAGGTATAGTAGTCACAATGGCTGGTGATATGGGAGATGAAGTATTGGCCGGGTATCCAAAATATTGGAAAATGAAAAATCCAGAATGGTTAAAAAAACAAATAGGAAAAAGTCAAATTACATCATGGGAAGACGTCCTAAAATTATGGCTTAAACGAATTAAAAGGCCTCTACAACTTACTAGCAGTCCTTTAGATGAAAACATATTACTTGAAGAATTTAAAAAATGTTACTCTGAGGATCTTTGGAATCCACATGATCCAATTGGATCCCACATGGCTTTAGATTGTGTTGCCCAAGTGCCTGAGGAAATGTTTAATAGAAATGACAAATATGGTATGGCATATAGTATGGAAGGACGTTTTCCTTTAGCAACAAAAAAATTCATGAAATATGCAATGGGTATGCATACAGAAATAAAAATGGGAAATAATAAATCAAACACAAAAATCTTAACCAAACAAGCATATCAAGGAATATTACCTCATGAAATTATTAACAAAGATAAAACAGGCTGGACTGTTCCTGTAGGACATTGGCTTACTTCAAACATGAGTGAAAATTTAAAAACATTTTACAATAAATCAATGAAAGAAAAAAGCGGATTAGACATGATCAAAGCAAGTCAAAAGGCCGGTAAAGCACTAGTACCTGCTTGGATTGTTAACGATTGGATTAAAAAATATGAAATGTATTTTTAATTAAATAGGAATGAAAATGAAAATTAAAGTAATTACATCTTACAAACCAGGAACTTTTGATGCATATACAAGAAGATCAGTAGAAAGTGTATTAGAACATTGGCCTCATGACGTCCAAGTTGACATTTATCATGAATCTCAATCACAAGATATTTTTCAACATCCAAGAGTAAAATGGATAGATTTACATAAAGCACAACCAGAACTGGTTATTTTTAAAAACAGATGGAAAGACGATCCTGTTGCTAATGGAGAAATTGAAGAAATACCAAACGGTATGCGTAGGCCTGGACCCATGCCAACAAAAGGATCTTTTCAATGGAATGCTGTAAGATTTGCAAACAAAGTATTCTGTGTAACACATTCTATAAAATCATCACCCGAGTTTGATTACATTATATGGTTAGATGCTGATACCTATACTTTCAGACAAATGCCAAAAGAATTTTTAGAAAATTTATTACCAAAAGATACAATGTTAACATATCTTGGTAGAACAAACCCAGATTTAAAAGATGCAGGCAAAGATCCAGAATGCGGTTTTGTTGGATATAATTTAAATCATCCTGAAATACAAAATTATAATAATGACTGGGAAAAAATGTATACAAGTAATAGTGTTTTTAAATTAACACTAGGATGGACAGATTGTTCAACACTATGGCATTTATCAAAACAATATCAAAAAGAGAAAAATGTTAAAGTAAACGATATAGGTCGTTGGAAAGGTGTTAAAGGGCATCATGTATTCATTAATAGTGAACTAGGACTTTACATGGATCATTTCAAAGGCAATAGGAAAGATTTGAAAAAGAGTGGCAAAAATGATTTTCGCCCACAGACATTAGAAGCAACAAAAAATTTAACCGAACTAGATTACTGGAAAAAAATTTAATGAAAATTGAAGTATGGCCAGAATACGGACCTATCAACTCCAAACCTATTTTTGAAGCATTTATAAAAAGTTTACAAGAAGCAGGCGAAGAAGTTCATATTAATAAACCTTGCGATGGAGATGTGGCTGTAATCTGGAGTGTATTGTGGCGGGGACGGATGGAAAAGAATAGAAGAGTATGGAACAATTATAGAGCCAAAGGAAAGCCTGTTGTTGTTTTAGAAGTAGGCGGATTGAAAAGAAATACCACATTTAAAATTGGAATAAATGGAATAAACCGGTCAGCAGATTTTGCCAATGAAGATTTTGATGATAAAAGATGGCCAAAATTTAATATAGATTTAAAACCATGGAACAGTACAGGAGATATAATTGTAATTTGTGGACAGCATGATGCATCTGAACAATGGAAAGATTTACCAAGGATGAATTCATGGATTGAAAAACAAATCACAGAAATTAGACAATATACTTCACGACCTATATTAGTCAGACCACACCCAAGAAATACTGTTGGCATTGATGAAAAAAAATTTAAAAATGTTCACGTACGATATCCTAAACGTGATTATAAAACATATGACGACACAGATTTTAAATCTACATTGGAAAGAACATGGGCAGTTGTAAACCATAGTTCAAACCCAGCAATGGAGGCTGTTTTTAACGGTGTGCCGGTTTTTGTAAGTGCTAATAGTTTATGCTATGAAGTAGGAAATGAAACACTTGCTGACATCAATACGCCTGCCATGCCCAATAGAAAACAATGGGCAAACAAACTTGCTTACACAGAATGGTGGGAAGATGAAATAATAAAAGGCGAACCATGGAAAAGAATTAAGAAACGTTTACAAGGAAAATACCTATGATGCATTTGAATTTTAATAAGCCACAGATTCAAGTAGTTGAATGGAAACAATACAAAGGAGAGACTATTACTGTAAACACAACAATACGTAAAGGACAACGTATAATGGAAAAGGCTTTTTATGAAGACAAAGTGAAGGCAGTGCCTCGAGGTAATGCTTACTGTATAGGTAACGGTCCATCTCGTAAAGATTTTGATTTAAATTCTTTAAAAGCAACTGGACAAACTTATGGATGTAATGCATTGTACAGAGATTTTATTCCTGATTATATTTTTTCAGTTGATACTAAAATGACACAAAAAATGGTTGAAGATAAAGTTGGACTAAAAACATTTCACTATGCACCTGCTTTGGAAGTAAACAGAAAACAATCAAAAGGAATGCTTCATTTAATCCCAAATAATCCTCATTGGATTTCGGGTAACCAAGCATTTTGGACAGCAGGTGTTCATGGACACAAAAACATATATCTTATAGGATACGACTTTAGGGAATACGGCAAGGGCGAACTGAATAACATATATCAAGATACAGAATGTTATGGACCAAGGAAAGATGATAAAATTTTTGAAGGATGGTACAAACAATTTCGAGATCATTTAAAAATGAGACCATACTGCAACTTTATTGTCGTACATGATAATCCGCCAGAATATCTTAATCATATGCAGACAGGCACAGATTTAGGTAACAGTAAATTAATGACTTATAGAGAATTTAACGATACAATCTTAAACCAAACGCCTTAAATTTAGGAACAAATGCATAAAAGTTTTGATTGTGATTTGAATAAGGATCTTTTATAACTGTCATTTGGTATAGATGTACCATTTCGTGTGCTAGTGTTTCGATAAAATCTTTCCATTTTGGAAATTTACAATGTAGTTCAATTCTGTAAAATACATCACATTTATCATATGGAATAACTCTTTGATTAAAAGTTCCTTTTCTACATTTTCTATTATCCCAATCAGCCACACATCTCCCCCAGTCGTTGTGCAATTTTCTTATTTGAATTTCACAACCACTCAACTTATTATTGAATAGCATTTGATTAAGTTTTCTGTACCAGTGTGCTGTTGATAAAGGTGTAGGCTTGTATGCAGTCACACCTTCTTTTACAGTGAGAGTTCTTTTAAATTGCCTTTTTAGGCTTTTTCTTTGGTTTTTAATTTTCTTATGCATGGTTGACAATATTACCAATTATGTTATAATATACTATTAATTATCAAAAAACCAATGAGTGAAATGCACACAGATTTACCAAAAACAATTAACGAAGCACTTAAAATATTAGCATATAATGATTATTTTTGGCACCATGGCCCAAAAACACCTAATACAAAGATTAATGCTCATCCTAAAGATTACGACACTGTAAGATCACTAGCAGAGGCTCAATATGCTTGGACTGAAAAACAAGCAAAATTAGCCGTAGTAATATTAAAAAGATACCTAACAAAATTTCAATCTCACGGATTGGATATAAAAAAATTACTTGATATTCCCATTTATGACCAACCTTTTAGGGTGATCAGTTTTCAAAAAAGTATTGAAAAATTTATAGACGAAAATGAAGAAGAAAAAATTGAAATTAGATTTCCATATAGTAAAAAAATTATAACTCTAATAAGGATACTCAAAGATAAAAAACTACCTATCAGAGGATTTTCTCATTATGATGGTGACCAAAAAAAATGGATTTTTGCACAAACTGATGTTACAACATATTACCTAACACTTATTGCTATTAGATACGACTTTGAATTTATCACTCCTAACTTATTAGATGATTATTATGAGGTACGAAATGAGATTAAAAATTTTAAACAACCTAGTGCAAAGTTAGTTGGTGAGGATATTATTATTGAAAATGCAACTGAGTCTTTAGATGAATATTGGAATAAAAATCTAAAAGAACAAAAACCTTTAATAAAACTGGATAGTTTAAAAAACTTTGGTATTAGCACAAAAGGAATACATTTAAAATCTTTGACCGAACTTGGTGGTAAAATTGCAAGATCCAACAAAACTAAAATGTGGATTGATAAAAATGAATATAGCCGCGATCAATTGTTTGCAGGATTACTTGAATTAGATTGCTTTCCTATTGTGATGCCAGTATCGGGTGATCCAAATACATCCGAAGATGCTGAGGAGTGGGACCATTGGTTGAATACTTTTAGAAATCATGGTATTGAAAACAATCATCTTGCCTTTGGATTTGATATAAAAGAACCAAAAAGACGTAACGAGGATTATGTATATAATGATAATATTGTTGGAAAAATGTCGGATTATAAATTTGAAACACTTAACGAAATATATCAGATTAGCAAACAATTTAAATATGTAGACGGAGAAACAAAAATACTTTTTGTTAGAAATAGAATACCTAAAACACTAATACGATCAAAAATAAAACCAAAAGCATCATTAGTTGCTTTGGGAGGTGGTTATTACACTGCCGGATCTGAAAACTTAAAAAGATTTCTTGATAATTTGTCAAAAACAATGTATTATAATGATCATAGACCTTCAAGTTTTGATTTTGAAGGTCAGATTATTGTAAAACTATGAGTTCATGTAAACTGGTTATAAAAGATGAAGTAAATGTAAAATTTGAGAATTTAGATCTTAAATGGAGACAAAAACTTCACAACAAATTTAAATATCAAGTACCATATGCATTCCATTTGCCATCGGTAAAATTAGGAAGATGGGATGGTAAAATTGCATTTTTTGGATTGGGTGGTACAACCTATCTCAGTCTTGTTGAACAAATCCTTCCAATATTAGAGGACGCAGGAGTATATGTGGACTTCGAAGATAAAAGGCAACTACATAATTTTGAATTCAAAGCAGTGGATAAAGATTATCTGTCACATATAAAGTGGCCTAAGAATCATCCTGAAGCAGGAAACAATATAGAATTACGTGATTATCAAGTGGAAACTATAAACAAATTTATAGAAAATCCACAATGCATACAAGAGATTGCCACCGGAGCAGGCAAAACCATTATTACAGCGGCACTGTGCCAGTTGGTTGAACCATACGGAAGAACAATTACTATTGTTCCTAACAAAAGTCTTGTAACACAAACCGAAGAAGATTTCCTAGCATGTAACTTAGACACAGGAGTATATTATGGTGATCGTAAGGAAGTTGGAAGATATAATACGATTGCAACATGGCAATCATTAAATGTTCTTGAGAAAAAAGCCAAAAACGAACACAGCACAGAGTTCAAAGAATTTTGCGATGGTATTAATACTGTGATAATAGATGAGGTACACATGGCCAAAGCAGATGTACTCAAAAGATTATTGACAGGCCCATTTGCACATTGTGGAATACGTTGGGGACTTACCGGTACAGTGCCTAAAGCAGAATATGAATTTATGGGCATCAAAGTTTCAATAGGTGATGTTATAAACAAATTGCCGGCTAAAGAATTACAAGACAAAGGTGTACTTGCAAATTGCCATGTTAATGTTTTACAAACACAAGATCATCCAATGTTTAAAAACTATCAAGAAGAATTAAAATGGCTAACTACGGACAGCAATAGAATGACTTGGATTGCACAAACCATAAAAGATATTTCATCATCGGGTAACACACTAATACTTGTAGATAGAATTTCCGCGGGAGAAATATTACAAAAAAAATTAAAGGATTCTGTGTTTATATCAGGATCAACTAAAAATACAGAAAGGAAAGAACACTACGATGAAGTGTCTACAGCACAAAGCAAAATTATTATCGCAACTTATGGGGTGGCATCTGTTGGAATTAATATTCCTAGGATATTCAATCTTGTTCTTATTGAACCTGGCAAATCTTTTGTGAGGGTAATACAGAGCATAGGTAGAGGCATTCGAAAAGCGGAAGATAAGGATAATGTTCAGATATGGGATATTACCAGCAGTTGCAAGTTTGCAAAAAGACATCTCACACAAAGAAAAAAGTTTTACAAAGAGGCAAATTATCCGTATAATATAGAAAAG
>MDTB01088376.1_pt1 | contig 14207 bp, 13 predicted proteins | sample 811161 | NCBI WGS metagenome assembly MDTB01 (sample SAMN05326650, study PRJNA326480) | marine metagenome | isolation source: seawater | place: Mediterranean Sea | collected 2009
ATGTGGTATAAATTTAATCCATTTGAGGGATCTGTTCGGGTGCCAATGATTGCCGCTGGCCCAGAATTCAAATCTGGGCGTGTAGAAACAGCGTTAACCTCTTTAGCTGACCTTCTTCCTACCCTTGTAAGTATTGCTAGCGAGACTGACGACAATGAATTTATAACTCCAATTGATGGAAAAAGTTTATTCAACCTTTCTGGAAAAAGTTTAGATGAAAATATTGTTTTCTTTGAATATTGTGGTGAAGGTGTGAATGCACCAGCTCTCATGTGTCGGCAGTCTCAATTTAAGTATGTCAGCTGTGGCGAAGACCCAGAAATGTTGTTTGATTTAGAGAATGATCCTAGTGAGCTCAACAATTTAGCGTTGCAAACTGCTTACTCTGATATCTTGTTAAGAATGAGAAAGCAAGTTGACAAACAATGGAATAAATCTGAATTGACTGCTAATGTTTTTGCGTCACAGCAAAAGAGACTCTTTGTCCAGGAAGCAATGAAGAATGGCACATTTCCATCTTGGGACTACACACCACTATTTGACGCCTCTCGCTCATATGTCCGTGGAGCGATTGACCCAAACACCACAGCAACAAAGTCTCGAAAACGGTTTCCTTTTGTGCCAACAACAAAGCCCGAAAAACCTAGGGTTAAAAATAAAACAGAATAAAATGTAGTTTAATTGATGAAAAATGATGCTATTTTGCACGTTGATTAAATCGCCGCCCCACGAGCGCAGACGCAATATTGGTTTTCTGAACATCAATTGCACCGCCAGCAATCCCCCATCCCCATGCATCTCTCATTTTTTGCTCAATCGGATAGGCTTTTGAATAGCCATATCCACCCATCAGTTGCATCGCCTTTCCAGTCACATCCCTGGTGATCTCATTGGCAAAACATTTCGCTATTGAACTATCGGCAACAGACGGCATGCCTTTTTCTGCATTAACAACGGCACGATAAAGGAGCAATCGGGCGGCATCGAGCTTCATTTTCATTTCTGCCAGACCAAGTTGGACAGCCTGAAACTCAACTAGTTCTTTTCCGAATTGCTGGCGTTCCTGAACATAAGCTAAAACATAATCAAAAGCAGATTGCGCACAGGCAAGACTCATGGTGGTATTACCACACCGCTCTAAATCAAATGCTTCCATCAGTTGCTTAAAACCGCCAGCAGGCACAATTATCTGATCAGCAATGACATTTACATCATCAAAATACATGTCAGCACTCGGAATCCCCCTAAACCCCATATGTTCCTCTGGCGCCCCAAAGGTAAATCCCTCGACACCATCGTGGACCAGCACAGCCCCAATGCCCTTTGCACCGGGCGCGTCAGACATTCGGCAGTAAACAACATAGGCATCTGCATGCCCTGCCCCTGAACACCATCGCTTTGTTCCCCTCAGAACAAAGCTTTTGCCATTCGGTACCAGCTCTGTTTTCAAGTCTGTCAGTGCCGTTCCAGCCTGAGGCTCGGACATGGATACAGCAACAATCATGTTGCCTGAACAGACATCTGGCAGCACACTACTCCGCATCTGTTCTGGTCCGTAATGAGCAATGGCAAGTGCTGGCCCGAAACAGCTTTCAAAAACAGGAAAAGCTGCCGCTACAGATACTTTTGCCAACTCTTCTAGAACAAGGACAGCATCCAGATGGCTCATACCGCCACCACCATAATGGGCAGGCAAGTTCACCCCCAGAAAACCCATTTCCGCATAGCGTTGAAGCAGAATACCCGGTGCAGGCAACCCAGTTTTTTCAATTTTATCTGCGTAATCTGCCAGTTCCCTTTGCGCAAACTGACGCGTGACATTCACTAATGCCTGCTGTTCTTCTGAAAGGGTAAAATCCATATCTTCCTCACTTGGTAAACTATATTTTCAGACTAAGTCCATTTTGTTGTTTTTCCAAGCAACCACATTCTGCTAACAATTGATTGACGCAGTTGAATTGTTATCATGCGCTTTGTTAGGGAGAAGTGCGGGCATGCAGGAAAACATAACAGGCCAAATGGCCCTTTCTGATATCAGAGTACTTGATTTAAGTCGTATTTTAGCAGGGCCGTCAGCAACGCAGATACTTGGCGATCTTGGTGCGGATGTTGTAAAAATTGAAAATCCAAAGGGTGGCGATGATACTCGTGGATGGGGGCCGCCCTTTATTGAAACGCCAGATGGGGAGCGAGCTGAAGCTGCATATTTTGCCTGCTGTAACCGAAACAAACGTTCAGTTACGCTTGACTTTAATCAGCCGGCAGATCTTGAAAAATTGAAAAAAATGGTATGCGCTGCAGATATCCTTGTTGAAAATTTTAAGGCAGGAAGTCTCCAAAAGTTTGGGCTGGATTATGACAGTCTGAGCCACTTGAACCCACGGATTATTTATTGCTCCATCACTGGATTTGGTCATTCAGGACCTTATGCCAACAGGCCAGGCTATGATTTTCTGATACAAGGAATGGGGGGTCTTATGAGCATTACTGGACAAGCAGATGGTACAGCTGGGGCAGAGCCAATGAAGGTTGGTGTTGCCATTTGTGATCTGTTTACTGGGCTAAATGCAGTCAGTGCAATATTGGCCGCTCTTCATTACAGGAACCGAACCGGCTCTGGACAGCATATTGACTGTGCTTTGTTAGACAGCCAAACCGCAATGCTGGCTAATCAGGCCTCCAACTGGTTGAATTGCGGCTTCACCCCTGAACGCATGGGCAATGCCCATCCTAGTATTGTTCCCTATCGCGTGTTTGCCGTCAGTGATGGTCATGTCATTGTGAATTGCGGAAATGATGCGCAATTTGCAAGATTAACAGCGGCTTTGAATATTCCAGAAATGGCTAATGATAATAAATTTCAGACAAATGAGGCGCGTTGTGAGAATAGAGCTTTAACAGATCAGCTGCTCTCAGATGCATTAGCTGGCTGGAAAAAGGATGATATTATCAACAAGCTTGAAGCTGTGAATGTGCCTTGTGGACCTATAAATGATATACCTTCCTTATTTTCAGACCCACAGTTGAAAGCACGCGAATTGGAAGTAGCCTTAGACCGAAGTGATGGCGCTGTCTTCAAAGGTGTTGCTTTTCCGCCGAAGTTCTCTAAGTCCCCTGCCCGTTATCGAAATCCACCGCCACAATTAGGCGCAGATAACCAGCAGATATTTGATGAATGGGATATCAAATAGCAGTGCGATATACCAACTGGCCCGTAATCAGACCCTTTCTTTTTTCAGCACGGTTTTAGCAGCATCAAAATCAGCACGCTTTTGGGCAATTTCCGCAGCAGAGAGCTTTTCAATATTAGCATAATCATCTTTCCAGTTTTTAACCCCCTGCCATTTTAAGGGATTGGTTACAGTCGTACGCGGCGCCATGGCTGTTGTCAGCATGCAAAGCGCATCATTCAGCATCTGCTCCTGAGATGGTCTGTCATCAGGGCGGCCACAGCTGTTACCTAACGGAAAATCAGAGAAGTAATACCGCGGCACGCCAACATGCTCAACAATATCTTTTGCGCAGCCCATAATTACTGTCTGCAGACCTGCCCTTTCAGCGGCTCTGGCAGCAAGCGCAAGGGATTGATGGCAGACCGGACAATTAGGTACGAGAATGAGGGAATCCACCTCATCTGCCAGGAGTTGTCTCACCAATTCCGGGCAATCCTGTTCACGATTGGTACGCTGTGAGCGGTTTGTAGGAAAACCATATACAAATGGAGCCAGCGCCCCAATTTCTTTTTTTTCTGCAGCTTGTTTCAGACAATTCAGGGGCAAATAGGTGTTTTTATCTGCAGCATGTGTGTGTGTTCTATCTATTGCAATATGAGAGATACGCAGATCAGGTTCAGGCACTACGGGCAATCGGTATACCTCATGGAATTTTGCAGCCGCATTATAGACCGCCCCTGGCCCTTGATCACCCTTGTCTGGTTGGTAGGGGGCAGCTGTAGTGACAACCGCCACACTCATGTCTTTCAAGGGCTTGTCAGGATGTGTGAAGGGCACATCATCAAAACACGCCCATTGATAAGGGTTGTTATATCCAAGTCCTAAATAGTAATCCGTCGTGCGCTGAATGTAAGAAATTGGACCTTGTGACATTAGGATCAACCTTCTTTATTCCCAAGCAAATGCGTCATTCTATTATTTGCGGCCATTATTTTGGAGCAAACTGTGCAGGCACTTTTGCTAAAATTCCTATCCATTTTTCAAGCTTTCCTGCCAGGCCTTTGCTTTTGCCCGTAAATATATCAATAATCTCAAAACCTGATTGTCCTAACATCTCTTCCAGCTCATCTTGACCAAAATATGAATAAAACCTGCCTAACTCATCGCGTTCTTGGCCTTTTCCAAGCTTTACCGAAACATAGAATACTCCAGACGGAACGAGAGCTGTAGCGGCTGCAGAGATATGAGAGAAAAAAGCGGCGCGTTCAACATGAAGTAGACTGAAATTAGCCCAGATACCGTCATATATTTGGTTTTCATTAAGATGAGAAAATTCAGCCTGCTTTGCATCCAGCTGGTAATCATTCCTAGCAGCCTCAACCATTTTGCTTGACGCATCCACGCAGAGAGGCCGCAATCCTCGCGCACGCATTTCTGCTGCAAGATAACCTGGACCACTGCCCCAGTCCAAAACATATGCACCAGCTTGCAGAGCATCTATGAAAGCGTTAAGAGGCTTTATATCAGGAAGCTTATCCACCATCTTTTTATAGGTGGTTATATTTTGGTCATAGATAGTTACCGTCTGCTTGTCAGTCATTGTACACCCACTAGTGAAGTGATTTCCTGTTTAAGAAAAAGTTAAATATATCATTATTTAAGCTGAAATATCAGTCCCACTCTGGAGCAATCGGCATCCTATCTTTATCTACAATTCGCAGTCCCTTCTTTCCTAATCTGTCTATGGCGGCGCTATCAGGTGCCGACAGGTTAAAGTTTAAAGCCTCGAGATTTGCACTTAGATTTTCAGGCTTTGTGGACATTGGATTTGCGGATACACCTTTCTGAACAATCCACCTTAAAATAATTTGTGCTTCACTGCGGTCATATTTTGCAGCCAGCGTCTTGATGACAGGATCACCAAAAATCCGACCTTTCGCTAAAGGACAATAAGCTGATAAAACAATGCCTAGACGGGTGGCTGCGGCAAATAATTTAGACTGGTCTAGATAGGGATGAAATTCAACCTGATTGCAGACAGGCATATCATCCAGTATTGCGCATGCCTCTTCCAACATTTCAATCGTATAGTTACTGACCCCTATCGATTTTGCGTAGCCCTTATTGGCCGCCTGCTGCAGCAATTCCAAGGCCTCACGGTTCTCTCCTGATGGTGTCGGCCAGTGAAGCAACAAAACATCAACATAATCTGTTTTTAAGGCCCTTAACGATTCTTCAACAGAAACCATGAATTTGTCTTTACCCAAATGCGCAGGCAAGACCTTGGTTGTTAAAAAAAGACTCTCACGAGGACACCCAATCTCAGCAAGGGCAGAACCCAAAGTGGCCTCATTTTCATACATTTGAGCTGTATCAAAGCCACGATAACCCGCTTCGAAAGCATGTTTGATGGCTGTCGCTAACTCATTTCCCTTTAAGGGAAAAGTTCCCATGCAGATAGGTACTCGTTGAAAGAAATATTGGCTCATCGCAATCTACACTCTTATGTTTTAGTTTATGGCAAATGTCGTTCGATAAAAATCTCATTGCCCTGTAACTGTTTCCATATAATTGGCAGCATCTCAGCGTAGGCTGAGCAAATAGATTTATTTGGGGGAGGCAGGTCATCTTTAATGACCTTATGTAATTTTGGTAAATTATAATAAGGGACCAAGGGAAACATGTGATGTTCAATGTGGTAATTCATATTTAAATAAATGAAACGGCTAAATGGATTCATAAGTACCGTGCGGGTATTAAGCCTGTGGTCGGTTACATTATCCCTAAGACCGCCATGTTGCAGGAACCCTGTCATGTTAAAGTGCCAAGCGCCGTAAAAACGGGGACCGCCAATTAACAAAATAGGAATGATTGATTGCAGGCTGACCGCTGCCAAACCAGTTACAATATAAACACAAAGCCAAATCCGCGCGACAATAAAGGCCTGTTTCTTAGCATGGTCAGGCACATAGAGGTTTTCATCAGGTTGGAGGCGCCCCATTATATGTCCCGCCATACGTCTCAGGCTGTCAATAGCATCAGGAATGCCAAAGAGATTTAGAAGAAGACGCGCTGCTGCTGGGGGCACCATAAGTGCAATTTCTGCATCCCGTCCAACCAATAATGTATCTGTATGGTGTCGTGCATGAGACCATTTCCATGTTACAGGGTTTCGGATGATCATGAAGCATGCTAAATGATAAACAATTCTGTTTAATCTAGCAGACTTGAAGGCCGTGCCGTGCCCGCATTCATGCCAACGCGCATCTGACCCTGATGTATATAGCGCTCCATAAATAAGCCAAAATGGGACAGAAAACCAGGACGGAGTCAGCAAAACTGCTGTCCAAGCTGACGCGAGCATGATTACATAATAAATCAAAATATCGAGTAGAGGACGCCCATTTTGGCGCTCAAGAAGCTTTTTCATAACCTGCCGGTCAACTGGAGTCTGATACCATTTTGGCGAGATCAGACCATGAATTGGCCCCCCTTGCTTCGCTGTTTTTACCAGATCATATTCACGCATGAAAGCTCTCTCATCATTGCAAAACTAAATTAAAAACAGGGACTTTTTATATGTCAATCGTGGTCAATAATGTCTATCTCACAGTGAGATCTGCCTTTATTCATTCACCTCAAAAGCCGTTGGGTAAAGCATAACAAAAGAATTAGTTTTAAATTCTGCTCATGACAGCACCTCACAAATTGCATCTAGCCCGTCTGTCAAAGCAGCAGGCCCAGGTTGGAGGATTAAGGGGGATTTAATTTCGTAAATATGCCCTGACTTAACAGCAGGTATATCCTGCCAGCCATCACGCGCTGCAATTTTTTCGGGCCTGACTTTTTTACCACACCAGCTAGCAAGAATAATATCTGGCGCAGCAGCTATTACCTGTTCAGAAGACACAAATCTATCTTTAGCAGATTTTTGTTCAGATAGAAGAGAAAAGATATCTTTTCCTCCAGCTATTTCAATAAGTTGGGATATCCATTTGATGCCAGATATCATCGGAGTATCCCATTCTTCAAAATAGACTTTTGGTCTGTGTTTACCGGCATACGCAGAAATTTTTACCAAACGCGCTTCATAATTTGATGCGAGCCTGTCTGCCTCCTTTGCTGCCCCAACGACAGCACCCAAATGACGTATCATTGCCAAAATGCCGGAAATATCGCGCTGGTTATAGGCCATCGTAGTGACCCCATTCCGGATTAGTTCACCTACAATATCAGCTTGCAAATCAGAAAACGTCAAAACAAGATCGGGGTCAAGTTTTAGAATTTTAGGTATATTTGCTGATGTAAATGCAGAAACACGCGGTTTTTGCGCACGTACTTCTGGAGGACGCACAGCATATCCAGAAACACCGACAATCTTTTCTTGCTGACCGAGCAAATAAAGAGTTTCAACTGTTTCTTCTGTCAGACAGATAATTCGTTCCGGGGGAAACCGTGACATAGACATGGAAACCTCATTCTAGCAGCAGCCTAGCTTACTTCACATCGACCTGCTTAAGCCTATCAAGACAAATGCACCACATAACAATACCCGTCCGACATCCTGAACATACCACTATGAGGTAATGTAGTAGAATGCACTAGATTTGTTATAACCAAATAGGGCAAATATACCCCTGCTCAATCTGATTATCGTATGATTTTAAACTCAGTTTGCTGAAAATATAGCTCATCAGGCGACAACAGTGCAGATGGGAAATGAGGGTGATGCGGCGCGTCTGGCCAAAGCTGGGCTTCCAATGCGAGACCTGAACACGGTCCATACACATGACCGTTCAACCCCTTAACACCGGATGATAGGTTTGCACCGTCATATATCTGCAATCCTGGCTCTGTTGTGCTGAGTTCAAGCGTCAGACCTGCTTGTTCAGCTGATAACCACGCCACTGTCCGGATAGGCTGACGAGCAGCAGATAAGCAGAAATTATAGTCAATAGCCTGATTGAATGGCAATGAGGTGGGCAGGCGGAAATCAAAATCTGTTTCACTGACAGATAAAAGCTCATCTGTTGGAATTAAGTCTCTGTCGACAGCCAGATACTGGTCAGCGTTAACCTGTAATTTATGGCCATGCATATCTGACATACCCGTCAGATTAAAATAGCTGTGCAGGGCAAGATTGCAGACGGTTGGTGCATCTGTTCGCGCACGTAGTTGTGCAGAAAGCGCATCATCACCCTTGAGCTGCCATTCAAGCTCTATTCGCAACCGTCCAGGAAAGCCCATATGACCATCAGGCAGAACCACTGCAAAAATTACACTATCTGTATGATATTCAACAATGTCCCACAGTTGTTTTCCAGTGCCCGCCTGCCCGCCATGCAAAGTGTGGCGACCACGGAAATTGTGGTCCAACTGAAACTCTTTACCCTGAATGGAAAGATGGCCATTTGCAATCCGGTTGGCAACGCGGCTAACAGTTGCCCCAATATAGCCCCCAGCTGTTTCATAAGCAAAAATATTGTCAAAACCGAGAACAAGTGGAGGAGCATATCCAGCAAGGCGCAAATCCTGCAATATACCGCCATAATTCAATACATGAGCTGTCAGATTACCGTTGGTTAGTATAACGCGCTGAACAGTGTCACCTGATTGTGTCTGACCAAAATTCTCAATCATCTTTTCGCATATGTTCTAACCTGTCTGCAGCAGACGTGTCTTATCAGATACTGACTTTAATTCCGGTAGGCGATGATCTCAGTTAGAATTTCAGTCAGGGTGCGGCTATCGCTGAAATCAGGTGCCTTGCCCTCCCCCACTGCCTTCACAAATGCCTCAACCATCGACTGATAATGGTCACATGGCTCAAAGGTGACCGTTTGCCCCGGTCCGAGCAAGCTTTCCTTTCCGGCAGAAACATGAGCCCATCTGGCAGTTGTCACTTCCGGCGGGTTAAAAGGTACATCCAGCTGGGCCCATCCATCTGTGCCAACAACTCTGACCAGCTGGGACAGGCTTGCGCCGCTAGAGACGCTAATACTTGCCGTCCTGCCGTTTCCAAATTCAAGAAGTGCGGTTGCTGATTGTTCCACATCCAGATGCTGTTCAGCCAAAACAGTGGCTGAGAGCAGCTTCGGCGTGGCGCCGAATATACGTAAGCCCGCCAGTACGCAGTAACAACCGATATCCCAAACAGGTCCACCGCCCCAGGCAGCGATATTGCGGATATTACCTTCTGGTTGAGGTGGATATGAAAATTGTGAAGAAAGGTGATAATGCGCACCAATATCCAGCTCGATCAGCCAGTCCCATTGTGGATGATGCCGAACCATGAAAGCTTCATAAATATAACATCCGTTCTGTACAGAGGTGCGTTCAAGCTGGTCAATTTCCTCACTGTTCAATGCCATTGGCTTTTCACATAATACAGCTTTTCCAGCTTCCATCGTGCGCACAGACCAGGGCACATGCAAATGATTAGGCAGTGGTATATAAACAGCTTCCACCTCAGGGTTTGCAAGCACATCCTCATAACTTCCAGTTTTTACACCTTGCCAGATATCGTCACTTACTAATGCCAATTCATCGCGTCTGCCCAAATGTACAATGTCACAACCCGCCTTTCGCAGCGCTGGAACCAGTTTTTCACGGGCGATTTTTGCATCTCCCAAAATACCAAAGCGCAAATCAGCCCTCCATCATCAGCCTGTTTCAAGGAAATTTAACGCTGCGCGTTGTCTGGGAAAAGCCTATGATGAATTTGCAGGTTGGTAAAGAGAATGTAGCTCTGTGCTAAAGCATAAAACGGTATCCACAGACATCTGTCCTTGAGACAGCCTGTCATTCAGATCTGTTTTTTGCAGGCAGATATATTTCTTTCAAGAGCTTGTTTAAAGCGTGCCCGATCTGACGCTGAGTAGGCACGACCACCTCCCATTTTTGCCATATCAAGCGGTTGCGCTGCGCGCAAATCAGCCATTAAATCTCGGCTGGCAAGCTGATTACCAATATTCTGTGCGGACAATTCTGACCCATCGGGCCGCAGCACAAAAGCGCCTGCCTTGATTACCTCTGCTGCCAGCAGAATATCGTTTGTGATCACCAGATCGCCGGTATCAACTGAGTCTGCGATCCATTTATCAGCTTCATCAGGTCCTTGCGAAACGTATTTCATATCAATCAGGGCATGCGGATAGGGCCGCACACCCCCATTAGTGACCATGACTAACCTGATCTGATGGCGCAAAGCAAAGTCGATCGCTTCTTGACGAACTGGACAAGCATCAGCATCAATAAAAATCATTTTCACTTCCTTTGCTTTTCATGATGAAACTCTATCATTGATGATGGTCACGTTATCACGCATAAAGAAGTTATGTTTGAACTAGATCAAAGACTTGATAAAGATACCGAATTCATCGCCGACTGGGGAGAGTTTTCCATTCGCCTCATGAAAGATGAGAGATTTTTCTGGCTGTTGATTATACCGCGCCTGACTGGCGTTACAGAATGGCATGAACTGCCAGACAAACAGGTGACAACACTTACAAAGTTAATCATATATCTCAGCAAACAAGTAAAAATTATTGACAAAGCAGACAAAATTAATGTCGCCGCATTGGGAAATATAGTCAGCCAATTCCACATTCATCTTATCGCGCGCCATTCTGGGGATGCGGCTTGGCCTGGTCCTGTCTGGGGGGCTGGACAGGTTGTACCTTTACTTGCTGATACTCAAGATTTCCGCACCAAAGCCGTCCGCAAGTTATTGGCGGATTTCTCCTCTTAGCCCTAATCCGCAGCTTCTTCGTGCGCGAATAAGTAGAGAAACCTTCTGGCCTCGGTTGGCCTTCCCATCGGAGTATTTTATGTCTGTCACCATCCATTGGTTTCGTTTTGATCTGCGTTTGTCTGATAACCCTGCACTGACCGCAGCTGCGCGTTCTGGCCAGGTTGTTCCTGTTTACATTTTGGAAGACCAAATCGGGGAAGCAAAAGGTCAGACAACTTCCATATTGCAACAAACCTATGCAATGGGCGGGGCAAGCAAGCTATGGCTGCATTATGCCCTCAGCTCACTTCAATCTGACTTGCAAGACAGGCTTATCCTCAGACGTGGAAGCGCAGAGCACATATTGGGTGAACTTATCGATGAAACAGGTGCACAACAAGTAACAATGACACGCTGCTATGCGCCGCATCAGTTAGAGACAGACAGAAATATTCAACAAAAATTGAAGGAAAAAGGGGTCAAGGTCACTGTCGAAACTGGCAATCTACTCTGGGAACCTGAGCAAATCAGAAAACAGGATGGCACACCCTATAAAGTGTTTACCCCTTTCTACCGGCGCGGCTGCCTGACTGCAGATCCGCCACGCCAGCCCCTACCCCGTGCGAAAATTGAATTTTTCACTGAAAAAGACATTCGCAGTCTGACAATTGAGGCATTGGACCTGAAACCTTCCCTGAACTGGACTGATGAAGTGGCTTCAAAGTGGGATATTTCAGAAACTGGCGCAAAGACGGCACTTCAGCGGTTTATTATGTCAGATCATTCTGACGGGTTAAGTGATTATGCAGAAGGCCGGAATTTTCCGTCCAAGACGGCAACATCTAGGTTGTCTCCTTATTTAAAATTTGGCCAGATTTCTCCGCATCAAGCTTGGTATGCAGCTGATGGCCATTTCAATTCAGCAGACCAAAATCTGGATATATTCCGCTCAGAACTAGGTTGGCGGGAATTCTCCTATCATTTGCTGCACACACACCCGCACTTAAAAACAAAACCTCTACAGGTGAAATTTGCAGAATTTAAGTGGTTAAATGAGCCTGAACATCTTCGAGCCTGGCAGACAGGACAAACAGGTTTTCCGATTGTTGATGCCGGCATGCGAGAGCTCTATCAGACAGGCTACATGCATAATCGGGTTCGAATGATCGTGGGTTCATTTCTGGTAAAAAACCTGCTTCTCGACTGGCGACATGGTGAAGCCTGGTTTTGGGATTGCCTGTTTGACGCAGATGCTGCCTCGAACACAGCTAGTTGGCAATGGATTGCGGGATGCGGGGCTGACGCTGCTCCATACTTTCGTGTTTTTAATCCAATAACGCAAGGGCAGAAATTTGATTCTGATGGCGAATATACACGGCACTATGTTCCTGAATTGGCAAATATGCCGTCTAAATATCTTTTTAATCCGTTTGATGCGCCAACAAATGTTTTGCAGCGTGCGGGCGTAACGCTGGGCAAATCGTATCCGCATCCGCTCGTCGATGTAAAAACATCGCGATTGCGAGCCCTTGAACATTTTGCCGCTCTGCCAAAGGCTGCATCATGAAAAAACTTATTCTCATTCTGGGCGATCAACTTAGCCATAATTTGAGCAGCTTAAAGTCGGCCGACAAGACTGTTGATATTGTGCTGATGGCTGAGCTGCGTTCTGAGACTGGCTATGTAAAACATCACAAGAAAAAAATTGCGTTTCTATTTTCTGCAATGCGCCATTTTGCTGAAGAACTGCGCGCTGATGGCTGGCAAGTTGACTATCGGCAATTATCTAAGCCTGATACGCAGCATGATTTTACAGCCACAGTTCAACAAGCAATTCTGTCTCATCAACCTGATCAGTTGATTGTCACAAAGCCTGGTGAATACAGAATCTTGCAGGAAATGATGAATTGGGAAAAAATCCTTTCTTGTGCTGTTCATCTTCTTGAAGATGACCGTTTTTTTGCGGCAACAGAAGAATTTGAAAGTTGGGCAGAGGGGCGCAAACAATTACGCATGGAATATTTCTACCGTGAAATGCGGCGTAAAACAGGTTTGCTTATGGAAGGCGAACAACCAATTGGTGGGCAATGGAATTATGATTCTGAAAACCGCAAACCGCCAAAACAAGGCCTGAAAATTCCTCCTCCAACCAGATTTATACCTGATCAGGTAACCCGTGATGTACTAACATTGGTTGAACGTGAATTTGCAGATCATTTCGGCGACTTATATCCTTTTGACTTTGCCGTAACAGCCGCGCAGGCCCGTCAGGTTCTTGATGAATTTGTTGCACAGCGCCTGCAGCAATTTGGCAGCTATCAGGATGCTATGCTGGCTGATGAACCCTTTATGTTTCATGCACATATTGGCTTTTATCTAAACTGTGGTTTGTTATCGGCAAAAGAGGCTGTCGTTGCGGCTGAACAAGCCTATCACAACGGTCAAGCCCCGCTGAATGCTGTTGAAGGCTTTATCCGGCAAATTTTGGGCTGGCGAGAATATGTGCGCGGCCTGTATTGGCTGAAAATGCCGGACTATAAACAGCTGAATTATTTTCAAGCAACGCGCACCCTGCCCGCATTCTTCTGGACAGCAAAAACCGATATGCGCTGCCTGAATATCTGTGTGAGTGATACGAAGAAATATGCCTATGCATATCACATTCAAAGGCTAATGGTTCTGGGTAATTTTGCACTTTTGGCTGGCCTTCGCCCAGATGAGGTGAATGAATGGTATTTAATTGTCTTTGCTGATGCCTACGAATGGGTTGAACTGCCAAATGTGTCAGGCATGGTTCTGTTTGCAGATGGCGGCATGTTGGCCAGCAAGCCTTATGCTGCGGGCGGGGCATATATCGACAGAATGTCGGATTATTGTTCATCCTGCCGCTATCAGGTGAAATTGAAAAATGGTTCCGATGCGTGTCCATTTAATTATCTTTACTGGGATTTTTTAATTCGCCATCGCGACAAGCTGAACCGTAATCCACGTCTAGGCATGATTTACCGAACACTTGATAAAATGGATGAGGAAAAACAGCTGAATATTAAACGTGACGCGCAAACCTTTCTCAACCAGTTGTACTGATGGTTTCTTATCTAAAAGCGCTAGTCTTTGTGCAAAAAATTAGCTAAAACCTATCCTTAGTCCCGTCTGTCAATGCTCCTCTTCATGCTGTTTTCTTCATTTACAAAACTTCCAAATTTTGGCGTTTTTCTGGGATTGTTTGGGGCGCTTGCCATCACCCCAGATACACTATTCATGCGTCTGTCAGAAATGGATGCCTGGGTTATGATGGTATG
>MDTB01104530.1_pt1 | contig 14206 bp, 11 predicted proteins | sample 811161 | NCBI WGS metagenome assembly MDTB01 (sample SAMN05326650, study PRJNA326480) | marine metagenome | isolation source: seawater | place: Mediterranean Sea | collected 2009
GGACCGTTACCTTCAGTGGGTTAGTAGCACTGAGAATAGGATCTATGTTGGACACTTCGGTGTCCTCATGATTCCTTGTCTACTGACTGCTACCACTGCATTTATCATGGCATTCATTGCCGCACCACCAGTTGACATTGATGGAATTAGAGAACCAGTCGCAGGCTCCCTGCTCTACGGAAACAACATTATTAGCGGGGCAGTCGTCCCGTCTTCCAATGCCATCGGTCTACACCTCTACCCAATCTGGGAGGCATTCTCACTTGATGAGTGGCTCTACAATGGAGGACCCTATCAAATGGTCGTCTTCCACTTTCTCATCGGTGTCTTTGCTTACATGGGACGCGAATGGGAACTTAGTTATCGACTCGGAATGAGACCTTGGATTTATGTGGCATACTCCGCACCCGTTGCTGCTGCGACAGCAGTCTTCCTCGTCTACCCGTTTGGTCAAGGTTCATTCTCTGATGGAATGCCGCTTGGCATCTCGGGTACCTTTAATTTCATGCTGGTCTTCCAAGCAGAACACAACATCCTTATGCATCCCTTCCACATGTTGGGAGTCGCAGGCGTTTTCGGAGGTGCACTCTTCAGTGCCATGCATGGTAGCTTGGTCACGAGTTCCCTCGTACGTGAAACAACAGAAAATGAATCTCATAACAAAGGTTATAAATTTGGTCAAGAAGAGGAGACCTATAACATCGTTGCAGCGCACGGCTATTTTGGTCGCCTTATTTTCCAGTACGCTAGCTTTAACAACTCTCGTTCCCTTCACTTCTTCCTCGCTGCTTGGCCTGTTGTTGGTATCTGGTTTACTAGCTTGGGCGTCTCTACAATGGCGTTCAATCTAAATGGTTTTAATTTCAATCAATCAATTATTGATTCTGAATCTCGCGTCATTAATACTTGGGCTGACCTACTCAACAGGGCTGACCTGGGTCTTGAGGTGATGCATGAGAGGAACGCACATAACTTCCCACTCGATCTAGCCACCCATACAGCTCCCGCTATCGCCTAATCAAATGAGTTATTTACCACGAGTACGAATAGTAGAATTCCGCGTCGGTGCTCCGGGTGGTAACCTACAAGAAATGATGATTATGGAGTGGGAGGATAGTAAAGGTCATCCCTTTACACCTTTACCTCCTACCCCACCATCTGATACATTAACTGTTACTGACCCTACTGAAACAAGTGGAAGTACTGAACTAGGTTCTACCTTGACTGGTACACCTGCTACTTATACTGGTGGTAAACCTCCCATTGTTATTCAAACAAGATGGGAACGTAGTAATGATGGTCTCACTGATTGGGATAACGTTACTGAATGGACAGTTGATGGACCAACTACCTACACTACAGTAGCTGCAGATGATGATAAGTATCTGAGGTTTCATACCCAAGCTACAGATGCAGACTTATATGTAGCGGGTAGCTTTGGTAATGCTGTCGGACCTATGACACCTGACCCCATTGAAATACAACAAGCTACTAAGCTAAGCAATGGTGCGTTCCTCAACCCACCAGAAGTCTACGACTTTGAAACCATTAACTGTGTGGCTGCTGTCTTCCAAGGTGGGTTTGGTTCATTAACTGAACAATACCGATTCCAAAAGGACACTGGTGCTGGATGGAATGCTGTAGGTGGGTGGGGAGCTGGTCTCCCTACATACAATGTATCTCAAGCTAATGTAGGAGACCTGCTTAGGTTCCAATCTAGAGCTACTGATACTTTAGGTAATACAAAGATTAGTAACTCTCCAGCTACTCAAGTTGGAGTAGCTACTACATTAGGTACAGTAGAAATAATACCAGCAGCTGCTAACGTTGCGCCTGCTAGTACTACAATTTTAGATGGTCAACATGACGGTACTTCAACAAATGTTATGTACATTTGGGAGATCCGTAGTGGTCCTGGTCAAATCACTAGCCCTACTAACATGGGACAAAGTGTACAAGTAGAAGCAACAGGACAACCTGGTGCCACCATACAAGTACAATGTACTTTTATTGATCCCTCATCTAGCGATAGTCCCAAGGGAGCGCTAGCTACTCTCGTTATTCAATAACCAATGTCTTACATACAAGAAGTAATCGCAGTGGTGCCACCGGGTAGTCCGTTAGCACCCTCCGTAGTTTCACCCCAACTGCAAGCGGAGATTAATCAAATCAAGCAAGAGCTTGCACTACAACCTGAATACTTTCTTCGCTGGGGTCTCTCTACTGGAGCCTTGTACGCTGAAGAAGTCCGTGTAAACAATTAATTAACTATGGCAACAAATATTCTTAGCGTACTTGGTGTAGATTCTCTTGCACTACGTGGCTATCAAACTGAATACAATCGCTTCTCTCGTTTCTTTAAGAATGAAGCAGAAGCAGTGCAAGCTGTGACTACAGGAGACTATGTACCTGTACCTGGTATCTCCAACCTCGTGATCATCGGTGGTCTAGGTATCATGCTTTGGTCATTCGACTTGCAGAACTTTATTGGTGTGGCTGAGCTCCAAGCAGCTGGCAACCAAGCTAACAAGTACATCTTGATTGATGGTGCTAATGACCATGTCCAATTCGATGCACTGGCTGGTGGTTCTGAAGCAGTCTTCGATTTAAGCAAGGACTTTTCATTTGGTGTGACCATGGTTGGTCTTGGTAATGAAGGATCCTCTGATGGTGCTTACGTTACTCTGGCTAGCAATGGTAACACTGCTGTCTACCTCCGTCGTGGTGGTAGCAACTGGGGTTTCTATGTGGGTGCTGGTAATGCTAATGCTGGTGTCAATACCTGGGTATCACCTGGAGTATCTGACCGTATCCTCCTCACCTACAATGCTACTACCTATCGTATGAAGTACTACCTGGGTGACCCAGCTACTGGTGTCTACGCAATGCGTGGTAACTACTTCGTCTCCTCTGCTATCCGTACCAACAACACTGTTGATGGTGTGCTTAAGGTTGGAGATGGTGTAGACTCTGGTATTGTCACTGGTCAACATTGGGATGGTGGTCTGAACAACATGATCATCTCTGACCATGAACTAACTGGTCCTCAGATTGCTGAGTACTTCCAGAGTGGTGAGCAGTATGATTCGAATGAGTTCTATGATGACGTGACTACTTGGTCTAAGTTTGGTGAGGACGTGTACCCTAATGTCACTGATGTAAAGGGTAACGCTACTCAAGGTGCTCTGATCAATGGTACTGAATCCGACTTTGCTGATGTACCGGAGGTGTAAATGACTATTCCTAATTACGATCTTACTGATACTACTCAGACCCTATCAATCAGCCGTGTACTGTACATGACTGATAACCCTGTAACTGATCGACTCTTCATTCCTGTCAATGCTCCTCCGGGTGGTGTTGATTATGGTCCTCCTGAGTCGGATAACACTGCAGCACAACGCCTCCAGTCTCTTCTGATGACTGGTTATAATGTTGATGCTGGTATTCCTTGGGGTCAAGCTGAGCTTGGCTCTAACCAGACTGGTGTCAAGGACATCACTCTTACTCGAGTGTCTGGAGATGGTTCTACTGGAACAGCTCAGGTCTATGCTGCTGCATACACTGCCCAGCCTACCGGTCTTAATGTAGGAACCCTAACTTATACCTGGGTTGCTAATGGTGCTGGTCTTTCTAACGATGCTGGTATTGCTGTAGCTGGTCAAGCTGCTCAACGTAGCTTTACTCCTTCTGGTACTGGTACTGTAACTTACTCCTGTACCATCACTTCTAACCAAGCTGATGTAACAGGTAACATTGGATACGTTGCACAACAAATTACATGATCGCTCTTATCAAGCCCATCCTGTTTGCCTTTTTTAAGTCAAACGCTGTTAAGAAACTCCTTTGTGATCTAGCTGAGAAGCTAGCCAAGGAGTCTGATAATACTTTAGATGACCAAGCAGTCGCCGCTCTGCGGATTGCACTGAAGGTCTGAAACGTACGTCCGTTCATCCTTCGGGACGCATGACGTGGTAGCATGGAACGGGGCTATCATCATTGGATTAATCCCATGACTGTACGTTATGTATATCGTGGTGTGGCTTATACCCGCACCCGCTGAGTCTGGTGACATGGTGGGAGGTTCGATTCCTCCCTTAGCAATTTGACTAAAGCCCATGCGTGGATACCTTTAGTCGAACCGGTTTGACTTGAACCTATCATGTCACAACAATACAACTTAATAACTTTCTGCGCAGAGAGACTCTTGCAAACAACTCTCTATTAATACAATGACTGCTCCACAGGTACCGGGTAACGTAAACTATACGACGACAACCCCTACCCCACTTGGTTCAAATAACTCTAACCCTCAACTTAGCCTTACCCAATCCACGGGTCCTAACGTTGATGGTTATAACCCTGGCAATAATAATGCCAATGCCGCTAACAACGGCAAGTATGCTACATACCTAAAGCTGTTCAGCGGTGAGGTATTCAAAGCCTATGAGGCTGCCTGTATCGCTAAAGGTACAGTTCAGAACCGCACCCTTACCAACGGTAAGTCCATGCAGTTCATCTTCACAGGTCGCATGACTGCGGATTACCATACTCCTGGTACTCCTATCCTCGGCGAAGGCAACCCGCCTTTGGCTGAGAAGACAATCGTGATGGATGACCTCCTGGTCTCCAGCGCTTTCGTCTATGACCTTGACGAGACTCTTGCTCAATACTCCTTGCGCTCTGAGATCTCCAAGAAGATTGGCTACAGCTTGGCTGAAGCATACGACAAGAAGATCTTCCGTACCATTGCACTGGCTGCTCGTGAAGCACACCCGGTGACTGCACTGCCTGGTCCTGAGCCCGGTGGTTCGATCATCCGTATGGGTGCTAACAATGCATACAATGCACAAGCTCTCGTAGACTCCTTCTTTGAAGCAGCTTCGATTCTTGACGAAAAAAATGTACCCCGCGAAGGTCGTGTAGCTGTGCTGGCTCCTCGTCAGTACTATGCTCTGATTTCCCAGGTCTCTACTAACATCCTCAACCGCTTCTATGGTGCCGACCAAGGTTCCATGAACTCTGGTGAAGGTCTGTATGAGATCGCTGGTATCCAGATCAAGCGTTCCAACAACCTGCCCTTCCTGCTCCAAGGTACCGGCGCTGCTGGTGCTGTGGAATCAGTCCCTGGTGAGAACAACTGGTATGGTGGTGACTTCACTACCCATGCTGGTCTGATCTATGCTAAGGATGCTGCTGGTGTGTTGACTGCAATTGGTCCTAGTGTACAAACCACTGGTGCTGATGTCCGTGCTATGTATCAGGGCGACCTGATCATTGGTCGTCTGGCAATGGGCGCTGGTACTCTGAACCCTGCTTGCGCTATCGAACTGCAAGCTGCTGACTAATCGGAGGTAGCAACATGGCACGTTTTGTTAATGCTGGGATTGGACTGGCGTCTTCTATTACTGAAGCACCTGCTCCTCCCATTGAAATTGTCGCTGCTGCTGACAATAAAGCAGGTTACAGCCTCACCAATGCTGCCAACACTGAGCTGGATGTTACACTAGTAAGTGGTCAAGAACTGACCCTTGTAAACAATGGTGGTTTCGGTTATGATACCGCTGTCACCAATAGCACTGCCTTCACTGAAGTTGTTAACCAACAGACTGGTCAGGGTTCTCAAGCCCTCCCAGACCTTGGTACTCTTACCATCACCACTACTGTGGCAGGTGGTCAGATCATCAGGTGTGTTGTCGGTAACAACGTCGGTAGCAATGCTCAATCTGGTGACACCTTCACTGTTGACAACAACTCTGCTGGTGCTGTACTTGCTCGTGTAATGATCCCTTGAGGTAATACTATGGCAACTGTAAAGGCATACTCTGTATGCAAGTCCAACGGAACTAATACTGATTCCGCTATTTATAGCTACGGTCCTTCAACTGCGTTGCAGGATGGTAGTACTCTAGCCTTTGACGCTGCAACTCCCGAAGATGCAATGCGTACTGGGCTTAGTCAAGCTTATTCCCATGGTGGAATTGCTTCGACTGATGCGAATGCAGTCTATCAACTTCAGAATGAAGGACTGACTCCTACGCTCATCAATGGTGGCACCGTCGGTGCTGCTACTGATCTGACTCTTGACACGGCAGGTGCGGGTAATGCTAATTACCCCAGCTGTACTGTCATTGTTAGCACCACTAACCTGAATGCCACTAATACTGGTGCAGGTCTGCTGGTTACTGTAACTACTACTGCTGCTGGTATCCCTAGCACAGTAGCTGTTCTCAGTGCTGGTGCTGGTTACAACGCTGCTGATACTGATACTGTGGGTTTGGATGCATTCCCCGGTTCTGAAGTAACAGTCACCGTTTGATATCTGGGGAGTCTTCGGACTCCCTTTTTTTTATTTGTATGTGAGACTCACAAGACCTATGGCTTTTAAACTCGATAGTGACCTATCCGCTGTAAACTCAATACTGGGTGCCATTGGTCAGGCACCAGTCACCACCTTAAACTACTCCAACCCTGAACTAGGGTTGATCATGAACCTCCTTGAGGAGACCAACATTGATGTACAGTCCGAAGGCTGGTACTTCAATACTGAGAATGATTTATCTTTTACAATTATTGGTGGTACTGGAGCTGATCAGAATCGAATCTCTGTACCACAGAATGCATTAAATATGAAAATCTCTGGCGGTGATGTCTGGCGCTTTGCTAAGGTTACCGAAAGACAAGGCTTCCTCTATAACAAAACCGATCACACCTATGACTGGTCTAACTGGAATGGTGGTAAGGTGTACTGTGATGTTGTCTGGCATTGGGAGTTTGAAGATGTACCTCCTACTTTCCAACGATACATTACTCTACGTGCTTCTACCCGAGCTGCTACTCAACTAGTCTCTAACCCTGAACTCTTCCAACTACTCAGCACTCAAGTAGAAATGCAACGTGCTGCATGTGTACAAGAGAACTGTGACATGGGTGATGACACCTACTTTGGCTGGCCAATTGATAGTGTTTATCGTTCCTACCAACCCTACCGTGCACTAGCACGAGGACAGTATGCTGCTCAGCCTCTTGGTCCTCTCTCATCCCGTACTCCTCGTATCCGCTAATGTCAAGTGTAACTCAGAAGATCCCTAATTATATCGCTGGCATATCAGAACAGCCAGACGAACTAAAGTTCCCCGGTCAAGTTAGGGATTTGCTTAACTGCGTACCTGACGTTACCAAGCAACTTATCAAAAGACCGGGGAGTCGATTCCTTAATAACGTAGAGAACTCTACGACTGTTGAATGGTTCAGCTACTACCGTGATGAAGCTGAGCAATACATTGGATGTGTAGAACAGGATGGTCAGGTTAGAATTTGGAATGTTGTAACTCAACAAGAAGTAGGTTGGGAGGGTGGTCAGACCTTAGACTATCTCCAGCACACAGATCCTGATGCTATTCAGTTCCTTACTGTTAATGACTTCACCTTTGTAACCAACAGAGAGATCCTACCTAGGATGCTGCCTGCTGGTACTGCTGCTTCTAATCGTTCTGTTCAATGCTATGCAACACGTTATACTGGCGGCGCTGCTAGTGCTAACAATATCACTACTACTAATATTAGTGGTACTGGTCAAGATCTAACTGTCAATGTAGTTGCTGATGGTAATGATCCTGGTGACATAACTGCAGTTACTATTAATGCAGCGGGTGGTGGTTATCAGAATGGTGATCGCTTCACTATTGATGGTTACCCTGGTGCTGCTTGTGTCTTCCTTGATGATGCACAGAGTCCTCCCGAAGTACCCGAAGGATATGCAGAAGTTAAGATCCTCGCCTATGGTCGTGAGTATGCTATTACGCTGCTTAACGCTGATGGATCAGAGATTGGTCAAGCTACTTACAGTACTCCTGCTGCTGCTACTACACAGATCTCTGTCGATGAAGTCTTAACTGGTTGGGAGACTGGACTACAAGGCTTTGGTTTTACCACTGAGATTATTGGTAATGGTATCTACTTCACAAGAGGTGAGGAGTTTAGCATTACTATTCTAGATACTCAGCTAATGAATGGTTTCACAGATGATGTGAACTCTTTTGATAGACTACCTTACCAATGCCATGATGGTATGATCGTAGAGGTTACTAACACTGACTCTACTGATGAGGATAACTTCTTTGTCAGATTCAATGGTGACAATGGTGTGTCTGGTGTTGGTGTTTGGGAAGAGACCGTAGCACCAAACCTATTCATCCGCTTTGATCCTACTCGCATGCCTCACCAGATAAGGCGTAATGCGAATGGTACCTTTACTGGTCTAGAGATACCATGGACTGCAATGCCCTCTGGGGACTACGATACCAACCCTCTACCTAGCTTTATTAACCGTGAAGATCCAACAGGAGACGGGTTCCCTATCAACAAGATGCTACTCTTTAGGAACAGACTCTGTTTCTTATCACAAGAGAATGTCAGTACCTCACAAGCCGGTGGGTTCTTCGATCTATTCGCAGACTCTGTACTGTCCCTTAGTCCACAAGACCCTATCGATATCGCAGCATCTTCTAATCAACCTGCCGTTCTATTTGATGGGTTGGAGATTAACAACGGACTTGTACTCTTTGGTGAGACACAGCAGTATCTCTTAAGTAGTGAGGACTCAGCTGTTGGTCTTACACAGGACACTGTGAAGCTCAGTAGTATTGCTAACTTCCTGTACGATAGGCAGATTAGACCTGTGTCTATGGGTACTACTCTTGCCTTTACTAACATGGGAGGTAGTAGTTTTAGATGCTTTGAGATGGCACAGATTGACCTACAAGGTGAGCCTAAAGCTAGTGAACTAACTAAAGTTATATCTCTACTCCTACCTAATAACCTGGTTAGTATTGCAGACAGTAAAGAGGGTAACCTTTTAATGTTTGCTACAGATGATGAGTCTAGAGAGAATGAGGTATGGGGATATCGTTACTTTAATGTAGGAGATGAAAGGAAACAATCAGCATGGTTTAGGTGGAAAGCACCTGGTCCAGTGCTGTATCATACCATTATGCGTGACACTTACTATGCTGTCATACGTGTTAATGATGAGAATAAGATCCTTGCATTTGATATTAAGGAGACAGAAAACACAGCTCTTCTTAATAATGACTTTAGAGTACACCTTGACAATCGGGTTACAATCGATGTAGACACTGCCAATGTAACGTTTAATGCCACCACTCGAACTACTACTTTTGATGTACCTAATAACTCTATTGAGAACTTTACAGCTCTTAGGATCCTCCAAGCGCAACCCTTAATACCAGTTACTACTGCTCAAAATGTAGCAACCACTACTGTAATAGGTAGAGGAACTGGCCTAACGGTTAATGTGACAGTTGATGGTAATAATTTAGTCAATAATGTAGCCATTAACAACGCTGGTACCAATTATTACAATAGCGATGTATTTACTATTGACGGATACCCTGGAGTTCTGGTACAATATGAACATGGTCAAGTCTACGCCTACAGTTTAGTAGATGGAGACTACGATCAAGTAACTGTTAACGCAGTAGGTGCTCAGTGGCGTGGTACAGTAGATGGAGACTGGAGAGAAAGGGACTTTATCATTGGTTACCTGTTTGACATGTCTGTCTTAATCCCTAGGTTTTATAAAGTAGTAGATGCCAACCAAGTAGTTCGATCTGATACCCGAGCATCCCTAGTTATCCACCGTTTCAACCTAGAAGCAGGAGCTAGTGGTGTATTTGACGTAACCCTAAAGAGATTAGGTTATGATGACTATACTGAAACTTACTATCCAATTGTAGCTGATACTTATAAAGCCAATACCCCAATGATAGCAGAGAGTCTCACCCGTATCATTCCCTGCTACATCAGAAACAAACAATTGGATGTAGAGTTACACTCTCGACATCCATCCCCCTTTACGCTCTTTTCTATTTCATGGGAAGGAGACTTCTCAGATAAATATTATAGGAGTGCAAAGTAATGGATCCATTTACAATTGGTCTGACGGCTGCCCAGTTTGGGGCATCAGCTTTAGGAGCCTTTGGTGAAGACTCTGCTAAAAGAGATCAAGTTAATCAAGCCAACAAGCAGAAGCGTATGCAGCATCAGCATGCGATGCAGAACTGGCAGTATAATGAACAGATGCGTCAGATTCAGCAACGCCAAGCTGAAGCTAAGTATGAGATGCGCAAGCAGGAGTACCAACTCCAGAAGCAATTAGATTATGATGCTTATAAGGAATTCTTTGAAGATAGTCAATTAAGTTTTAATAATTTAATTAGAGATGTAAAACTTAAATCCTTCCAATCAGCTAACAAACTAGCAGCATTCCAAAGCAACGCTATGGCGAGTGCTTTTAGGCGTGGTGCTGTAGGTAATAGAGCTGGAAGGAGTTCTGCTAATGCAGCAATCATGCAGGGCATGGAACAACGATCTAGGGTCGATAAGATGTTGTTTGCTGAGCAGCAGATGGAGAAAGGTATTGATAGGATGAGGAGTAAGACTGATCTTAAGGTGAGGATGGCACATAACCGTATCGGTCCTGCACCAGAAAGACTACCCTCAGCTCCTATGCCACTTGCCCCAACCATGCAACGTCAACCCTCACAGATGGGTCTATTCCAAGACTTGGCTATGGCTGGTATCAGTGCAGCTGGAACCTATGCGTCACTGACACCTCCTAAACCTGGTGTACCATCAGGTGGTAGTGGCATGAATTCATCTAACTTTAACTACGGAGGCAGTTCACAGTCTTATAGTGGTGGGTTAGACCTCGGTGGATCACTTGGCTGGTAATCACAATGAATGAATTTGAATTTGAATTTGAATCTCTAGGACAAGTACAACCTCAGATGCAGAGTCAACAGGCTGACTTAGGCATTGGTAGAGTCCAAGAGGAGTTTGATAGACAGAACCAAGGACGGGACAGAGTCCAAGATATGGTTCGTAGGAACCAAGACGCTATGATGGAGAACCTTAAGACAGAGGCTAAGAACTCTGGTCTTAAGTTTGAAGACATGCAGAAGCTTGCGTCCTTCAGTCAGACTCTAACACAGGAAATAGTAGGTTATCAGAAAAAGAAGAACGAGCAGAAAGCACAGACTGGTATGATGAAAGCCTATGCTGATGGCTACACACCAGAGGAAATGGCTGAGCTCTACAAAGATGAAAGTGAGCTTAATGCTGCTCAGACTGAAGCTAACAGGATCTCCAGAGAGTATGAACTCAACGGAGGTCAGCCTGATGTTGCTGAAGAACTGAGGAACATGACTGGCTGGGAAGCCTATGGTTATGCTAAAGGTATGCTCCAAAAGGCTGGTAATAACTTTGGTAGCTGGATGGCAGAGCGCTCTAACATGCCTGTAATGACCCTCAATGGCAAGCCACTTAGCCTTGATACTGCTAACAATAGCGTGGAACGAGAGATGGTTATGAGGGCTCACAGAGAGACCTACATCTCCCAGTTCACTGGTATGAACCCTAAGATGCTGAATGAGTATCTTTATTCTCCTATGCAGAAGACAGAAGCTGCTATTGTTCAGCAGTGGGATGCAGACTATAAACAAAAGATGGAGAAGGAGAGGGATGCTCACATGCTAGAGGAGCTAAATGCTCAGATTAAATCTAGCCCTACTCCTCAACCACTACTTCAGTTTATTGATAGGAATGAAGCTCTCTATGGAAAGTATGGTGCACGTGAGAAAGTTGCTAACGTACTCAAAGGACTAATCGATACTCGTCAGCTTAGCAGTGATGAGGTTACACAACTCTTAGGTACAGCTACTGGTAAGAATGGTAATAAGATTGAACTAGGTAGTTGGAGAGAGTTCCAAGGACTAGAGCAACGTGCTCTTGATGTAGAAAGAGAACAATCTGATGAGCTGTACAATGATGCTCTGAGGTCAGATAGAGAAGTAGATATGAAGTTTAAAAAGATCATCGAGAATGATAGAGACTACCTCATGGAGTTGAATCCTCTTCAACGATACCAGTTTGTACAACAGGTTAAAAAACAACTGGGTCGTCCTGATATGGAAGATACTAAGCAGATAAAGGCACTGATTAATCTGCCCAGTACTGATGAAGAGCAGGCACTTGCTGAAATTGAAGCCCTCCAAGAAGCTGGTCTACCAATCCCTAGTTCTCTCCTTGTAACCAAAGAGCTGAAGGATAAGTATGGTCAAGAGTCTGCTGATGCTGCATGGGCTCAGCAAGCTACTAAAGATAATAAAGGTATTATTGAAGCTCAGCTGAGAGGCGCGCTGATGCTTACTGATGGTAAGATCGACGTTAAAAGTAACGAGGACTACATGCGTTCTCTGCCTTATGTTACTCGTTATGCTGAACAGAAATTCAAACAGGTTAGAGCTGAGAATCCTGGTGAATCAGATGCTCAAGTAACTCGCATTGTATTAGATGACATTAAAAACACACTGGGTGATCCTGGGAAGTTTAAAGAGTCTCCTCTTTATTATGCCAACGTACTCCTTGCAACTCCCAAAGAATCTGAGCTCAATACTCTAGCTAATGTTACCAAATACTCATTAGAACAACAAGCTAATGGTAACAAAGACTTCCTGTCTACTCAAATGATTCCGGGTACTGGTAGGGAATACAGACAAATGGAAGAGAGTATTCGAGCTGGTAAACCTGAAATCCCCTTAATCTACCATCAACTGGCTAGGACTATTCCTGGCATATCTGGCATGGATATTGCTAGAGAACAGTTAAAAGTAAACGGAGGACCAGAGTTCGTCCTTGGTAAATTTGATGAGGACATGGTAGGACTGTCTCCTGAGACTAAAAAGATCCTCCAAGGTAAGGAAGCTTATCTTACTCAGCATCGGGTCAACCGAGCAGTAGTATCACAAGAAGCTAGCAAAGCTAACCCACCTGCAGTCCAAGATCTCCTAGACTATGTTGTTCAGGATGAGTCTGATGGAGGTCGTTATGATATTATCTTTGGCGGTGGTACAGTAGACAATATTGAAAACTTAACCGTACGACAAGTTGTTGACATACAGAACCAACACTTGAATAAAGGATATCCTTCCGCTGCTATTGGTAGGTACCAAATGATGTACCCAGACGTAGCAGCAGGGAAAGTAGGACTATCATTAGACGCTAAATTTAATAAAGAAAATCAAGATAAAATGGCAATGTACTATTTAGAAATGGCTGGTTATAGTCGGTTTATGAGCGGTCAGATTTCTGCGGAAACCTTTGCCCATGGACTAGCTGGACAATGGAGAGCACTACACGTTAAAGGTGGTGGTACTTATGAACAGGACGGACTTAACAAAGCTGGTAGTAGTACAACCTATCAAGGACTATTGGAAAGGGTGAGAAGGTTAGTTGCTGAATCTCCTTACAATGCTCCTGAAAACATAAGCCCTAGTTTAAGGTGACATGGCAATCAATGATTTTAGCATAGATGCTGAACAAATCGATAAAGCTACTTTCGGTGAAGCTCTTGTAAATGTAGAAGAGCAACAGGAAGAAGCTGAAGTCCAACGCCTCAACGCAGAAGCTGCGGCTTCTCAAGTTGAGAATGAAGTTGGTGAAAATCAAGTCAGGAAAGCTGAAGGCGATCCTACTAAAGATGAACAAGCTAAGTTAGAAAGGAAGGATGATCCTAATACTCCTGAGCATGAGGACCTAGATGAGAACGATCCCCGACGTGATGGGGTTGGTTGGAACCTAGGTGATGCATGGGCAGAGGTCCAAGCTGCCGGTCTTGGTGGTGCTAGAGACACTGTCTCCTCTGCTCTCACCCTTCCAGAACGTGTCAACGATATGTTCAATGGTGAGATGGCAGAACAAGGAGTGTTCAATTATAAGCCTGACTGGGACCCACTAGGAGGAGACCTAAACCCCATCACTAAAACCTGGTGGGGTGGTATGCTCCGTGGTCTGGTACACTTTGGTACCACTGCTGCTGCTATTACAGCAGGTGTTGCTACCCTACCTTTCACAGGTAAGGCTGCTATTGCAACAGGAGTTGCAACTAAAGGTGCTACAAAGATTGGTTACCTCCAACGATTAAGAGGCTTAAATGAAATTGGTACTGGTGCTTTAGGCTGGAAGAAAGCTCTAGCATTTGATGCTGGTATTGGTGCAGCATCTGATATTGTATCTGAGTACTCCCAAGATGACAATGCTATGGGACTGTTAAAGCAGCAGTTCCCTGCTCTTGATACTCCTCTTGCTACTAATGATCAGGACCACCCTGCTGTCATGACTGCAA
>MDTB01124670.1_pt1 | contig 14206 bp, 12 predicted proteins | sample 811161 | NCBI WGS metagenome assembly MDTB01 (sample SAMN05326650, study PRJNA326480) | marine metagenome | isolation source: seawater | place: Mediterranean Sea | collected 2009
ACTAATTTCAGTACAGCCAATAGATCTACAATGTGGCAACTTGTTGATTCTACTTGGTAGAATACTCTTTAAAAGTCAACCCTCCCTAAAGGAGGGTTGATAAAATTGAATTAGGATTTTGTTATTTCTATTTTATCGTTTAGAATGAGGTAAATAGCAATTAAAGGTAAAGTGGCTAGTATCCAATGGAAATATTGGGCAACATCTGGAACATCAGATACCTTTACAATATATACTCCAAATAAGTTAATTAGCGTTAAACATATATAAATCTTAATGGCAGCAGATTTGGCAAGTTTACTGCCATCATAAGGTAATTTGTTGGGCAGAGCTAATGAACCTTGAATCATCCATAATGCCGCTGTAGCTATGTGGATTGCCTCTTGATTTGCTGAAAAAAAACTCAACTCAGAGGCTATTACAATTATTCCATAGATGAAATAACCTAAATTGAAAAATACACGGTTCTTTTTAAAAACGCCATAAAGCGTAATGAGAGTACATGTTGTGGCAATTATTATTTGTGGTAACATTTTTATTGATTTATGATTAATGATATTCTAATATACAAAATGATTTATTTTTTTTCAAACCCATCTGACCACCAGACTAAGTATTCATTTTTAAGTTGATTTTTTTTAAACCTGTTTGCTCTCCAAACTAGGTATTAATTGAGAGAACTATTAAGCCTTAAGGGATATAAGCTTCTGAAAAATCCCAATCGTCTTCATACCGGGAGGGTGATTATATTTATGTATTGAAGTAATTTATTATCAATCAATAAGCTGATAGGATGCTGATTTAAATCTTTTCAGAATTGAAAAATCAAATTCTATAGCTCTAGACATAAATAAACCAAACAATTTATTTTCTGGGTCTATCCAAAAATGAGTGTTATTATAGCCAGACCAACCATAGATTCCCTTAGGAGCACCAGTTCCATCAAATTCAGATATTTTGAGAGATTATCATCTAAATTATAAAGCTCTCTATCTGATAAAATCATTATTGCAACTGTAATAACTGTTTTTACATAGAGTAAATTGCAAAAATGGTTTCACTGTCAATATCTTTATCTCCCATTGCTGAAGAATTTACAATTCTATTGAAAATAACCTTCCCATTTTTAAAAATCATCGCAGCATTTTTGAAGTAGATAAAAGTAGGAGAATGTAAGATTGATTAATCAACGTTTTTCAATCTTGAATAATCAAGGTTTTTCAAGTATGGATAAAATAAAAACAGGAGGAAGAAAAGAAGGAACTCAAACAAAAATAAATAATGGGGTCAAGGGAAGGCTTGAACGCCTTATATACGGGCTTGAAAGCTCTTTAGACATTAATGACCTAAACCCTAACCAAAGAATAAAACTACTTCAGATATCCGTACAATATAACTTGCCAAGACTTAAAGCAATGGTCATAAAAGATGAGACATAAGACCAGCCATTAATTATTGAGGACATTGTTGTGCAAACGAGAAAAGAAAATTAAAATGAAGAGAATTGGATTGACAATTTTGGATTACACTCAGCATTAAATAATTAATTTTACTTTTATATTTGTAATCCAGATTTAGGGACAAAAAGTAACCAATTTTGACTTACATAGTGATTCTAATTGTGATTTTTAGTCAAAGTTCAAAGAAAGTAAAGAGTAAAACTTTTGTAGGCCCTAAAAACAGTGCAATGGTCGCGTAGCTCAGCTGGATAGAGCACCTGCCTTCTAAGCAGACGGTCACAGGTTCGAATCCTGTCGCGATCACAACAAGTCCCCAAACCTAAATATCATAAAAAATGAAACAGTCTGCAGGCGAATAGCTAAGTATTATTGAATCAAATGATATTTAAAAGCCAGAATACTAGCAAAAAGTTAGTTTCTATTTTTTTAAAAGATAATTGGAATAAGCTCCCTTAGTTGAGCCTTAGGTAATTGAAATGAATAGATTAGATAGAGCTTAAGTGCTTAGCCAATTTAGATTTTAAATTAGCAGCTTTGTTCGCATGTATAATATTCTTTTTAGTTAGCTTATCGATCAATGAGACGACTTGAGGAAAAGCTTTCGCTGCTTCTTTTTTGTTAGTATTTTCACGTAACTTCCTAATCGCATTTCTAGCTGTTTTGTGCTGAAATCGATTGCGTAAGCGTTTTTTGTTGTTTGATCGAATCCGTTTTAAAGCAGATTTATGATTTGCCATAACTTGTTATAATTTGTAGCCCGTAGGGGAGTCGAACCCCTCTTTCCAGGATGAAAACCTGGCGTCCTAACCGATAGACGAACGGGCCATATTTTCGTGCGCAAATGTAAGTTTAAAAATATTATTATACAACGAAAAATGAGTAGATTTAGACACAGTGCTAAGGGATATTGCTCAAACAAAAGATACCATTAATAGGCTTTTGCAAATAGCACACGTTGTCTAGATGGTTTGCCTGAATAAATGCAAAGCCCTTCTTCTTTTGGTCGTTCAATTGGAATGCAACGAATTGTAGCCTTCGTTTCATTTTTAATTTTTTCTTCGGTTTCAGCTGTACCGTCCCAATGTGCTGAAATAAACCCTCCTTTTTCTTCTAACAAATTTTTAAAAGTAACATAGTCATCAACAGCAGTAATATTTTCATCGCGCATTTTCTTTGCTTTTTCAAACATTTCTGATTGAATACGGGGGAGCATATCAACAATCCATTGAACTACTCTGTTTTGTGCTATAAATGACTTTTCTAAAGTATCTCTTCTTGCTATTTCAACACTTCCTTTTTCAATATCTTTTGGACCAATGGCAATACGAAGAGGAACACCCTTTAATTCATAATGATTGAATTTGAAGCCAGGGGTCTGAGTTTCTCTATTGTCAAACTTCACTTTTATGTTGTGCTGCCTCAATTCGTTTTGTAGTTTTTCAGCAACTCGAGCAATGGCTTGTTGTTGTTCTTTATTTTTGAATATTGGCACTATGATCACCTGAATGGGAGCCAAGTTGGGAGGAATCACTAAACCATTATCATCTCCATGCGTCATAATCAATGCACCTACCAAACGAGTTGAAACACCCCATGAACTCGCCCATACATATTCATTTTTACCTTCTTTGGTGGCAAACTTTACGTCAAAGGCTTTAGCAAAATTTTGTCCTAAAAAATGAGAGGTGCCGGCTTGTAAGGCTTTTCCATCCTTCATAAGCGCTTCAATACAGTAGGTTTCAATGGCACCTGCAAAACGTTCACTTGCTGTTTTTGTTCCTTGAATAACTGGGATCGCCATAAAGTCTTCAACAAATTTTGCATAAATTTTATTGATCATGATTGTCTCCTGTAGTGCTTCCTCTTTTGTAGCATGGGCTGTGTGTCCTTCTTGCCACAAAAATTCAGCAGTACGAAAAAATAGACGAGTTCGCATTTCCCAACGGACTACATTTGCCCACTGGTTGAGAAGAATAGGAAGATCTCTGTAGGATTGAATCCAATTTTTAAAGGTATTCCATATGATGGCTTCACTGGTAGGACGAACAACTAATTCTTCATCTAACTTTGCATTGGGATCCACCATTAGTTTCCCTGGTTTATTAGGATCATTTTTTAAACGGTAGTGTGTCACAATGGCGCATTCTTTAGCAAAACCTTCAGCATTTTTTTCTTCGGCTTCAAATAAATTTTTGGGAACAAACAACGGGAAATAGGCATTTTCGTGGCCTGTTTCCTTAAACATTTTGTCTAGTTCAGCTTGCATTTTTTCCCAAATCGAATAGCCATAAGGTTTGATGACCATACAACCTCTAACAGCAGCATTTTCAGCTAGATCAGCTTGAATCACTAATTCATTATACCATTTTGAATAATCTTCACTTTGCTTTGTAAGTTTTTTCACCATTATTTTTTTGGCATAGAATTTGTCTAAATATATTTAGAACATGAATATGGATGCAAAACTAATCTTTTTGATAGACAAATTCGCAAAACAAATTATTATGAGAACACCAAAATTAAAATTCATCTTTTTAGCTTCTACTTTTTTAGCGTTTGTTTTACTCCTTTTTAACTGTGCGGGTTTTCAAAATGCGAGCTACTATCAAAGTGATGGTATCTATGAAGATAAAGTTATGGTTGTTAATAAAACAGAAAAATCAAATGGAAAATATTACAAACAATATTTTCAAAATTTAGGAGACGATTACACCTCTGTGACCGATGATGATGTATATTTTACAGATGTTGAAGCTTATGCTAATCCAGTAGATAATGAAATACAGCCTACAGGGCAAATTCCATGGGGAGGTCAAACTACTTCTACAGATATTTATGTCTTTAACAATCAACCTGCCTTTGGCTTAGGATTTAATAACTTTAATTGGGGCTTTTCAAATTTTGATGCAGGTTTTGGTCCTTATTATTATACCAACGGTGGAAGGTTTAGACTTTTTAGTCCTTATGGTTTCAATCCTTATTTAGGATTTGGATATAATAACCCTTATTTCAGATTTGGTTTTAGAAATCGTTTTTTCAATCCATGGTGGAATGGGTTTAGCCCCTTTTACAATCCATTTTTCAATGGTTACGCTGGCTTATATTATGCCCCATACTATCATAGAAACTTTTACAATAATAGGTTTTTTAGAAACAATAGAGGATTATACTATAATAGAGTATATGGTGGTTTAAGTAAGGGAAGAAGAGGTGAAAAAGGATACCAGAATTCGAGAGACAGAAACAATCGTAATGGACAATTACAAAACAGTCAAAGAAAAAATAATGATTTTGCAGTACGTGCTTCTTTAAACAGACTAAACATTGGTCGTGGTTCGATGTATTTAGGTGGTCTTCCAGCCTCTACAGAACAATTTACATTAGATAACAAAACCAAAGCTGGCTTAGCTAATGCACCTTCTAGTGTTCTTAGAAATGGTAGTAATTTGCAACAATACGGAGTGACTAAAAAACAATCTGTAAATATTAATAGGGAAGGAAGGAGATTTTCTCAATCTAGATATAGTGCTGAACCAGCTGTTAGAAATGCTCGTGCTGTAAGGAGAGCAAACAATTCTGCTAGACAGAATTATAACTCTAGGCAAAGTATTAATAAAGTACAAGAACCTAATTATAATTCTAGACAAAATTATTCTACACGTGCCCAATCCAGTTCATCCAATTATTCTAGATCAAGTGGTAGTAGCTACAGGTCTGGATCATCAACGAGATCGTCTGGATCAAACAGGGGCTCCTCTTCAAATAGAGGAAGTTCGTCTGGTAGAAGAAACTAATTTAGTTTCAATTTCAAAATTAATTTAGTACTTAAAAAGTAATGAAAATGAGATCATTCATATACACTCTTTTTGCCATATTAATGGTTGAATTTTGTTGGACACAAACCCTAAAAGACGTCGTTGGGCACACCCTCCCTCAACTCAATGGTTCTGCACGATTTAACGCCATGGCTGGCTCATTTGGTGCATTAGGTGGAGATTTGACTGCAATAAGTCACTACCCTGCTGCTGGAGCTGTTTTTTTGCACAGTGAAGTGGGTGTTGGCATTGACTTTGTTGAGAATGATACAAAAACAAATTATTTTAAAAGTAGCTTAGAGCAAGAAAACTCCAATTTTAATTTCAACCAAATTGGTTTCAATTTTGTTTTCAATAATCAAGATGAAGAAAGTGAATGGAATCGTATTTCTGTTGGATTCAACATCAATAAGGTTTCAAACTTTAATAATAATTATAATGCACAGGGGTTCAATGACCAAAACGGGCTTGATTCATATTTTTTGAGTTATGCTGACGGTATTTCACAGGGCGAAATTGAATTAATAGATAATGAGACTATTTCTGAAGCCTACGGAGAAATTGGAAGTTTCTACGGTTTTGGTGGGCAACAAGCATTCTTAGGTTTTCAATCTTATATCATAAATCCAGATTTAAATTCCTTGGCAGATGATCGTTATATATCAAATGCTTCATATGAACTTTTATATCATGACTATCAAGTGAATGAAAGTGGTTTTCATCGAAAATACACTCTTAATATTGGGGGATTGTATAGAGATAATCTATTCTTAGGAGCCAATTTTAATTATCACAGGATGGAAACACTAAAAATTGAAAGCATCAATGAATTTGATTATACTTTGGACTCAAATCTTATAGAATCTTATTTTGAAAACGAATTGTTTTCTTATGGAGATGGTTTTTCTTTTCAGTTTGGGGCTATTTTTAAAGTGAAAAATGCTCGTCTTGGACTAACCTACGACAGCCCGCAATGGTTAACTATCAATGAAGAAATTGAACAATATATCGAAACAATTCATTATGTCTCAGACATTAGCCAAAAGGATATTATCTCACCTGATTTTGTGAATATTTATGAGCCTTACACTTTAAAGTTACCTGCAAAATTAACAACAAGTTTTGCCTATGTTTTTGGAAAAAGTGGGCTTGTAAGTATCGATTATAGCACGCAAAACTTTGAAAACATACACTATTCAGACCAAGGAAATAGTAGTTATCTTTTTACTTTAAACGAGGATATAGATTCTTCATTTAAAAATATTCAACAACTAAGGATTGGTGCAGAATATAGAATTAAAAAAGTAAGCCTACGAGCAGGCTATTTTTCTATTGGTTCGGCATTTAAAAATATTGATGAGCCCAACTCTGGTTTTACCACTGGAATTGGATTTGATTTTGGAAATAAAATATTAAACTTTGGGTTAGTGTTCCAAAAACAAAATTCTCAATACCAATTACTTAATAGGGGATTAACTAATCAATATAATTTATTTGAAAACCTCACCCAATTTGTAATTAGCTATAATATTAAATTATAGTTCAATTTAGGACGTTTCCCACTAATGATAATGTAGTATATTTGTGGATTGTGTATTAGATGCTAAATATTTTTGCGTCAATTCAAGATGAATAAGCGATATAAATAGCAGAAATGTTACCAGTGTATTTGGTGGTAGGCCAAAGAACTATAAAGTGAAACATGAATTTCTTAAATACATTCAAATAGACACTGAATTTTAATGAATTCACGGCTTAAGGTTTTTAATTCTTTAAGTGGGCAAAAAGACGTTTTTCGTCCTATTACCCCACCACATGTTGGGCTCTACGTCTGTGGGCCCACTGTTTACAGCAAAGTCCATCTAGGCAATTGTAGAACTTTTATTTCTTTTGATTTAATCTATCGTTATTTACAACATCTTGGATTTAAGGTCCGCTATGTTAGAAATATAACCGATGCGGGGCATCTTGAAAATGATTCAGATGAAGGTGAAGATCGAATTTCTAAAAAAGCACGACTAGAAAAGATTGAACCAATGGAAGTCGTGCAACGTTATACCGTTGATTTTCATTCGACCATGTCATTATTCAATGCTAAAGCTCCAAATATAGAACCTACAGCTACGGGACATATTGTTGAGCAGATAGAGCTCATAAAAGAGCTGGTAAAAAATGGTTTTGCCTACGAGATTAATGGCTCAGTTTATTTTGATGTTTTAAATTACAATCAGACCCACTCCTATGGTATTTTAAGTAAACGCAACATTGATGAACTAATCCATAACACCCGTGATTTGGATGGGCAAAGTGACAAAAGAAATCCACAAGATTTTGCACTTTGGAAAAAAGCTGAACTCGAACACATTATGAGATGGCCCTCTCCTTGGGGAGATGGTTTTCCTGGATGGCACCTCGAGTGTACTGTCATGAGTACAAAATATTTAGGAGAACAATTTGACATTCACGGAGGAGGCATGGATTTAAAATTCCCACACCATGAATGTGAAATAGCGCAAGCAACGGCAGCCTCTGGAAAAGCTCCAGTAACTTATTGGTTGCATGCCAACATGCTCACTCTAAATGGAAAAAAAATGTCTAAGTCAACTGGCAATAATTTGTTACCAGATGAAATTTTTAGCGGTGAAAATTCCTTTTTTTCAAAAGCTTATAGCCCTGAGGTGGTGCGCTTTTTTTTATTACAAGCACATTACAGAAGTAATGTTGATATTAGCGAAGAAGCACTTTTAGCCTCTGAAAAGGGGTTTTTAAAATTGATTGAGGGTTATATTGCTTTGGAAATGTTAAAAGTTTCAAATAAGAATGATTTTCCAATTGAGAATTGGAAAACTAATTGTTATTCTGCAATGAATGACGACTTTAACAGTCCAAAACTGATTGCATACCTCTATGAAGCCATTAGATTTATTAATAAAGTAAAGCAAGGTAAAGCAAATATTGATAAGGAGACAAAACAAGAATTAACTTCTAAATTGGATGTCTTCATTTTTGATGTATTAGGGCTCAAAATTCCACAAGAAAATTCAAATCAAGAATATGATAAAAGACTTAAAAGTACAATCACATTGCTCTTAGAATTAAGAAACAAAGCACGGCAAAATAAAGATTTCATAACAGCGGATCAAATTCGTAATTCACTCCAAACCTTAGGAGTAGAAATTAATGACAATCAAGAGAACAGTAGCTTCACCCTTTTGTAAATTATGTTAAAACATTGGCTAACCGTTCCTTTCATTTTTATTTTTAAGGGCTATCAACTTTTGATTTCACCCCTCGTCCCTCCAAGTTGCCGATTTCAACCAACTTGTTCCCAATATGGTATAGAAGCTTTAAAAAAACATGGAGTAATTAAGGGTCTGTCGTTAACAATAAAACGTATGGCTAAATGCCATCCATTGGGAGGAAAGGGATTTGATCCTGTCCCTTAAAATCTTCAAAATTTAACTACTTTAGCTATCAAATCAACTGCACAATGCAATCTCTATTGAAAATAAATTGGGCACCAAGTGAAACCTTATTCAAAATAGGTTCTTTTGGAATTCACATTTATAGTTTAATGTTTGTTTTAGCCTTCGCACTAGGCTATTATATCACCAAAAAGATTTATGAAAAAGAAAAAATACCAGCAGAACATGTTGAGAACCTTTTTATCTACATGATCGTTTCTGTCTTTTTAGGAGCTCGATTAGGTGATGTTTTTTTTTATAGTTGGGACTATTATCAAAACCACTTAATTGAGATATTATTACCAATAAGAGAAACAAGTAGTGGATATAATTTCATTGGATTTAGGGGTTTAGCTAGTCATGGCGCAGCCATAGGAGTACTAATTGGATTATATTTTTACCAAAAGAAATATCGCTATAAACCTTTGTTGTGGGTTTTAGATCGTGTGACTATTCCTGTTTCAATAGGTGCAAGTTTTGTACGAATTGGAAACTTTTTCAATTCAGAAATTGTTGGAAAATATACCAACTCAAATTTTGGAGTTGTTTTCCTTAATAGGGGAGATGCGATGCCCCGGCATCCAGCCCAACTTTATGAAGCCTTAAGTTATATAGTCATTTTCTTCATTTTAAGAGGATTGTACAAGAAGGGCTTTGGACAAAAAAGTGGATTCTTGATTGGAACCTACTTTGCAGCTACTTTCACCTTTAGATTTTTTATAGAATTTATCAAAGCAAGCCAGGGAGGATTCGAAGAACTTTTACCAATGCTTTCAACCGGTCAGTGGCTTAGTGTTCCTGCTATTTCATTGGGTCTCTTTTTTATTTTTCGTGCCATGAAATTAAAAACAAGTTAGAGATGACGAAAGGGGTTAAAATACTACTTCTTTTGTTTTTTTTGATTAACTGCGAGACTAAACCAAAAAAAATTGCGAGTAAAAAAATAACATTCAAAAAAGAGGCAGAAATTTTAATATTTAATAATAAAAAGGATACTATTGCTCAGTTAGATATAGAATTGGCAACGACAGATTACGAACGTCAAACGGGAATGATGTATCGAAGACAAATGGATCCAAATAAAGGGATGTATTTCATTTTTCCAAGTTCACAACCTCGAAGTTTCTATATGAAAAATACGCTAATATCATTAGATGTTTTATTTATTGATGAGGACAATACGGTTTTTAAAATAGTTAAAGAAGCTCTGCCAAAAAGTCAAGAAAATATAAATTCTATTTCTCCAGCCAAATATGTTTTAGAATTATTGGGAGGGCAAGCTGATGCCCTAGAAATAAAAGAAGGAGCTCAAATTAAATTAATTGTAAAATGAACCATGAAAATTTTTTACAATACCCCATCGGGCGATTTCAATGGCACACTAATCTTTCAGAAGAAAAACGAAATGACGCTAAAGAAAGGTTGGAAAATTTCCCGAAACAATTGATCGATTTGATGCACACTTTTCCTGATTCTTTACTTACAAAAAGATATCGCACTGGAAGCTGGAACGCTATTCAAGTGGTTCATCATCTTGCTGACAGTCACATGCATAGTTTTTTACGCTGTAAGCACGCATTATTGGAAAATGAACCACATATAAAAGACTATCAAGAAAAGGTATGGGCTCAAACTCCTGATGCAAATGATACAAATATTTCTTTAAGTATGAACCTTCTTACTGCACTCCATCAACGATGGGTTGTTTTTTTTGAATCACTTAGTGAGAGTGAGTTCAAAAAAAGTTATTACCATCCCAAGAGGAATAAAAAATATTCCCTCGATACAGTCTTGTCACTATATGCTTGGCACGGTGAGCACCATTTAGCTCACCTGAGAAATATAATTAAAAAACCCTTTGATTAAATTTTAGAAAAAGTAAGCCTATTTTTTTATTCCTCAACAACTTGCTTTTTTTGCGTGTCAAACATAACGGGAGTTGCAATAAAAACCGAAGAATACGTTCCTACGATAACCCCTACAATAAGGGCGAACATAAAACCTCGAATAGAATCGCCACCGAAAATAAATATAGCTAATAAAACCAAAAGTGTAGTTAGAGATGTGTTTAGTGTTCTACTCAAGGTGCTATTTAGCGCGGTATCAACCACCTTATTAAGTTTCCATTGTGTTTGCTCAGTAATATTTTCTCTGATACGATCAAAAACCACTACAGTGTCATTTAAAGAATATCCAATAACAGTTAGAATTGCAGCAATAAATGCTTGATTAATCTCCATATTAAATGGCATGATTTTATAGGTTAAAGAAAAGATCCCTAATACTATAAGCACGTCATGGAAAACTGCTGAAACCGCCCCAAGAGAAAATTGCCACTTTCTGAATCTAAAGAGTATGTATAGAAATACAACAACAAGGGAACCCAAAACGGCTAGAAAAGAGTTTTTCTTGATATCATCTGCAATTGTTGGTCCTACTTTGATAGAGGACATAATACCCACTGTTTTTTCTGAACTACCGTTGATAAATTCTTCAAATGAGAAACCATCGGGAAGATAGGATGTAAGACCAGAATATAATTTATTTTGTATTTCATTATCAACAGCAATTCCTTCAATGTCTACTTTGTATTTTGTGGTAATTTTCAATTGGTTTTGTTGACCAAAAGTTTTCACCTCAGCACTTCCAAAGGCATTGTTTAGAACACTTCCAATTTCATTTGCATTTACAGGATTTTCAAAACGCACTACATATGATCTTCCTCCAACAAAATCAACTCCTTGATTTAGGCCTTGAAATGTCAAGGAGCCTAAACTTAGAAATAATAAAGAACCTGAAACTATGTAAGCAATTTTTCTTTTTCCTAAGAAGGTTAGATTGAGTCTGGAGAAAAGATTTTGGGTTAGGGTTGTAGAAAAAGTAAGCGTATTTGATTTTTTACTTCGTGCATCAACTAACAATCTTGTAATGAATATCGCAGAAAATAGAGAAGTGGCTATACCTATGAGCAATGTCGTAGCAAATCCTTTGATTGGGCCGGTGCCAAAAATAAAAAGTATTATTGCTGTTAAACCGGTTGTAATGTTAGCATCTAATATAGAAGACAACGCATTAGTAAAACCATCTGCAATAGATTTTTTTAGACCTTTTCCCTTTTTGAGTTCTTCCCTAACACGTTCAAAAATAAGTACATTCGCATCAACAGACATACCTATGGTAAGCACAATACCTGCAATTCCAGGTAAAGTCAAAACAGCTCCTAACCCAGCTAAAATTCCAAAAATGAATAAAATGTTTAAAATCAGAGCTACATCAGCAAAAATACCAGAAAAACCATAATACAGTACCATCCAAACCAACACAATTACTAGTGCTATGGCGAATGAATAAATTCCAGCTTGAATAGCCTCTTTTCCTAAAGAAGGTCCAACTATTTCAGATTGGATGATTTCTGCTGAGGCTGGTAGTTTACCTGCACGTAAGACATTCGCTAAATCAATTGCTTCATTTAAAGTAAAATCTCCTGTGATTTCTGAACGTCCGCCAGTAATTGCACCACTTGATACTCCTGGGGCCGAATAAACAACATCATCAAGCACTATAGCAATAAAACCACCTTCCCTAAAGGCTTTTCCTGTCATATTTTCCCATTTACGTGCGCCTGAGGCATTCATTTGCATAGAAATAGCGGGAAGCCCCATCTGGTTATATGATTGTGAAGCATCAACGACTACTCCCCCACTCAGTGGAGCGAGGTTATTTCTGTTAGATTGGAGTGCATACAAATCCGAAAGTTCGCTATCAGATGCAGGTTTTCCCCACACAAAACGGGCATAACGATATTGAGAAGGCAATTCTTTTCTAGCCTCTGGATCGTTGAGATATGACATTACTTCTTCTCGATCTTTTGTAGCAAATTGCGCTATAACTGGCCCCCCTTGAAAGCCATACCCTCTTATCAGATCTAGTATAGGATTTTGAGTGGCAACATTTGTAGAATCTTCGGTTGCTATGTCAGCTAGGAGGTCATCTATTTCGGAGCTTTCAGTCTTCTCTCTTTCTGTGATTTTTGCTTTTTGTTCTAAATATTTTTTGGCAACTTCATTTGCTTGAACCAAATAACTTGCAATTTCGTCACTTTTAAAAGTTTCCCAAAATTCTAGCTGAGCAGTACTCTGAAGAAGATTTTGAATCCGTTCTACGTCTTTAGCACCAGGCAGTTCAACCAAAATTCTACCTGAATTTCCTAAGCGTTGAATATTGGGTTGAGTAACACCAAATTTATCTATTCTCTTCCTTAGTACCTCAAAAGCAGATACGATTGATTCATCAATTTTACGACGAAGAACAACTTGTGCTTGTCTATCAGACATGTCAAAAGTAATTTCGTCACTAAGTGTGCGATTGGCAAAAATATCAGGAGTTGCTAAAGTTGTAGTGCCCTTTATTGCATCGAATGCTGTGAAAAAAGATTCGATATAGGGAACATCACTAGCCTTTTGGAGCTTATCTGCATCATCTAAAGCTTGATTGAATAATGGATTTTTAGAATTTTCAGCAAGTCCCTTTAGGATGTCCCTTATGGATATTTGAAGAATAACATTAATTCCTCCCTTTAGATCTAATCCTTTGTTTAATTCTTTTGCTTTGGCATCGTTGTAGGATGTAAAAGCATATAATGAATTATTACCTATTGAGTCTAGATAATTAATGGCAGTGCGTTCTCTTTTCTCTAAATAATCTTCGGTATTGTCTAAAACTTTTTTTGCAGCAAAGTCAGCTGCATTATCTTCTTGTTGACTAGTTATAAATGTGAATGAAAGCTGATAAATACTTACAATTGCAAATAGAATTCCAAAAATTCTAGCTAAAGAGTTATTTTGCATAGTTTCTGTTTTAAATACAATGAAGGCGTGCAAATATAGGGTTTAACCTATGATTTAACAACTCTTGTTGTGATTTCGTGAGTTTACTTTAAAGAACTGAATTCAATGCATCATTCATATTACGTACCGCATCAGCACTCAGTTTAAATTTTTCTTGTTCTGAAATATTTAAATCAAGTGAAACGATTGATTCCAATCCTTTTCTACCAATAATACATGGCACACCAATACAAATATCGCTCTGACCATATTCTCCTTCAAGATATCCAGAACAAGGAATCATTCTTTTTTGATTGTTAACAATACTATCTACTAAATAGGCAACAGAGGCTCCGGGTGCATACCATGCTGAAGTTCCAATTAATTTAGTTAGTGTTGCTCCGCCCACCATGGTGTCTGACGCTACTTGGTCTAATTCAATATGTGATAAAAAGGAGGAAACAGGAACTCCGTTATAACTGGCTAGACGAGTGAGAGGAATCATAGTGGTATCTCCATGCCCACCAATCACCATACCATGGATATCATTTGCAGGTTTTTTTAATGCTTTGGAAAGATAGGTTTTAAATCGAGAACTGTCTAAAGCTCCTCCCATTCCAATAATTCTATTTTTTGGAAGT
>MDTB01152064.1_pt1 | contig 14206 bp, 14 predicted proteins | sample 811161 | NCBI WGS metagenome assembly MDTB01 (sample SAMN05326650, study PRJNA326480) | marine metagenome | isolation source: seawater | place: Mediterranean Sea | collected 2009
GAGCAGCACCGTAGGGGCATGGCGCAGGCCGCTGAACGTGGTCGAGCGTTGACGCTTGAAGCAATGCAGAATTCAGTTAAGTTCCGCAGGAAAGGAGGCATCTGATCCGTGGCTGCATACGCCTTTGTCAATTACGTTCGCTTCAAAACGCAGGCTGATGCGTACACCGGCACGCCATACCAGAACTTCAGCATCAACGAGCAGCGCGTGTACGGCGGAGTGACGTACAACTTTGCGCCGTTTGCCGTGTCATCCGGCGGTGGTGCGCGTGGCGGTGAGCGTTCTAGTGCTGCTTTAGTCGCTGGTACGGATGCACTGTCCGTCAATCTGTTTGCAGAAGCGGTGCAAAACCGTTACATACTGGAAATCAAGACTGTCAGCCTTGATCCCCTGACGTTTGCAGACGAGGCGTTGATTTCAACCGAAACATGGCGCATCGCGTCCTACGAAATGGACACGACAACAACAACCATGCGACTGACATCACCACTTGATGCAGTGAAAGCTCAGATACCTCGGCGCACTCTGAGCACAGAATTGGTTGGAGCATTACCAACCAGCGGAACGTTGGTTATCGGTTGATGTGGCATCGTTGGATCGGTCTTCCTCATAAGTTTCGAGCGGACCCTAATGACAGGCAGGGCGCTGACTGTCTGGTTATGACCTGGCACGTTCTAGACGCTGCAGGCGTTCCACATCCTGCATTGAATGCGGAGTGGTTGAGTATGGCGGAACGCGGTGATTATGAAGCTCTAGCGCGGCTGTACAGAGAAAGTACAGTAGACTTGAGCAAGCCGGAAGAATACGCCGTGACGATGTTCCAAGCGGCAGATCATATCGGTATCGGCGTTGTCGTGGACGGTGGGTTGTTGCATGTCAACAGACGGAAAGGCGTGCGATGGATTCCGGTGGAACGGTGTAAAAAAATGGAATACCGGAGGTTTAGATAATGCTGCCATCTGATCGTTATATCGCTGAAATTCTTGGTCTCACAGAGGCGCAGTATCGGCACTTTCATATTGAGGCACGGAAACGCGCAGCCGAAGGTCCGCAACCTGCTGTAACTGCAGAAGTCGCAACAGTTATTGCAATCGTCAACCTCGTAATCGGCCTTGGTTCGTTAGCCGTTTCAGCGCTGCTGAAGCCATCGGTGCCAAAAGCTCCGGGTGAGCAAGGCCAGCCAACTCAGCGGCAAGAGGAAGGCAGCACAGTCCTAAGAAACAGCCGATTCGCACCAAGGTACGGCTTTGATTCGCAACAAGATATTGCAACACTAGGGAGCATTATCCCGATTGTTTACGCACGCAAAGAAACCATATCAGGCACAAGTTACGGCGGCATTCGGATCAACATGCCAATGATCTGGAACCAGATTCTGAGCCTTGGCGGCGGCCAGATGATACGCGGCGTATTCTTACTTAGTGAAGGCAACATTAGCAGCGTTGACCCTAATAACTTTGCAATCGGTAGCAGTACGCTGCAAGGCTACATTTTTGATAACAATGACGCCAATGAAAAGGCCTCACGGGTAACGCTCTATCTCAGCAAAGATGGAGGAAGGATCGCTGGTGCTGACAGAGTGGCAGGCCGGTTGAATGCCAACGATGACGGCAGCTCTACCAGCTTAGATGTTTTTAGGGTGTACTGGGACGGAGCAGAGCGAACAGATTTCTGTTCGTCTAGCAGGCCGTCCACGCAGACGGATTTTGGCGTCTATGCACCAATTGGGAATGACCTGATGTATAAGGTCAATCCGGTAATTAGTCCAGGCGTAAGAAGCCAGACAGGTCCAGGCAGTGGCGAGGGTAATGTCACTGTTAAATGTCCAGTAGACGCGCCAAAGATGAACAGACGAGATAAATATCGAGCCAATTTTTCAACATTCAGTGGCGTCTTTCAGATCATTACCGCCGCAGGAACAGTAATCCCTGGATCAAATCCTGGAACCACGATTTCAGTTGGCGTCGGGGATACCGTTAAATACAGTCTTTACAACGGAAGTGACTGGGGGACTGCTTTTAGTACCTATGGGGGATCAGATGATGATGCTGAAGCGAAAGATGTAGCTTCAGCGGTTGCTTCGCTGCAAAAAACTTGGGATGATCGGTTAGTGGAGGGTGAGTTGTATAAAATCGGAACGGCTTTATGCGTCTGCACAAACCGCACTTTAGAGGAGTTTGTATCGCAAGCCGATCTAAATGGCAGCGGGGGCCAAGACATTGTCGCTGACTTCACTGTTGTTGAGCCTGGTTCTATTAAAAACTTTTCTGCGTCGAGGCTCCAAGATGTAGACGGTGATTTAGGCGTACGGGAGAAAGCTACGACAGGCGGCCACCTTTTGCGCTACGCACGGGGATCGGCGTCAACGTCGAGGGCATGTAAAGCCGTTGAAATTGGCTTAAAATCCACTCTTGGCATCAGGATAACCAATCTATGCAACTTTAGAGACACAAAAACTTATGAATACGCCGATACGGAATGGTGTCAACCTTTTGAAAACAATTCGGCTGACGATATAGTCAATAACTTCTATCAAAGCGGTGTCATTACAGCACCAGTGCAGCGATATTCGTTTTTCAAAATTAAATACAGAACGGTCGGGAGCAATAGCTGGACGGAGCTAGGTAATGCCTACGGGACCAGAAGTGAAACTCAGCAACCTGTTTTTAATTACATACGCTTTGAATTTAGCTCCGTCAAGGTACGTGAATTCATGTTTGAACCTCTTTCAGGGTTTGAGGTGCGGGAAAACCAATATGGAAGTGCGTTATATGTTCTTGACCCTAAGAAAGGTCGAGCTACCATCTCCGATGGTGGCATAAATGTTGTCTTTAATGGTGAAAACGTCGCACTTAATACAAACAACTTTGGCATCACTTTTGGGAACGCTGATGCTGACTTAAGTTCTAGTTATGTTTATGATCAAGACACGAACGGAGGAAACGACCCTACTTACAACGGCTTACCCCTGGTAGACACCGACACTTACATCGATGACTATGGAAAATTAGCCGAAACTTTCGTTTACACAGAGATTAGCAGCACTGCAGATTCTGGGCCTGAACATAGCATCGTTTATGTTAATGAAATCGTACCGAATGTTAAAACGCTCGAAAACGGCTCCATCGTAAGTGCCGCGCCCTTATATGACAATCTTGCGCTGGCTGGCATCAACATTCGCTCATCAGCTGAATTTCAGCAGTTCAGTCAATTTTCTGCTTATGTCACTGGAGGCCGTGAATGCACCAGGCTTCTAGGTGGATCGGGGGCCACGCATCTTTTTCCCGACATTTTGTACGACCTGATGACAAACGACCGCTTTGGGGCAGGCTCATTTGTCAAGACTTACATGATCGACAGCACTGAGTTCACGGCTGCAGCGCAGTGGTGTCAAGATCGCAAGTATTTTTACGACGGTGCTGTTTCTGAACCTGTCAACGTCAGGCAATGGTCAGCAGATCTAGCTGCCACGCATTTATTGCAATTTGGGGAATCAGACGGAAAATATTTCTTACGCCCCGCAATATCGTTTACAGCTGTTCCCATTGCTGCGCTATTTACGGCAGGCAATATCGCTGAAAATTCGTTCAAGCTTTCATATTTTGACCCGGAAGATCGTGACCCGATACAGGTCAGCGTTCGTTACCGCGAGGAGCGCACTACCACGGATCCGGCCAACCCTGGATTGTTCCCCGTTGTACGCGAAGTGCTGGTGCGGGAGCATGACGACATGGGCGGATCAGCTACAGACCCAATTGAACAGATCGATATGAGCGCTTACTGCACAAGCAGGCAACACGCGATCGATGCAGCAAAGTTCATTATTCGTATGCGGCGCATCCCTCAACATGTTATAAATTTCTCGACGACACATGAAGGAGTGATGTCTAACATTGCGCCCGGTGATTACATCAAAGTCGCAATGGACGAAACAGAATATGACCAGTTCAACAATGGCGCAGTAACGCCAGAAGGCGCATTAATCAGTACGAAAGCATTAGCGGATGGAACTCATAGCGTGATTGCTTGGGATGGAACGGAGGGAACCCCACCGGCTGACGCAACACTTACTGTTAGCAACAGCGGCAAAACTGCAACGCCCACAGGAGTGGTGTTCACTGTCAAAATTTCAGGGACGCAAATGCGGGTTTATCAGATTGAACGAATCACGTCAGGAGATGATGGGTTGTTTACAATAGAAGCAATGCACATGCCAGTGAACAGCTCCGGCATCTTGAAAGTTGCCGATGGTTTTGACACTGCCGGTAACTGGACGATCCAAGGCTGATGGCAACCACATTCCCGAGCATCGAACCAACCGGCAGGAGCTTTACCGCTCCATCGTGGGCAACGACAACGCAAGCATCCCAGTCCGGCGTGATAACTCGCAGGTTATGGGGCAGCCGCCCAAGCCGCGCCACGCTGAACCTGCAGTTCAACAACATCAGCGACACAAACGTCAGCGCAATCCTCAGCGCCTACAACACCGCTCAAGGCCCCGTCGATAGCCTCACGCTGCCAGATGTGCTGTTCAACGGCGCTGATGCAACGCTCAAGACTTGGCTCAATAACAGCGCCACAGGAGCTGGGTTGCTTTGGTGCTTCAGTGAGGGCTCACCGCCAAGTGTCGAAAGCACTGCTCCAGGGCGTTCGAATGTGACTGTCAGATTGACTGCAGAGCTTAGAATGAGCTAAAAGGATTTTTCTCATGGCTGTCAAGACAGGCGCCACCGCTGAACTTAGGCTCGATGGTACGGCCATCGCTAAGGTGCGCGACGTATCTATTACGTTTGCTAGGGATGCGCTGGAAACCACCGGCATCGGACAGAATGACCGCACCTATGCCTATGGCATCCGTGGCACGACTGGCAGCGGCACTTTGCTTTATGACGCCGCCGATACGGCAACGCGCAATACGATCAATCGACTGTTAAGCGATTCAACCTCGACAAATAGCATCTCGATGGTGCTTGACACCTCAACAACCGATGGCACGATTACCGGCGATGCCTTGATCACCCAAGCTGGTACAAGCGTCAGTGTCGGCGATCTTGTCAGTATCCCGATCTCGTTTACCTTCAGCGGAAAACCAAGCGGTAGCTACTGATGGCAGTTCTTGGGAGCGGCGGTGTATTGGAGTTGAGTCGTGAAACGCCTCAGCCCCTTGCGCTTGCCATTGCACGCTTCAACGCAACAGCATCACCGCCTTCAATTTCACTTGCCAATCAAGGGTACTGGACCGGCGACCGTGTTGTTATCGCAAGCTCCGATGGTTTGCCGTTTGACGTTAACGAAGATGGATACGCTGATTGCCCAGACGGCCATGCCATTTACCGTGGATCGCAGTGGCTGACAGGCCCAGCGCGAGCTTTTTACACTGGCGCCGACACTGATAGTAGTGATTTTTATCACTATGGTTACTCACTGTTGACACAGGATGGTGATGCAATCGTCACTCAATCTGGCGATACGCTTTTGTTTCCTGGACTCGCGGGAGGCGAAGATTGGTATAACCAAAGTGCTACGACAGGACTGGCTAGTACATTCGACGCTTACATCTACCGCGATGAGTTAGATCGCATCACATTCTTCCCAACCGAAAACGCTGCTTACACCGCTGAGGCAAGCGATCGGATTGAAATGAAGAAAGTGAACTTTGGTAACTTTGTCATCGCTGCTTATAGCGCTAATGCTGGCTACACCGCAGCAATGAACTCGGTCGCCAGCAGTGTTGATGCGTTGACCTTGATCAACTCAGAGCAGAGCTTGGAGCAGACCATCACAATGCCTGCGTTGTTTGACACGTTATGCGAAACCGATCGCACATGGGTGCTGCAGTGCGGCTTGCAGGAATGGGCGCTCAGTATTGATGCTGCCAACCTCGACACCACAGCCATTGGCGACACCTTCGGCGAGAACGTCAAAGCTCTGGTTCGTGGCGCCGGGACGCTCCAGTTTATTGTGGATCACCGCGATCAAGCCAACGAGCTGGATGCGATGACGCTGCTACGCCTGGTGCTGCTGACCGAAAACCAATGCAACACTAACGCGAAGTTCTACCTCTACAAGAACCGCAATGAGGTCGGCACGCAGATCAACGGTTCTGCCTACTACCAGTGCGACGTGCTGCTGACCAACACCCGTGTCAACACCAGAGCCACGGACTTGATTGCTGGCACGGCTGATTTCGTCGCTACGTCTGAGATCAAGCTCAAAGTAGCAGCCTGAATTTTACGATGCTACGATGATTCCATGTAGTGCCAAAGTAGCGTGGCGAGTCTGGAATTTGCCGGTGACAATGGTTCGCTGAGCGACATCAACGCAACCCAAGGTGAGTTCCGCAGCCAGATTGCGGCCTTGACCGATATGGTCAAGCAGATTGCTGGCAATGCTGCTGTTTCCGCTGGCGACTCCGCACAGGCTGATCCACTTAACGCCCCATTTACTCTTTACGTCAACCCCTACACCGGCAGTGATGAGTTTGTCGGTGGATCGTACAACGACTACGAGACCGGAACACTCGAATCCAAGATCAAGCGCCTTGAGAAGCAGCGGCTTGTTTGTGGTTTTAGCCCGCAACGTCCGTTCAAAACCATCAACCGCGCCGTCATCGAAGCGGCGATCATCACCAGCAAGGACTGGCTGAACGTTGCCGACCCATCCGGCATCCTGAATACGGTGAGCATCGTACTCAGCCCTGGTGTCCATACGCTCTACAACGATCCTGGGCAAGCCAGCACCAGCATCGCAAGCTGGGGCGTTTCCAAGAATCCGACCACTGCAGATCTGATCAAGTTCAACCCGGCCACTGTTGGTGGTGTGTTGCTGCCTCGCGGTTGCAGTCTGTGTGGCCCTGACCTACGCAAAACTACCATCCGCCCCAACTGGGTGCCTGCTGTTGCCGATGAAGCAGCGGATTACAGCAACCGGCACGGGATGTTGAAGATGACCGGCACCGGTTACTTCTTCGGCCACACCTTCATGGACAAGATTGGCCTTGATGCCAGTCACCACCTGCTGGACGCTTATCAGTTCGCCAGCAAGGCTGAACTTGATGACTTCTATGCCAAGACCTTCAGCGCCGTTGGCTCCGGCGCGGACCTCGCTTCGGCGCTGACTGTTACACGCGGCACCGAATATCAGATCGTCGGCCCGATCAATCAAACCGAAACGCCAACCGCTGCGTGGGATACCACCAGCAGCGCTTCGCCTTACATCTTCAACGTCTCCATCCGTTCCAACTACGGCATGGGTGGTGCGTTCATGGATGGCTCGAAGGTCGAGGGCCTCAAGTCCATGGTTTGCGCCAATTTCACTGGTGTGAGCCTGCAGAAAGATATGAGCTGCTGGCAGATTTATGACGGCAGCAACTGGGTGCAGCCAACCTATGAGCAGTACATCGCAGCGGACCCTGATAACACGCGCATGAATCCGGCTCGATTGAGCCGCCACATCAGCGCCATCAATGATGCCTTCATTCAAGAGGTATCGGTTTTTGCCATCGGCCAAGGCATTCACCACTTCACCGACCTCGGTGGTGAAATCACTGTTACCAACAGCAACAGTTCATTTGGTGGTTGCGCTGCGTACAGCAAGGGCTACAAGGGCACAGCATTCCCGAGCGACACCAACTGGGCAGTCAGTGGCATCCGTGTGCCTCTCGATCTGCAGGCAAAAACTGGCAACATCCGAACGATCTATCTCGGCACGATTGATTCGGCTACGAGTAGCAAGATTACCCTGACATCACAGCTTGCAGCTGACGCCTCGTCTAACAGTATCCCGGCTGTTTTGCTGGAAGATGGATACACACTCGCTAGCGGCACCTACATCTGGGCTGAAAATCCGCTTGGTGAACCATGGTACGCGCCTCTTGCGTCTAACGCATGGGAAGCAAGCGCACCAAATGAAATTGACATCAGCAGCGCTTTCGCCGGAAATGATGCAACCACCGACGCCGAAGGCACTAATCTGCTGGTCGGCAAGCGTGTTTACATCCGCCGCATGGTTGATACACGCACTCCAAGCGAACGTCGGGTTTCAGTTCTGGCTAACAACACCGCGTCAGCTCGGCTGCCGCAGCGTAACTTTATCATCCAAACAGATCCGTTGCGAACCAACGGCGCCATCAGCCGTGAATTCACAACTACCGGCACTGAAATTTTTGCTGTTAGCAACGCTGGCGCGGGTAATGAGGCTGGCGTAACGACCTCAACAGAATTCACCCTGCGGCGCTCTGCGCCGAGCACGGCATACAACAACGGTGACTTCTATACCGCAGGAAGAGTTGTCCGCAGCGGCGGCAAGCACTACGTTGCCACGCGCGATGTTTATGCAACAACGGCATTACCGGATCCTGCATCATGGCTTGAAACCTATGTCCATACGGCATCGGATTACGACGCTGAGGATCCTATCACGCAAGAAGCTCGGCAGATCATTATTGATACAGACACCGACACTGATCCCTACAGCACAGATCTTGGCATTAACTGGTCCAGCGTCTGGGCTGATGATGAGTACCAAGGCTCGACTGACTACAAAGGTGTTCACGCATTCTTGGTTGCATTGGGCCTGACCAGCAATCAAGCTCATGCTGCACTGGTTCCGCAAACTGCTTCTAATCGATTACTGGATCCCACCAGCGCAACAGATTTTCCGAACGCACCAGCAGGTGGAGCGGCAACCGGACTCGGCAACTGGGCTATTGAATTCCGCCGCCCGAGCACACTGCGCCTTTATGGCCACGCCTGGGAATGGGCTGGCTTCTTAAACTACTCAAAGGCCATTCCAGCAGCGCAAAAAGACCTTGGTCCGCAGAACGCTTTCACCTATTATTTCACCAACGAAGCTGGTGGCCGCGTCGTACCGCAAGGCAGCAACGAGAACGGGTTCAACATTACACCACGCGGTCTCGAAGATATCGAAACTGGTTCAACGCTAACTGTCGAAAACATTGGCAGCAGCTCGATTGACATTATCGCTCAAACAGAATTCGAGAATCTCAGCGTTACTGATACGCTAACCGCTGAAAACCTTAATGTAACTGGCACGATCAGCGGCTTGCCAACTGTAGGCTCAGCAACAACAGGCAATGATGATGATGACCTAGGTTTTGTTCGCTTGGCTAGCATCTCGGACCTACAAAGCAGTGCTACCGCGACAAATGATCCTGCGATTGATGCGGCACCTGAAGTTGTTACATACAAAGGATTGAATTATTGGAAAAATTACAACAATTTAGTCAGTGCTCGCACTGGCATACAATACGTTTACGTCGATCCAGTTAACGGTCGAGTTGCAAGTGTTAGTGAATTGCTTAACGAGGAACCTAACATGCGAATGGTATGGAACGGAACTGAATGGGTTCGGAGCGCAAATCAAAAGGAAGGGACAAGTCAAATGCAAGCGTACCCTCCCGCAAAATCAATTGTAAATGCTGTCGAGTACATCAACGCTCAATTCAGCCCAAACGAAACAATTGAATTGCGTATTGGACCTGGATTCTACTTAGAGACAGGTGACTTACGCTTAACATGCAAAGCTCAAGTAAGAGCATGGGATTTTGTTAGGGATAGATACCTGAACAACGATGAAGACGACGGATCGAAGCCATTTATGGGTCAAGCTGCGGTCAACGGTGAACGCGGTAAGTCATGGGAGCAAGATCGTACTTATCTAGTAAATCCAGAAAATCATCCCATTTTTCTCTCTCGCCCTCGGATGACGTATAGATACAGCCCCCCGAGCGGCACTTTCCAAACAACGCCATTGCGATTTGTATTCGAGCAAGAGGCAAGTATAATTGGCTGCGTTTGGCTGGGTCCAGCTGAAGTACTTACGAATGATGATATACCAGACAGCTTTTTTGAGCCATCGAATAGCGGTGTTGATATTGCAGCAATTAGAGCCGATGCTAGGCTTTATCCCGAAAATGCCCTGAACTATTTAATCAAAGCAGAAATCTCTAGCAGGTCTACCGATAACGCAACATGGGAATTTATGTTTGCTCGATCTTGCATTGAGGGTCAAGCAGCGCTTACTGTTAAAAACTGCGCTTTTGACGCTATGGCTCCTGCCCAGCAAAACAATGGCTCGCTTAGGAAAGATGGAGTCATTACAGTATCGGCTAAACCTGCAAGACTTGCTGGCATATGGGCTATCGGTAATGTTAATGTAAGCAGTGCGCTAATAGATGCGCCAGCCTATAGAGGCAATACCACCTATCAATACACAGGTCATCACGAAGCGCTTATCGCAGCGACAACAGATGAGCTGGAAGGCGAACAAGCGACGATAAGCCTAGGTGGAACGAGAGAGATCGGTGGTGGCACTAACGCAGACGCTGATTATAATTTTACTTGGAATAATATCCATTTGGTTAACAACGAACTTGAATACAGAGATGACTGGAATCCATTCAATCCACCAGTCACAGCAGGCTATCTAAACGAAGACCCTACCATTGGTACTAAATGGAAACTAATCGGCCCTGGTTACGTTGGATTTATTAACACGGTAAATAGACTAGGGCAGTTTGGTTTTTTTTGGCACGAAAATTTTCTCCAATCAGTAAACCATCGGCAAGGTTTTGCAGGTATTTTTGGCAACATTTCACTGATAAGTGGTGTCCAGATGACAAGAGGGGTTAGAGAGATACCGGCTGGATTTACTGGCACAGAATGGAGAAAATCATACTTCTTGCAGCGCGCTGGGACAACAGACGAAGCGGCTGATTTGGGCAATACACCTGCTAATCCGGGTCAGGTCGGGACGCGTCTAAATTTTTATCCACTCAATGCTCAGGTATGGCCAATCAAAAAAGGAATTGATGTAAACGAAGCCGTAACGGTCAATCGAAACCTTTGGCTGTAGCTCGCGGCATGTCTTTGGTAAGATTGAACTAAACCGGACCATCACCTTCGGCTCTGTTATGGCTAACGTCAAAATCACCGATCTAACGGCTTACACCAATCCGGACAGCACCGATGTGCTTCCGATTGTGGACGTTGGCGCGGATGTCACCAAGAAGGTCAGCGTTGCGGATTTGCTGAAGAATGCCAGCAGTGGAACGGCTGCTGCACCTGGCATTGCGTTTGATGGTGACTCCAACACCGGCATTTATTCACCCGGAGCAGACCAAGTAGCGATAGCAACTAATGGCCAGGGGAGGTTGTTTGTTGACTCCAGCGGCAACGTCGGTATCGGGACGACGACGGATCCCACCAAGCTCCTAGCTGTCAATGGTGACGCATTAATCAACGGCCTGAATGTTGGACGCGGGCCGGGTGATTTTCAAAGCAACGCCGTCTTTGGTATAGATGCTTTCCGAAGCAACACCACAGGAATTTATAACATTGCCGCTGGTCTAAACGCTCTCCAAAGCAACACCGAAGGTAGTAACAACACCGCCATTGGTCAAGGTTGTCTCGTCAACAACATCACAGGCAACGCCAACACTGCTGTTGGCCGACAGGCTCTCATCAGCAACAACACAGGCAGCGCCAACACTGCCATTGGACGACTGGCCCTCTCCAACAATACCACAGGTGAATTTAACACTGCTGTTGGTCGGAATGCCGGTGAATACATCCAAGGCTCCAACAACACTATCCTTGGTGCCTATGCAGGAACCGCAGCAGATGCAACGTTAAACGAAACAGTTATCATCTCTTCTGGTACGACGGAGCGGTTGCGGATTAAGGAAGACGGCACATTCAACTTCGCCCACACTGCTGTGTATGCCGACAACACAGCAGCCAAAGCCGGTGGATTAGTAGACGGTGACGTTTATCGCAAGTCGGATGGCACCTTGATGATCGTCTACTAGACTTTGACGTTACTGCGCTTCGGTTGACCACCCTATGTGCTTTTGCAACTTCTGCACTACAATGTCAACAGGTATCTCATGGCTATGACCGCCACCTTCAGCTGGGCAATCGCCAACCTTGAGCGGGAAACTGCTGATGGTTTCGTCTACACCGCCCATTACACCGTCGCAGCTGCTGACGACAGCTACAACGCTGGCGCGTACGGGAGCATCGGCTTGGAGCGTCCTGAAACCTTGATCCCTTTTGATGACCTTACCAAGGACATGGTTATCGGCTGGGTGCAAAATGCTTTGGGCGACGAAAAGGTTGCTGAAATCGAGCAGGCACTCCAAGCTCAACTCGATGAGAAGCACGCCCCAACCAAGCAATCTGGGGTACCTTGGAGTTGATCGAGTTGTTCCGAGAGCTTGAGGTGCATCATGGCCGTTTCGCCTGGAATCTATAACATCAGCTTGCAGCGTCGTGCTGACTACTACGTCACGCTGCAGTTCAAAGATTCTACTGTAGCGGCCATTGATCTCACCGGCTGGACAGTAGCCGCACAGGTGTGGAATAAAAACCGCACTACCAAATATGCAGATTTTGCTGTTGACTACACCGACCGCGTAGCTGGAACGGTTTCGATCAGCCTTACGGACGCCCAAACTGAAGCATTCCCCGATGAAGTCTATTACGACGTACTGCTGACAAATCCAAGCGGCTTGAAAGAGTATTATCTTGAGGGTATTATTTTTGTTTCGCAGGGGTACACAGCATGACCGCAACACGAAATACCGTAGTTGTTTCAGACGATGGCGCAACAGTCACGATCCAGACTGGAGACGTATCCCAGGGCACTTTTGACGCATTAGTGGCGCGAGTGGAGCAGCTGGAAGCTGTTGATTACCTTGTCTTGCAGGACGGCAACTGAGTTAAAGTGAAGCGTAGGCCGCTGCAGGCACCGTGATCGAAATCTACGCTGCGATTCTCGGTGCCTCTATCGGCATTGCTGGTATGTCTGTCTCGGGCTTTACGAGGCGCACCAGCGAATCACGCGAAGCTGTGATCCGTCTCACTGCGGCGGTCGAATCGATCGCTGGCAAGCTCGAAGAGCTGCACCAAGACATGAAAGCAGACCGCAAAGAAATTTATACCCGCCTTAATGCACACGGCGAAAGAATTACTGTATTGGAAAACAAGTCACGCTAGGATTTGTGTAAGAGTTAAAGCCTTTCGATGAACATCGAGCAAATCCTATCTCACCCTGCTTTTTGGGTTGTGGTTGCCGCAGCATCTGAGCTGATCGGCATGTCAAAACTTAAGGACAACAGCGTGATCCAGCTTGTCTTCCACGCACTCCGCAGCCTGAAGGCAAAAAAGGACTGATCCCTGCTGATGGCCGTTGGCTATTCCGCTTCAGCACCCGTTCTAGTTGGAACGAGGTGCAGCGTGCGATCCAGCGCCGTAAGTTCGAGGCGACCCTGAAGCCCCGCTTGGATCGTGCCATCGACGATTGGCACAAAACCCAGCCACCGACGACTCCGCCGCCAGTGCGGCTTGATGACCTTCACATCCGCGCACATTGGCTCCATGAGCAAGACACCGATCCGACTGATTAGCCTCTTCCGCTACTACAAGCGGGAAGGGCACCAAACAGCAGCCATAGAAGAGCTGGAGCGTGCCATATTGGATGTTGCGCCGGATATTTTTAACCGCGATCAACCGTGGTATGAAACTTGGAGTACGCCAGTTGCAGAAAAGGCACCAGAGCACTTAATCACGCGAGAACAGATCAGCCTGATCTCAGGCCATGCTGAGCACCTATTTGACGAGTCTTTCATGAATGACTTGAATCGTCTTGTAAAGGCAGCAGGTATGACAAGCCTGAACCAGCGCAGGATGCTGGTTGCTCAAACCTGCCACGAAACAGCAGGCTACAAGTACATGACAGAAATTGGAGACCGCGCATATTTTGCAAGAATGTACGACAACCGCAGTGACCTAGGTAATGGCCCAAGCGACGGGTATAAGTATCGTGGATGCGGCGTAATTCAGCTAACTGGGAAATATAATTTCAGCCGTTTTTCTAGATGGATGGAACAGAACGGCATGAAAGATGATCGCATCATGGAGGAAGGAACTGATTACGTTGCAAACAAGTACCCATTTCTTTGTGCAATCTGCTGGATCGAGGAAAATAACTGGGCAGCTTTGTGCGACCGTGGGGACATCTACGAATGCACACGCAGGCTAAACGGCGGGTACAACGGGATTGATGACCGTATTTACTACTACAACAGAGCGCAAAAGTACATTGTGAAATAGTTAAGTTCGCTACCATATAAGCAGCCGCAAGTCAAGAACCTTGATGTTGCATGGCGCGGGGTGGTAGTGGA
>MDTB01212167.1_pt1 | contig 14205 bp, 2 predicted proteins | sample 811161 | NCBI WGS metagenome assembly MDTB01 (sample SAMN05326650, study PRJNA326480) | marine metagenome | isolation source: seawater | place: Mediterranean Sea | collected 2009
CCAGTACCAACATCCACATCACCAATACCAACAAAAAGCAATAATAATAATAATAATAATAATAATAATAAACCTCTTCCCATCAAGAAAACTTCTTTTTCTGGGGAAAATATTTCCATTGATAGTGATGATACTAATAGCGCTGAAAGGACATCATTTCATGACAGTTTTACAACATTAAATTCGTTGAATGCATCATCGGACGTTTCAAATACTGAAGAGGTTCCATTTATATCTGAAACCAATATAAATAATAATAATAATAAGTTTCAAACAAGATTTTCATCTTCGTCATCGCCAACCAAAAAAGTATCACCGTCTCACGTCAAACAAGAATATGATCTACAATCAGAATTTGAAGATTTACCACATGTAGACGAATTAGTCCAAGAGTATTTACTATATAGAGGATTTACACGTACATTTCATAGATTTCAAGAAGATAGAAAAGCAGATCAATTATTAGGATTAAATGTTGCTCGGATTGTAGATCAATTGTTTGCATATATCCATCGGTATGATATGCCTGGATTATTATCGCTTTGGTCTTTCTTAAATGCAAGATTTTTTTACCATTTAGACAGCAATTTTCGATCCGTGGTTTTAGAATTTGAACTGGCATTGAAACGATATTATGTTATAAATACAATACAAACAAATCGTAAAGAAGAAGCTGTAAACTTTTTTAAAGAATACTGTGCAGAATTAAATATTTCAAGCGGTAATAATGATACTAATGAATCATCTTCGTTTTCTACATCAACCGGTAGCAATTATAATAATACAATTGGGAACATTGAAATGTCCTCAGAGATTAATAGTAGTGGTAATAATAACATGAACGAAAATTGGAAAGGTTGGTTTGCGCTACCATTTTTGCCAAACCCAGAAAGATCAACTGAATTTCATAAATATTTTGATCCATCATGGTCAAATACATTGGCAATATCATTACGTAATTTTTTAAATTTAATTTTGCAAAATACACCATTGCCAAAATTAATGGCATTTAACATCGGACGAGTACAACGATATGAACAAGAGTGTATCATTGAAAGTCAAAAAGCTGAAATTAGATTATTAAAGAAACAATTGTTACAGAGGGATCAAGGGAAGAAGAAGAAGAATACAGATATAATAGGTGATATGATATCAAAAACTGGTCTTGACGAAGCGGGTGATATTGATTTAAATGAAAAAGAAGCTAAGGCAAAAGTTAAACAAAATGATAAAGATATCATTATTATTGATAATAGCAATGATGATAACACTAGAAAATTACCGTTCGAATCTGTAATAAGTGATAAGAAAAGCAATACTAGCAAATTATCAGAAATTTTCTCAAGTGTAGACAATAGCAATAATCAAACACGGGGGAAATTGGATGAGAACGACTTATTAGCAAATATAGCCAATATGAACGCTAGAAAATATGATATTATCCACACAGAAACATTAATTGGACATAATGATAGTGTCCTATGCTGCAAATTTAGCAATGATGGATATTTAATTGCTTCTGGTGGTGCTGATTGTACCGTTCGTATTTGGGATCTAAAATCTTGGCAAGATAGTCTCCATGTAATGGGTGCAACATTATCACAATATGATAAAAATGATACTACTTTGGAGATGGATGACGATGGTATGGATCAAAAAGGCATAGATTCTATTACAAAAGATGATACTACCACAGTAGAAAACAATATTAAAGAATACAATTTTTGGAATGCTGCTCATGATAAAGGTAATAATGATAATAATTCACAACAAGGTATTAATATGACTAATAATAACGTTTCTCCATCCCATGTACCATGCCATAGTACCATCTATTTATCTTCAGAAGCATTGTGTATGGATTGGACAACTTATGGGCAAAGAAAAAATCCATTGTTGCTGTTTGGTACAGCCAATCGTGAAGTTAAAGTATGGGATGTGAATCAAAACGATTTAAGTGCTGAATTTGAAACGGATCATTTATGTCCTAACGTGCAATGTGTTCGATATATACCATCTGTAACCAATTGCGTTGTAATAGCGTCTAATAATCGTAACAATACATATGGAAAATTAGAAACGTGGGACATTACACGTAAAAATGTCGTTTGTCACTTAGATTTAGGTCGAGAGAATATCGTTGTGAACACTATGGATGTAGATGACGCAGGTGAAAAATTAATTGTCGGCTGCAGTGATGGTGATATACGTTTATATGATTTACGCGGTAGTCCCATCTTGATGCAACGTTGGAAAGCACATGAAACTGGCAACAATAATGGTGTAGGTGGCGTTACTGGGGTTACGCTCACGCATGATGGGCAAGTTATCAGCTCTGGTGGATTAAACAATGAAATGGTAATGTGGGACATACGAAACCGGGAAGGTGTGGGTATTATAAGACAGTATTTGACAGATGATGATGATAATTCTGTTCGTAAACATGAAATGAATAATAACTTTTATGCAAAAAGCTCAAGGGTGTCGTGGGCATGGGCAGATAAAAAGACATTAATACGTTCTTCGGAAAATGGTTCGGCAGTGCTACATCGGCTAGCACGGCAGCGTCCAGTACAATATTTACACGGTCATAATTTACCGGTTTTATCGGTCTCATGGACGATTGCGCCAGGTTGTCCTTTAAATTCATGTGCTACTTCATCTTTAGATAATACGTTGAAGTTATGGGCGTTAAAAAAGATTTAAATGCGCGTATAAATCAATAGTGAGAAAAATATATTATACGAAGCGCGTTATAATATATATATGAGTAAGAGAAATATAATATGTATATAACACTTAGAGATTTTTAACCACTACATATTCTCTTTAAAATATATATGATCGTATGGCCATACTTCGTACTCGTATCATATTCATATGATATGATTATTGATACGTATCATACATTTTTTAATATTTTGTGGACAATCTATGCTCTTGCAGCCCTCAATGCTCTATTGGCTTCTTTGCAACACCTTTCTTCTTTTCTCTTGTTTCTTTCATCGACCATAATTTTTTCCTCCATTTCATCATCTGATGACTCTTCCCAATTTTTTTCATATTTTTTCATTAAGTTACTCAGATACTTAATTTTGTCCATATATCCATCTTGTTGGGTCATGTAAAATAATGTAAAATCAGTTGTCAACAATTCTGCAGATAAGCCACAAGCTACAGTTAAGACTTCTAAGTCATCGCTTTCAATGACCACTTTAGTTACACGATTTAACAAATGATTCTCATTATCAATGCGTTCATTCATTGCTTCATCAAAATAATCTGACATTCGTGAAACATATTCATGTTTTAAAAATGAATTCCATAGTATCCCAATTGATTGCAAAACAAATTTAGAGTTAGCTTGCGCATGTGTCAATAAAATTTCAAACAAATTACCTTCATTTTGATACACTTTTTCAGAAAAGTATATTTGTACCTTGTTTGAAAATGACCATCTCCACATTAAATCATAGATAATAGTGGTTACGAACGAATCATAGATATTGCCTCCAATATATGTAGGAAGCAAAAGGGTATCAAATAAATCTGAATCTAGTATCATTTGGCCTACTATCCTATCATTTTCACACAGATCACCTAAGCATTGGCATATTATATCAAATGCATCAGTAAATTTTTCCTTTTCAGTTAACCTAAATCTTTTCTCTTTGCCCACTTCAATGCGTTTTAACCTACGTATTTCACCAGATGATAATTCTTGAATTTGATTTTTTATTTTGTCATCAATAAATTTTTCGACAATTCTATCCATTTTCTCTTCACTGATAGGCATTATTGCTTTCAATAAATGTTTCAATAAATCAGGTGCTACTTCAATTAATGGCTTTCTAAACCATGGTATCATTAATTTGTCTTTAGCAAGCAGTTTACAACACAGTAACAAAGGTAACAAATCTTCGCTACTTTTTCTTCTGACATGTAAAAAATTACACATACGAGCACAAAAATCCATTCGGTCGGACATTCTCATATGCTTCTGATCATATGGTAGGACTTGCAAGAGGACATTTAACACGACTTCGCCTATTTCCCGACGTGGTATTCCTGACAATCGCAATAAAAAAGTACACAGTGGATCATCTTTACAACTTTGTAGTAAATCTGTATACAATTGCGGGACTGGGCCAATCGTTGGACCGCACAAAAAACCTCCGGCACGGACTAATACGTTCCGACCTATATATTGTAGTGACAATTGTTGAAAGTCTACTAAATGTGGCAATTTCCACAGCACGTTCAGTAATGATGTCATACGTATATTATCAACATCGCGTTCTAACAACTTGCTGAAGAAGCGACTTGTTGATAAATCTGTAGCTTCTTGTAATGCTTCTTGCTCTAATAATTCTTCAGCCTCTGTAAACTCTGGATTTTCATATATTATAGGCATACTATTATATTTACATTTATGTTTTGTTCCTTTTCAGAATATCTGTCAAATAATATAACACTACTCTCAACTGGTTGTGTTTCATAAAGCTAAGATACAAATCAAAAGTACTTCTTGTAGATATGGAAAAAAAAATTGCTATTGAATAAAATAAATAACATGATAACGGTTGTATATATTATTATTTATTATTATTATTATTATTATTGTGCTATTATTAGTTCTTTTTATTTATTTTTTTTGTAGTCGTAGTCGTAGTCGTATATTAGTCGTAGTATACCTAACAGCTAAGTATCTGTACCAAGTATTATAGTGTACTTTTAACCCTATCGTTCAGCATTCCAGCTTCCAGCATTCCAGTCATTCTGGCTCCTCCAGCTTTTTTTTTCTTAGACTTGCAAGCTAGCACCTTTAGACCTTACCAGCTTACCTGGCTTCCTGGCTTACCGGCTTACAAAAAAATCTGCCGTTATATACAAGTATGTACACATTATAATTAGATGAAAGTATATTTTCCTATTAAAAAACATACTGCTATCTCATGCTATGTATAACAATGACCAATCACACCACAGCATAATGAAAAAAAAAATTATTATTATTGCTATTATTTATTATTATATATATATATATAATTCATTTCACAATAATTATTGTTGTTATCTATATATATATATATATATATGTATTTACAGGTAGTATAATTATTCTTTTCATGAGCAATAATTGAAATAATGCTAGTAGCATCATTTATTAGCAGCAATATATATTAAATAATAAATACAAGTATTACACGACTACATATATCTTGGCCTTACTATTTGCTCAGGAATTTCGCAGAATTTATTAAAAAGTGATTAAAATAAATGGAGCTTAAAGGTTTTTCCCGTACTGTTTGCAACAGTAATAATCGTACAATGCGAATGTGTTTTTCCGTGATTTCATTTTTCACAGCATTATTGTCTATTAACATCATTTCCGTTTTTTCCTCGCCTTGTGAACCGAATACAATGGTAATAACAACACAACCTGGAGATGGATTTGGTGGCGACCCCTTACTAATACAACCGGTAATCACACAACTGAACTCGTCCAATAAACCATGTATAACAGATAGTTCATCAAGGGTATACATAGAAATTAAGAAAAATCCTGCCGTCTTTGCAAAAATAGAACAATACAATACAACTGTTGTTGCTTCTGGTGTCGAATGGGTTCCACCCCGAGCAATGGTTATTATGCCATTTGATAAAGGCGTTGCTGCGTTTTCTGGTATTTATATCGGTATGTTGGGTGAAGGTTTTACTCTGAACTTCGTCTCAATTGATTTAGGAAAACAAATAGAGTCAACAGAGTTTAAAGTTAGTCTTGGTGTTGTATATACAGTTTTATTCGACCAGCCACCCGGTACTGCACGTGGTGGTGAAGTTTTTGTTCCACAACCGCGGGTAAGGGTTGCTGATAGAGGTTATAATACCGTTATCACGGATTCAACCACTATTATTCGTGTCGAAATGCATAGTAGGCCACCAAACCAAGTTATAAATGGTACTTTGACATCAATAGTTGGAGATAGAGGATTTGAAGCAACGTGTAATAATGGCATAGCGTCCTTCATTGGTTTAAAAATAGATAAGGCCGGATTTCCATATGCCCTACGTTTTACTGCAAATCACGTAGCATTTCAAACCAATGGCCAACCCGACTATGTCGATCAAGTAAAAATGACTGTGGGTGTTGGTAAGCTTAAGACAGTTAATATTATGACGCATCCTCTCATAGTTATTGCTGGGGAAGCTATGAATGTAAGTGAACGACCAAAAATTGAATTATTAGATACTGGTGGTAACCGTTTGATTGAAGATGTTACAAGTAGTGTGACTGTTTCTATATTTATCAATCCATCTGCAGGGCGGATAGACGTTTCCAATATCACAGCATGTGGAGCGTTCAATGGAAATTTCGATAGTTGTCGTGCGAAACCGGGTTGTTCATTTGTTGATGCAACACAATTATGTGTAGGGTTTCAATTAACTGTCCCTATTGTTGCCGGTGTTGGTGAATTTGATGGCCTTATGATAGATAAAGTCGGTCCCCTGTATAAATTACAATATTCTGTGGATGCTAATCCACTTTTTCCAAATCCATATCTTTGGACAGGTTCTGTGATAGGGTATTCTCCTTCTTTCGATGTTGTGCTTGGGGCACCTTTCGCGTTAAAATTGATACAATCAGCATCGGATGCTTGGGCAGGTGGTACTCCATTTCAAAATCAACCAATTGTGGGTTTAATTGATGGTGGTGGCAATATTATTATTACGGATAGTACCAACATTGTAACTGCTGAAATTTCTGTAAACCCGACTGGTTACCCACTTTTAGGCGTAACGGTTATGACATTTGATCTTGGCGTTGCTGTTTTTAAAAATTTAGCAATAGAAAAACAAAGTTCTGGTTATAGATTAAAATACTCAACAAGCGTAAGTCCTGATCTAACAATTGATCAATCTGTTTCTGTTCGATATGCTGCAGAATTTGAATTAAGAAGTAACGATGCGCAACCAAATGATCGATTAGGAAAATCGACTGATATTCAATTAGTTACAGATGAAGAGCTTTTGGCAGGATCGACGTTGAAGGATATAGCAGTATTAGGTGCGCCATATGAGGATAGAGCCTTGGATGAGATACAAGTCATAAGGAGTGTAGGAGTAGTAAGTGAATTGGTGTCAGAGATTCAAACAGTATCTTCATCAGCGTTTCATTTAAATGAAGTGCAAATTTTTAAAACATCCGCATTGTACGGCATGTCGTTAAGTCGCTACTATGACCCAACTGGTAATGATAAAGTTGCCAAATTTAGATACACGTGGAAAACTATCACCTCTAGGTACATCCATTCCGATGTATCGGCCTCGCAATTATCAATCATATTAATGGAAGATTTTAAATCTGTTGGCATAGGGTATATAGATGTATCCAGGAAAGTTCGAGATGATGAATGTGGGTGTCTAGGAGTATTTGAATGGAGAATTACCTTTACAACTGCTAAAGGATTTATACCTTTATTTGTAGTCGATGAGACACAAATGAATGTCACTGATTCTTTCAAATCAACTTTCATCTCACGAGATACGTTCTCAACGATACTTTCGGGGTCGTTTAAGTTATCGATGCCACAATGGATACATAAAGGGCACAACAGCGAAATTATACAAAGCCAAAGAACGTCTGATCCTATTCCATATAATGCAACTGCCAATGAAATGGTTAATATTTTATCAACATCTCTATGGCCTTTCAATACTATAAACGTTACGAGATCTGCGGCGAATTCACAGCGTGGTTATATATGGACAGTCACATTTGCAGCTAAATACGCACATTATGAAGTTCCGCAAATGTATCCAGACTTAACAGATTTAAAAGGCTATGGGCGCGATGTCAAAGTGTATACGCCGGTGCAAGGAAAAGCTCCAGTCGGGGGAACTTTCAGGTTGTCTTTTAGGGAACACCCAGGGCGCCATACTACATATGGTGAATGGGCTACAACGACTAGTGCAATCAGTTGGAATGCGACAGCATATGAGATGAAAGCGGCACTTGAGTCTTTACAGACAATTAGTACTGTAGATGTCAAAAGGACAGATGGACCATTTGCAAGAAGTTATGGATGGACTGTTACGTTTAAGAAAGTTGCTGATTTCGACCAAGGCATATATCCTTATCGCGATGATCCTGATTTGAAACAATTTAGTTACCTAGCTGATAGTGTCGGTAATTTAGTGCCATTAGTTGCAAATAATACTAAATTGACTGGTACAGATTCGTATATCAAAATAGAAGCTGTATATGATTCTACTGATTTATCCGTCGACGATGATCTCGCTCATACCCATACTACATATCCATCCTCGCATTTGGAGGTTGAAAGAAGAGCAAGACGTGGTGGCCATGGTCAGCGCGCCGGTGCAGCTTACGTGTTTACTCGAGTAGAAGAACGTTGGCCGCAAGAATATAAATTGATAGGCACTGATACAGATTCATACGATCGTTTTGGTACAAGCGTATCGGTAAGTGGTATACGTGTTGCCGTCGGTGCACCGGGAGCTGAAGATTATGGTCAGTCCGATCAAAAAACCATTCTATGTACAGCATCAAAAGGATACTTTACTATCACATTTCGGGGACAGACGACTGTTCCTATTGATGCCAGCACAGCAAGTGTAAAATCATTTATAACAGATTTAGAAAATATTATGTCCATTGGACGCATCGAACCCGTGGGATTTACAAAAAATTCTGCCATCGACATGAATGCGCTATTATGCGATGATACAAATCCAAAATTATTGGTGTTATTGTTAGTCAGCCCAAAAATTGGAGAGATAAATGGTGTAGAACCTTTTCTTGTGAATCTCGAGCCGATGCATATGACGAAGCTAAGTGGTGTTGTGCAAGTAGGGGATGTCCAGGAGGCAACACGTGAAGAAAATTTTCAAAATGGGGCTGTATATGTTTTTCAAAGGGATGCAACTACCGGTACATGGTCACAAGAGGCGAAAATTATTTCTTCTGTTGCAAAACCCGGTGATGAGTTTGGTGGTACTGTCTTTTTGCGCGGGAGCACCCTGGTTGTAAGCGCAACTGAGGATGATCGAGATGGTGATGGGTCTGGCGCCGTTTATCATTTTTACCAAAAGAATGGTACTTGGACAGAAATGCAAAAATTTGGTTATTTAGACCACGAATGTGGTTTGGGATGTCCATACTCGACTTTTAAATATCGGGGATTACAATTTGGTTTTAGCATGGCTTTACAAGGCAATGCGCTTATTATTGCCGGGTTTCCTAAAACAAAAGAATTGCTGGATATTACGGTGGGTAAAGTATACATATATAAACGATTGGCTCCTGGAGAACCGTTTTTACCTGAACAATTGGTAGAGGATGCAACTGGTCACATCGGAGATGCGTTTGGCTACAGTCTTTCCGTTCATGCAAACACACTTGCAGTCGGAGTGCCATATCGCAAAGGTGACTTCGTAGCGCAGGGCACGGTAGCTTTATTTGAACGTGAAAATGAAGATCAATTATTTTATCCGCACTCACATTTGCAAGATAAAAATGCTAAAGGTGGGGATCGTTTTGGCTTAAGTGTCTCTATCGAGGACAAAACGTTAGTAGCATCCTACCATGAAGCATTCCCAGAGTTCAACTGGAGAATGCGTAAATCTGTTCAGTCTATTACAACAAGGGCGTCTTCAACAATTGGTGGATATTTTTATGCGACATGGCGTGTACAACAAAAATCTGCACCAATAGATGGTCAAATCATACGCGGAAGTGTAACAGATTATTTACCAGCAGGTACCATCGTGGAAGCTCGTTATGGTGGTGAAGGAACGGGTTTATTAAGCCGCCAACCAGTCAATATTTTATACAGTAGGTGGTATCGAGGTAGAATAACTCGTGCACCAAGAATGGTTGGGAACACGGATAAGACTTATGGTATACAATATGAAAATGGTTTGTGGGAACCAGATGTAACTCGGGATCGTATACGGCGGGTTAGTAGTTTAATTCGGGAGAAAGATCATCGCAAAACGTATCGTATACTGAAGACTACTCGTATGCAACATGATATAACTGCAAGTGCTCTCCGTGACCGTATCAGAACAGAACTTGGTACGGGGGAAATATTTTGTGATCGTATTGGGCCAGATTCCCATGGTGGATACACGTGGCGTGTGACTTTTCAAGGATATCCGGCTGAAGTAGTACCAAAATTGGGCGCACGGGCAGATGGATTAACAGGGAAAAATGCGGAAGTTCGAGTGAAACGTATAAACACACCAATGTTAAATATGAGAAAAGGCATTGCCGTTTTCACACGAAATGAAACATCGCTTGCGTTGGCCAATCCATATTGGCTCCAACAGGCTAAGGTGGCTCCAGCTTCTCACCAAGGCTCTGATTTATTTGGTGCACATCAAATTCATGTTCGTGGTACATTTTGCATAGCTTCTGCTGCAAATCGCGATTCTTTGTCTTCTGGGACTAATTCCGGGGGCGCATTTATGTTTAATCTCGATTTTCTATCATTAAAATTTACTCAACAATCCTATATTGTGAATGAAAATGTGGCAGGGGGTAAGCAGGTTATTGAAGTAGAGCGCTGTAAACCGTATTGTCATTCGGGCAGCGGTAATTATACAAGTTTTGTAGAATATCAAATTGGCGATGGGGCAGTGAGCGGCTTGCCTGTTATATTGTCAAATCCGAAGATGTATTTACGTGGGGATAAATGCCCATACAAAGAGGGTTGTGCAAGTACCGCAACGGGTCGAGAAGACTGTCTAGTGCGTAGTGCTGGCTTGGAAGAATGTCTGTGGTTGCCATCTAATGGGAAATCAACACATTTTGCATCTTACGATGCGTTGGGGCTGTCTGATTATGTGCCAATTTACGGTCCTTTAAGCTTTGAATACGGTGGCAATAGTAGCACAATTGACGTCATCATAACCAACGATGACATTTTTGAATCTCCCAATGAAATGGTAAATATTCGATTGCTCGCACCAGGATTTCAACCGACGTTTGGAGGCCAATTGTGGTCTACTGTCACCATACAGGATGATGGTGATGGTGGTGTAGGAACCGAAGTATATTTTGACAATTTTAATTCAGAAGATTTGCACATAGGATTTGATAAATTTGGGTATGCAATGTCGATGACAGACCCGTCAAACCAAAAACCGACTCCAGGTATGTATAGTCCATTGAGTCAAGAGGCGGCAACTGGACATAAACTGGCGGTTGGATGTCCATGGGCAGATTATGATAATGTGACACATGTGGGAACTGTTCATATATTTGAAAAAGATCCATCAAGTGGAATATGGACTCGTTCACATATTTTGAAACGCCCTGGAAGTGTAACAACAAATGCATATTTTGGGACATCTGTATCAATGTTTAATGGGACAATTATTGTTGGCGCTCCCGGTATTCACAAAGCTTATATTTTCCGCTACAAGGATGTATGGAATAAAATATACGGCGTTTGGGAATTTGAACAAGAATTAAGTTGGGATGAAACGGATAGTGAGTCTCATTTCGCAGATACAAACGCTGTTGCAATATGGGGTAGATGGGCCATCGTCGGTGCAAAAGGTTTAGAAGCAGTATACATATACAAAGACACTTACAACTACACGGCTCAAGCGGGATCAAGGAATACCACAAATCACACATGGGTTAAGTGGCAGCGCATTCGTACAGATTTTAATGATACCGTTATATTAAGGACAAGATATATGAACCATAATGATTTTGGCGCTGCAGTGGCAATTTGGTCTGATACGTTGTTAATTGGCGCGCCAAAGGCAGATCATGCGCACCAAACCTATGCAGATCATTACGGTAGAACACCAAATCCTAGCACCAAAGTTCAGCAAGGATATGGTCGACCAAATGAAAAGGGATTTCACGGTAGAGGTATAGTTTATCAGTATATGATTAATGTCACAAGTGGGTATTGGGATTTGATTGAAAGGTTGCAAGCGAAGGACAAGCAAGCACTCGATCAGTTTGGTACTTCCATTGCAATTGATCAAGATTATCTAGTAATTGGAGCTCCAGGAGAAGACATAAAATCTAGAACCACGTGGGATTTTGAAATGGGGGATTTAAGTGGCTGGCATAAAAGTGGGGATGCATTTGATTATCAGCCTACAATGGGCGACAATACAGATGCAAGGGATAATTATGGTTATACCATAATGACTGGGGAAGATACGACATATTATACCCGCAACTACTGGTCGGGGGAAGGTGATAGAGTCTTCCAAGGTCAAGGCGGACTAGAGGATCACGTACGACAGCCTGCTGGAGAAAAAATATATACATATACTGAGAAAATTCGTTTGCCAACTTTTGCATATAAAGGATATCAAAATACCGAAAGTAAAAAGCGTGGTAAATATTGGATTGGCACATATGAAAAGAGGCCAGATGCAAGTTATCCAGCTGGAACTGTCCAAGGAGATGTTCCTACTGGAACCTTGACGTCTGATCCGTTTATGATCGCCGGGACCGAAATGAGCTTTTTAGTCGGTGGTGGTTGCCGTATAACCGAGGTGTGGGTAGAGCTGTTTGTAGATGGTGAAAATGGATATTTTCCTAGTTACAAGGCACCTACTACTGGAGGTTACGATCCAGGAGAATACGCGCAATCAGTTTATCGTGTCACTGGTAAATGCAATGAAAGAATGGAACGTGTGTATTGGGATTTAAGTCGCTGGATTGGCAAAATTGGACAAATACGAATCGTTGATATGAGCAGTAATTTATGGGCGCATATTAATGTTGATGATTTTCAGTTCAACTGGGATAACGAGCCCGCTTCGGGGAAGGGTGTTGGGAACGTGGAAAATTGTCATTATGGCCAATGCGGTCATCATTATGGTGAAAACTCTGGTGCTGCCTATGTGTATCGTCGAATTTCAAAACAAAATACAGGGACAATCAATGGCCTAGCCGTTCCAGAATTATGTCAACAATTTTGTGATTCATTCGGGTGTTTTTTCAATGGTTATACAGAAGGGTGGGGAGGCGAAGTTGGCGATATTGATCGTTTTACAAATTGTCATTGGGTGGAAGAGCAAAAATTACAAGCATCGGATAAGCGGGAATTAGATCGTTTTGGTACCAGCGTTGATGTTGATTTTGGAAGCGGAATGATCATTGTTGGTGCACCAGGTGCAAGGCTAGTAGATATTTTTAATCGGAATTCTATTGGTGGTAGAAATCAAAAATTATGGCGTCCTACTGGTGGTTTTGCACCATCGACGGCGGAAAGTAAACATTCAAGAACACCAACAGGTGGCGCACCCGAAATCGGTACTGTTCATCGGTTTGCGCCAGATGATCAACCGGCACGATCTGGGTCGGTTTACGTTTTCAAGCGCAGAGAGGAGGCCAGAGCTGGTAATGGTGATATTGTGGATACAAGTATGTGGAATGTAACGGAGAAAATGAAATTGCAATCTCCGACGAAGGATGATAATTTTAGATTTGGATATTCCGTTGCATTAAGAGGTTATATGGTTTTTGGTGGAGCACCAAAAGAACCAAGCACGGACTCAGAAGTGCATAAACAAGTTGGAGAAGTATCATTTTATAATATAGAATTTGAACGTGTGCGTTTTCGTCAAACAGTAACAACAGTTAATGAATATAGTAGCGAGCAAGATCCGAACTTTGTAGATATTTTTTTTGATCGTGTGGGAGACTTATCTAAATCTTTGACCTTTCGATATGCTACTAGTGACATAACAGCGATTGGTACGCCACAAAAAGATGTTGAGTTATGCCATCAATTTTTCAAAAGTGAAAGAGGTGAATGTGGCGACTACATAGAGCAAACTGGTACTATCACTTTTGGTGTTAATCAAAACACTGCTGTATTGCGTATTTATATAATTGATGATTATTGCCCAGAACAGTTTGATGAGATTTTCAAAATAACATTGTTTTCACCAGGAGGTGATGCTATTTTGGGTAAAGATTATAGCGGTTATGTCAGAATACAAGATGATGATTTTGATTTAAATAGGCCTGTAAGTGCAGCATATTGCAAAAGATATGCTCCTGTGTATTCAGAAATTGAATAAAAACGTGACATTATATATATGTATCATATATGATGTAATATTATGTATCATATATTATAGGATATATATATATACAATGTATATGATATATATCAATAATATATATAAGCACAC
>MDTB01200116.1_pt1 | contig 14204 bp, 14 predicted proteins | sample 811161 | NCBI WGS metagenome assembly MDTB01 (sample SAMN05326650, study PRJNA326480) | marine metagenome | isolation source: seawater | place: Mediterranean Sea | collected 2009
ATCAAAAATTAGATTTTATAATAAGCCAAACGGAATACTAAAAACTAATGAAAAACTTGCTGCAGTAAAATATCCAGAAATAACACCTCCAACGTTAGTTAGCGCAAATAAAAATAACCTGATTGAATTTATAAATAATAATCAAGAATGTGTTATTAAACCACTAAATGGATTTGGGGGACATGGAATATATAAAGTTATCTCAACTGATACAAATTTAGATACAATAATCGAGACTAGTACTAAACGCTATCAAGAACAAATCATTTGCCAAAAAGCAGTTAATCATAAAACTGGTGACAAGCGCATTGTATTACTAAATGGTAAAGAAATAGGTGCCGTAAATAGAGTAAATCCTAATGGTCATAGAAACAATTTCATGTCAGGGGGCCACGCAGAAAAAACAACCGTATCTAACCATGACAAAAAAATTATTCAAAGAATCGCTCCAATGTTAATAGAAAATGGTTTAAACTTAGTTGGAATTGACGTCATTGATAATTACTTAATTGAAATTAATGTAACATCCCCAACAGGTATTCAAGAAATAAATCAATTAAATGATCAATCACTAGAAAAGATTATTATTAATAAGATCGAGGAAAAACTATGAATAAAAAAAATAAATTAACATTAATTATTGCAATACCATGCCCATACTGCATTCGCGTCTTAAACTACATGAATGAAAAAGAAATTAATGACATTGAAATTATCGATACTAAATGGGATCAAAATGAACATTTTAGATTACGTGAACAATATGGAAAAACACAAGTTCCTCTATTATTAATTAATGACTCGCCTCTGTATGAATCTTTAGATATAATTAAGTATCTAGAGGAAACTTATAATGAATTTAGTTAGTGAAATTGAAGCCATAATTACAGCAAATATTCCAGATGCTAAAGTATTAGTAATAAATACAAACAATGATGGCGAACATTTTGAAGCTGTCGTAATTTCGGAAACATTCAATGGTCTCAGCCTATTAAAACAACACCAAGCCGTAATGAAACCATTAAAAAATGAATTTAAAGAAACAGTGCATGCCCTAGGTCTTAAAACATTTAGTTTGGATAAATGGGAAAAAACAAAAACTAGTTTTCCGTTAATAGAAGAAAAAATAAAGGAGAAATACCAATGATAAACGAAGAAGCATTAGAGAAGAAAAAAAAAGACATAGCTAAAGATATAAATGAAAATAAAATACTATTATTTATGAAAGGCAATAAACAAATGCCTATGTGTGGTTTTTCAGGTCAAGTTATCCATATATTAAATGAAATTGGTCAACCATATGAAACTCGAAACGTACTTGAAGATGAGGTGCTCCGTCAAGCCATTAAAGATTATTCAGATTGGCCTACGATTCCTCAATTATATGTTAATGGCGAATTTATTGGTGGTTGTGATATCGTAACTGAACTTTTTCAATCTGGGGAACTTTTAAATACACTTGCCTAATGTGGGCAAAAAATTTAACAAGCTGGTATAAAGAAAATCAACGGTCGTTACCTTGGCGTTTAAATCCTGCTCCCTACCACACTCTAATTTCAGAGTTTATGGCACAACAAACCCAAATAAAAACATTAATTCCTTATTACCATCGATGGTTAAAGAAATACCCAACAGTTGAAGCTGTTGCGAGCGCCTCAATTGATGATATTCTAAAATCTTGGGAAGGGTTAGGTTATTACTCAAGAGCTAAAAATTTACATAAAACATGTCAAATAATTGTTGAAAAATTTAAAGGCGAAATCCCGTCATCATCTGAAGAATTGATAAAGCTACCTGGTATTGGAACATATATAGCCGCAGCAATCGCAAGCATTGCATTTAAAGAACACATTGCGGTTGTAGATGGCAATGTATTAAGAGTAGTAACCCGCTTATATGGACTTGAAGACGATATTGGGAAAGAAAAAACAAAATTAAATATTCAAAAAAGATTAAATAGAGAAATCAAACAATGCGATCCAGGTGATTTTAACCAAGGGTTAATGGAACTTGGTGCAACAATTTGCACACCAAAATTACCAAATTGCAATGAGTGTCCTATAACAACAATTTGTTATGCAAAAAACATGAACTCTATTGAAAAGTTTCCAGTAAAACAAAAAAAACCGCCAGTGCCACACTTTACAATAGTCGTGGGTATAATAAAGAATCAAAATGGCAAAATTTTAATAACTAAACGTAAAGCAAATCAGTTATTGGGAGGACTTTGGGAATTTCCAGGAGGAAAAGTCAAAGAAAATGAAACATTAGAATCCGCTTTAGAGCGAGAAATTAAAGAAGAGGTAAACTTAAATGTCACTTTAAACGGGTTTTTATGTAAAGTTAATCATGCCTACTCACATTTCAAAATCACCATGCACGCCTTTCAATGTTATACAGATAACATTAAAAACATTAAATGCAATAGCGCTGATAATTATAAATGGATTGAAAAAAATCAACTCAATGAGTTCGCATTTCCAAAGGCAAATCGCGTCATCATTGAAAATTTAATAAAATCGTAATTAATATAAACTAACTAGGTTTTTTTTGGGCAATATCGTATAATTCATTTTATGAATCCAAGTAAATATATTTGGTTAAATAACACATTTATTGATTGGGGCAAGGCTAATACGCATGTTCTTACACACGCGTTACATTATGGATCCGGTGTGTTTGAAGGAATTAGAGCCTATAGCACCAAAAAAGGTCCAGCGATTTTTAAAGCCAAAGAACATTATGAACGCCTATTAAAATCATGTAAGTGCTACGATTTAATTTGTCCCTACAATATTAGTGAGTTTATAGCTGCAACAAAGAAACTAATTTTAAAAAACGATTTGCCATCGTGCTATATTCGACCCATTGTTTATACAGATTATGGAAGTATTGGAATCATACCAAAAAATTCAACTTACACGTCTGCGATTGCAGTTTGGGAATGGGGAAGCTATTTAGGTGACGAAGGTATTGAAAATGGAATTCGATGCATCATTAGTGACATAATGAAAACACCAAGTCAGGCAATGCCATCGACTGCTAAGTCATGCGCAAATTATGCAAACTCTTTTCTTGCAAAAAAGAAAGCACTAACACAAGGTTATGATGAAGCGATATTACTAAATCAAAAAGGAAATGTATCTGAAGGTCCAGGTGAAAATATATTTATAATTAAAAACAACGTAATTACAACACCACCAATTAACGATGATGTTTTAAAAGGAATTACTCGCGACACTGCCATACAATTGGCAAAAGATCTAGATTTTGAAGTTAAAGAAAAAAGCATCACCCCGAATGAGTTATTAGAAAGCGATGAATGTTTTTTTACTGGGACAGCGGCAGAAATAACTCCCATTAAAGAAATAAATGACAAAAAAATTGGAAACGGATCAAAAGGGCCGATTACCCATCAAATTCAACAATTATATTTTGATATTGTAAAAGGAGAATCTGAAACGTATTCAAGTTGGCTAACATTCTGTGAGGAGGAATAAATTATGTTAAAAGAAGGCGACAAAATACCAAACTTTTCTATTTTAAATTCTAAAGGTGAAACAGTAACGAATAAATCAATCGATGGGAAAAAATGCATCTTTTATTTTTACCCTAAAGATGACACCCCAGGTTGTACAAAAGAAGCACAAGGATTCTCAGATAGTAAAAAAGAATTTGATAATAAAAGTATTTCAATCTTCGGAATTTCTAAAGATTCAGTAAAAAAACATGAAAAGTTTTGTAACAAATATAATTTTGAACACGAATTATTAAGTGATGAAAACAATACATTATGTGAAGACTTTGGCGTTTGGCAAGAAAAAAGCATGTATGGAAAAACATATATGGGAATTGTAAGATCAACATTTTTAATTGACGAAAATGGGGTAATTCTTAAAACCTGGGAAAAAGTTAAAGTACCTGGGCATGTCGACGATGTCTTAAACGCAATTTAATATTAAATTAACTTAAAGTCACTGATGTAAATTCCTGTTTATTTTTATTAGAGTAAAAATAGTCTTGGACAAGTTTATTTTCACTTATTTTCAAATCAGGACAAATATCTTTCAAAGTGATTAAACAATGACAAAATCTTGTAACTTTTGGGCTAATATACAGCAATGAGTGCTGATGTAACTGAATTAGAAGATCAATATCGACAATTTTTTTATTCTGATGCAACTGTAATTGTTCAATCAATGATAATTCATGCTTTATAGAATCAAAGGATCGTTCGTTAGAGCAAGATAAAGCGAGATTAAAAAATTCTTTGTCAGTTTTCGACACATCTTCAGACGGGCCACGATAAACCTCTGACATCTGATGAACGATCAATTGAGATTTTATTAATTTAACAGCTTCAAATAAATTACAAATTGAATGTGTGGTCCCCAAAACTAAATAATAACGATAATAATGAGACATTTTATTTTGACCGAAAAATTTGAATAGCAACAGATCGTGATAAATCAAGCGCCTGTGGTTTATCTAATTGAATATAAACATCACTAACATTAAATTCAGAAAGAATAATTGATGCGCACCGATCAGCCAATGTTTCAATCAATTCAAAATGATTTGTTTTTGCAAAAGAATGAACACGTTTAGTTAAAGCATCATAATCAACTGTGTCATTTAAATTATCAGATTCAATCGCCTTATTTGTATTTACACCAAGAGAGATAGTTAAATAAATGTCCTGTGGAACTTTCTTTTCCCAATCATGTACACCAATAATAGTCGAAATGTGAAAATCAGTAATTAATATACGATCACCAGATCGAATCAAAGAAAGAAAATCATTGGCAAGCTTCACAAGAGGGGTCATTTAATTTACACATCATAACTTCAGGCTCTTGCGCTGGTGTTTGTGACGGTGAATCAACAGAAACAGACTCGGCTTTAATTGTAGGCTTATCAGAATGATTAGGGGCATTATCGCTGACGCTAACTTCAGAACTAGTTTTAGTAACCTGTGTAGCACCTAGAGAACGCAAATAATAAGTTGTCTTTAAACCGGACTCCCATGCAAGTGAATAAATGTCATTTAAGTATTTACCAGATGTAGAGTTAACAAAAATATTTGTAGAAGCTGACTGATCAATCCACTTTGAGCGCCTTGAAGCTGCACGAATAATCCATAACATATCAATTTCAAACGTTTCCTTATAAAGCGAACGCAACGCTTCTGGAACTTCAGGTATTTCTTGAATGCTACCATTATAAAGCTTGATCTGCTTTAACATATGTTCATTCCACAAACCTTTCTTGGACAATGCGTCAATTAAAGATTCATTAATTACAATAAAATTACCAGATAAATTTTCTTTCATATAAATATTTTTAAAAGCAGGCTCTGCACAAGGGTATACACCAGCAATGTTTGCGATTGTAGCCGTTGGAGCTATCGCCATTGTATTCGAATTTCGCATACCAAACGATTTAATATGAGATTTAACATAGTCCCAATCCATCGTTATTTGTTTATCTAAATCTAGAGACTGACCTCGATGCTGTTCGAGTATGGCTAGCGTATCATAAGGAAGAATACCCCTATCCCACTTACTTCCCTTGAAAGTTTCATATGAACCTCGCTCTTTTGAAAGTTCAGAACTTGCTAGAATTGCATAATAAGAAATCATTTCCATAGAAACATCGGCAAATGCCATATTTTCTTCTGAATCATACGATATACCAAGTTGATAAAGAGCATCTTGATACCCCATTAAGCCTAAACCTACCGCGCGATGCTTCAAATTCGCTTTTTCAGATTCTGATGTTGGATAGTAATTATTATCGATAACATTATCTAACATTCGAATACCAATACGAACAGTTTTAGCTACCTTTTCCTCGTTTAATTTTCCATCAGAAATCATATTAGCTAAATTAATACTTCCTAAATTACATACAGCAGTTTCATCATTTGATGTATTGAGCGTAATTTCAGTGCATAAATTTGATGAATGGACAACACCAACGTGATCTTGTGGTGACCTCAAATTAATTGGGTCTTTAAATGTAAACCAAGGATGTCCGGTTTCAAATAACATCGTCAACATTTTTCTCCATAAATCAAAAGAATTAATCTTTTTAGCTCTTGGAAGGTTTAATGATTCATAATACTCGTAACGCTCTTTAAATTCCTTACCATACAAATCATGAAGATCTGGGACATCTGAAGGACAAAAATATGTCCAATCAGCCTTTTCTTTTAATCGTTGCATAAATAAATCAGGGATCCAACAAGCAGTGTTAATATCATGTGTTCTACGACGTTCATCTCCAGTATTCTTTTTAAGCTCTAAAAACTGTTCAAAGTCTAAATGCCAAACTTCCATGTAAGCACACATAGCGCCCTTACGTTTTCCACCTTGATTTACAGCAAGTGCAGTATCATTGAAAATTTTAATGAATGGAATAACGCCTTGAGATTCACCATTCGTTCCGTGAATTCGAGATCCAGTGGCTCGAACTGGAGTCCAATCTGTTCCAATTCCACCAGCCCACTTACTTAACATTGCATTATCAGAAAACAGTTTAAATATTCCCTTTAATGAATCATCGGAAATATTGATATAACATGAGCTCATTTGAGAATGTAATGTTCCACTATTGAATAATGTTGGTGTTGAAGACACAAAGTCCATGTTAGATAAAACGTTATAAAATTCAATCGCCCGTTTTTCACGTTGGTCCTCTTTAAGGGTTAATCCCATAGCGACACGCATCCAAAACCATTGAGGTAATTCATAAACGTCACGTTCAGTTGAACGATCACGCAATAAATAACGATCTTGAATAATTTGAATACCTAAATATTTAAAATGCAGATCATGTTTTACCATCACGGCTGATGCTAATTTATCTAAATCAAACGTTAAAAACTCCTCATTTAGCATTTCAAGCTTAACACCTTTACGAATATAAGATGAAAAACCTTGACGATACTTCTCTTGATAATCTGAATCGGTTACGTGAGAATCAATTATTTTTTTAGACATTAAGTCCATTGCATATCGGCTTGAAAGGTAGGTGTAATCAGGATGCAATTCGATTCGTTCACGAATTGAATTAAGAACAATTTTATTTAAATCATCTTTTGTAATCCCCTTATACACTTGTTTGATAACACTTGAGCATATATCGCTAACATCTATATTTGTTAATTGAAATGATAATAAGTTAAGTCTTTTTTCAATATAAACAGGATCAAAAACCTCAGTTGAAACATCAGAAGATAGTGTTAACTTCCCATCTTTTATTTCTTCAATTGTTTTTTCCTGGCGAACTTTTTTATGGGTTTCACGATATATTATGTAAGCTTTGGCCACTTTATAATGACCATTTTTCATTAAAATTTCTTCTACAATATCTTGTACAAGCTCAACACTTATCGGTTTTGATAAATCAGATCGATGAGTAATTTCATTAACCACTTGATCGGCTAAATTTGCAACCAGCACTAAATCAGTAATATTTTCAGAATAAAAAGCCTTTTCTAAAGCAGAAAAAATAAGTTTGCGATCAAATTGAACAACAGACCCATTTCGTTTAATAATTCTTTCTATAACTTGATTCATTGGTTACTCCTGTGTTGAGACATATTTTTGTTTAGGAAAAGCTGATTGCTTAATGTTGATATTAATAAAAAAAGGAAAAGATAGTCAAATATTTTTTTCTCATTTCGATAGAAAAAACAGGGTCATTTTGAACTCAGGATTATTAAAATATCGATAAAAATTAATATATAGCTTTTACTATATTTAACTATTTTTTATTAGTAAAAGAAATTGTAAATATCTTAAAAATATTTAATAAAAGATATAAACCTAAAATAAAAAAAATTTGGTAAAATTAGGTTAATTATGAACATCAGTTATTTAAGTTATGAGGAAGCTAAAAATCACGATCAATTCTTAATACAAAATGGTCACACAATGACGACGTTAATAAATACAGCAGGGCAACGAATTTCAGACTGGCTTATAGAAAATGTAAAAGAAAAAAACATCATAGGAATTATTGGTAAAGGAAATAATGGGCATGATGTAATCGCAACATTCAACCAAATAAACAAACATAAATCATGCTACATTTATTGCATTTATGAAGACGTTAAAAAATCATCACATTATCAACAATTAATCCATAAAAATAAAGCAATAGAATTGAAATCCTTATCTAAAATACCCAAAAAAAGTGTGATTTTGGATGGCATCTATGGAACAGGGTTAAATAAAAAACTTACACAAAATGTTAAAAATTTAATCATCACCTTAAATAAAAAACCTAATAAAATAATTGCCATTGATATACCCTCTGGGCTTAACGAATTAACACCAACAGCATGTATTAAAGCAGACATAACCTTAACAATGATGTTCCCAAAAAAAGTGTTTTTTAACAAAAAAAAACAGGCATATTGTGGTAAAATTTATGTAATGAATTTCAAACTTATTAAAAAAGATTTAAACGATTATAAATTCCCATCAACGACTAAACATTATTTTGAATTAATATGAAGTTAACATCATCAGCATCAGAAAATGAGGTAAGCCATCTCTTTAATCGCGCCGACAAATTATGCAAAGCATTTGATAAAAATTCAAACTGTTATAATTACTTGAATGAGAAGTTAAATGCTACAAATACAAAATCAATATTTCTAAAAGATGATAATCAAATTACTGGAATTGCTATAATTGAAATTATAGATAAATACTATGGTAATTTAATTGTACATACAGATCAGGAAGATAACGAAACTGACTTTGCAGCCCTATTAATTGAATCAAACTTTATTGGCAAAAATATACTTGAGTTAATTCAATTCCGATCAAACTTTAATTATCGAGATGAATTTATAAACCGTGGATTAAGGGAAAAAGAACGAATGCGAATGTGGCATCAAAAAATTGAAATATTTGAAGAACCACCTGACATAGACGGTATTTCATTCATTAAAATCACACCAAATGAAAGCAAAATCTGTGGAGACATAAGTTTTCAGGCCCACAAACATCGATTACATATCGAATGTTACGATGTCTATTCATCAGCTGAAAAAAGAACAGAATTTGCCAACGATCTTAGAGAAAAAAAACACGGACAAACAATTGACAATGCTTGTCTCATTATGAAAATGAAAGAAACACACATTGGATTAATTGAAATAATCCATGTAAAAAACTTTAATACGGAAATGGGTTGGATTATGGATGTGGCGCTATTACCCGATTTTCAAGGAATGGGACTAGGAAAACATTTAATTAAAAAAAGTATTCGCAATCTGTATAAATTAGGGTATTCAGCTGTAGGGTTGGGCGTTACATTGAGCAATAAAAATGCACATCAACTATATAAATCGATGGGGTTTGAAGATTACGAATATTTTGTTGAAATTATTGGCGTTTAGTAATTGTTTTTTGCATCAATAAACGATCTAAAACAGCAATTGCTGCCATCGATTCAACAACAGGAACAACACGTGGACAAATGCATGGGTCGTGACGGCCTTTAACAGATATCTCTGTTTCATCGCCATCTTTTGTTACTGTTTTTTGGTCTTTACTTATAGATGATGGCGGTTTAACTGCCACGCGACAAATGACATCTTGACCATTTGTAATCCCACCTAATATTCCACCTGCAAAATTTGTAAGCGTCTCAATGTCATCTCCTTTTGAGATAAAAACGTCATTATGATCAGACCCCTTCATTTCAACAGCACCAAATCCCTCTCCAAATTCAATACCTTTAAGGGTTCCAATTGACATCAATGCATGAGACAAAGTAGCATCAAATTTGTCAAATACTGGATCACCAAGTCCAGCCGGAAGGCCTTGAATTAAAAGTTCGACAGACCCACCAATCGAATCCCCTTCCTTTGCAAGCGATTCAATTAACTGGATCATTTTTATTGAAGCAACTGGATCAGCACATCGAACAGAATTATTTTCAATTTCATTCGAATCAAATGTTTCAGCTTTAATTGAACCAACCTGAACAGTATGTGCAATAAATGAAACCCCATATTGTAATAAAACCTTTTTTGCAACCGCACCAGCAGCAACACGACAGGCCGTCTCACGACCAGAAGAACGTCCCCCACCCCGATAATCGCGAATGCCATACTTTTCTTGAAATGTCATATCAGCATGACCGGGACGGAAAACATCTTTAATTTTAGAATAATCTTTAGAACGTTGATCAGCATTTCGAATAAGAAGCCCAATGGGCGCCCCTGTTGTTCTTCCCTCAAAAACACCAGATAAAATTTCGACAGTATCGGACTCTTTACGAGGTGTAGTAACGGAACTTTGACCGGGACGTCTACGATCAAGGTCAAATTGAATATCAGAATGAGTAAGCATAACATTAGGTGGGCAACCATCGATGATGCAGCCAATAGCTGGGCCATGACTTTCACCAAACGTTGTTACTGTAAATATAGTTCCAAAACTACTTCCCGACATTTAGACCCTCTTCCTGTAAACCCCGTTGCATTACCATTCTACCAGATCGAACCAATTCAATCACTTCATAAGGCGCCATTAAATCAATAAAAGCCATAATTTTATCAGAACTTCCTGACACTTCGATAATAATTGAATCATCCGTTAAATCGATTGTTTTTGCTTTAAAATGGTCAACAACCTGAAGAAGTTCCTGACGTTTATCAACCGAAATTTTTATTTTAATTAGAGCCAATTCCCGTTCCATAGCTATTGTATCACTGTTATCTCTCGACTCAATCACATCAATCAATTTTGCTAATTGTTTTACGATTTGCTCTAAAACTTTTTCATCACCTTTTGCAGTAATTGTCATGCGCGAATAACGGCCATCAAAAGCTGAAGATACAACCAATGACTCGATATTAAAACCTCGTCTAGCAAATACCAATGTTACTCGTAATAAAACACCAGGTTTATTTGCAACAAATAAACTAATTGTATGAAGTTTATCTATCGTCATTATGTACTCCCTTTCGGCTTCTTCATTTTCCGCTTTGGTCGCTCGATTAACATCTCATCAGCAGATCCACCAGCTGGAACCATCGGAAACACATTATCTTGCTTCACAACTTCTGCATGTATGACAAGCGGACCATCATTATAATCTAACGCTTCTTTAATTTTTCGTTTTACATCCGCAGGGCGTTTAATTCGAATCCCCTTAATTCCAAAGGCTTCTGCTAATTTTACAAAATCAGGATTGCCTTCTAGATCAACACCAGAATAACGATCCTCAAAAAAGAGTTCTTGCCACTGGCGAACCATTCCCAAATATTTATTATCAATAACAACAAACTTAATGGGCAGCTTATGAATAAATGCCGTTGCAAGCTCACACATCATCATTTGAAAACCACCATCGCCACTAATAGATAATACAACATCATCAGGACATCCCAATTGGGCTCCGATAGCTGATGGAACACCATATCCCATGGTTCCAGCACCACCGGAACTAATCCACCCATTTGCCTTATTATTACGATAAAATTGTGCCGTCCACATTTGGTGTTGGCCAACGTCCGTTGTAACAAGCGCATTACCCTTGGTTTGCAACCAAAGTTCATCAATAACATGTTGAGCTTTTAAACCACCATGAATTTTATAAGATAATGGATGTTTTTTACGCTCTTTATTTAAGTAAGTTAACCATGATTGTGATTTTAATGGTTTCACTTTTGGCAACAATGCTTGAAGCGCTAATTTTGCATCAGCAACTATAGAGCAATCAGGCATAACAATTTTATTAATTTCAGCTGGATCCACATCAATATGTAATTTAGTAGCGCCAGGACAAAACTTTGAAATATCAGCTGGTGTAATTCGATCATCCCACCGACTCCCAATAGAGAAAATTAAATCACAACCGGCAACAGCACGATTCGCAACAACTGTGCCATGCATACCAAGCATGCCTAATGATAAATCATGTGTCTCTGGAATAATACCTTTGCCTAATTTTGTAGTAACAACTGGTGCATTCAATCGTTCAGCTAAAGCCATCACTTCATCTCGAGCCTTTGAAATAATAGCGCCATGGCCAACCAACAATAATGGCTTTTCAGAGACACTGATTAATTTGGCCATTTGATCAATATTCGATAAGTCATAGTCTGGATTAGCAATATATCCAGGAATATCCATATCTGATTCGTCAAATGTAACATGACATAAAGAACTTGAAATATCTTTTGGCATATCGATAACGACAGCACCCGGCCGACCAGTCGTTGCAATATGAAATGACTCTTTGACAATACGAGGTACATCATTTGGACTTTTAACTAAATAACTATGTTTAACTGTTGGGGCAGTAATTCCAAAAACATCCGCCTCTTGAAATGCATCTTTACCTAACATTGGAGAAATCGTTTGTCCACAAATAACAATTATAGGAACAGAATCCATTTGCGCCGTTAATAAGCCGGTTACAGTATTCGTTGCCCCAGGACCACTTGTTACAAGAACAACCCCAGGCTTACCAGTTGCGCGAGCATAACCATCTGCCATATGGGTTGCACCTTGTTCGTGACGAACAAGAATCAATTTTATTGAAGAATCATACAAAGCATCGAAAATTGGCATAGCAGCACCACCTGGATAACCAAATATATATTCAACTCCTAATTTTTCCAAAGAATCCATTAATGCTTTTGCGGCATTTATATTTTTTTTTGACATTTTTACACCATTTATAATTTATATATACCCAAGTTTAAATTAAAACTAACATTTTTACCATATTTTACAAAAATTAAAATTTAAAAGAAACATAACTGGATACGTGATATTGGGATTGTAAAGAAAGCAACCACTGCTAAAGCAATAAAAATATGATTAGCTTTTGAAAAACGTTTGACTTAATTTTGCTGAAAAATCAGCAGCCGATGGATCTAAAAAAGAAATTTGAGTAATCGCCAATGTAAAATCATCCAAGGAGTTAGCATTTGATTTTAAAGCTGAAACAACTGTATCAAGTGCCGTTGACTTTTCTACAGTGGATAATGTTTTAAAATCTTTGTTGAGCGTCATTACCTCTTTCGCAATTTTGTTATAATTTTCTTCTGTTAAATCACCAGTTTCAAGCATTGATTTGACTAAATTTAAAGCTGAGCCAATATTGATACCTAACGCCCCTGTTGGTAAGGCGTTTCCAACATGAACGAGCATTGAAAAGCCAGCATAATTCCGTTCTTTTTCGGCAATTAAAAATTCTGAAAAATCTTTAACCTTTCCGGACAACTCTTTTGGATCTATATTTTCGCTAGTCGTATAATTTGAAAGATTATCAACTCTAGAAATCCCAGCTGATAATGTGTCCATTTTATGTTGCGCTAAATACCCAGTTTTCATATCATTGGCAATTGCCAAAGCAGAATAGACCTGACCAACATATGGAATATTAGATAAAACAACATCTGCATTTTCAAAAGAAATATGACCGGCTTGAATCAAATGATCTTTAATTTTTGACAAATCATTTTTTACAAATTCAGCAACAACTTTTAAATCATTACCAGCTGAATTAAGGTCCTTTTTATCATGATAGTTATTTTGAAGTTGATCCATTTTATCACTAACCTTGGTTAATAAATCAGAAAAATCAGATGCAATCGCTTGGAGTTCAGGGCCCATATTATCTAATTGTGTTTTACCTGTCGTGAACATATTGTCATATACTTCAAGTTGTTCATTGGGGTCATCAGGATTTGCACCAGTAACTTCATTAGCTTTTACATATACATTAGCTGAAGATTGAACAACATCCGCTACCTCAGTTCCAGATGAAACAACTTTTGATAACCAATTAATTGTGGCACTTGCTTTATATTGAAGAGTTTGAGCGGTTGTTAAAGCGCGAGGTGTACTTGAAAGTTCATTAACCTTTGAACGTAACAACCCCACCTGACCTTGATTTAAACCAACATCAATCATTTCATTAATTGAGCGCTCCAATGAAGATTCAATCTGTTCAAATTGAGGCGATGACATTAAAGGCTTAAATACAGCTTTTTGAGACCTTAACACAAATGATTGTTGACTCGATTGAAAAGAAAATGAGGCCGAATTTTTAGATTTGTTTTTAATACGACCTGCATCACCTCTAGATATAACACCGGCATCAACAAACATGGCTTGAGTATATTTAATTAACAATTTCTCAACATCAGAAACCTGTGATGC
>MDTB01115686.1_pt1 | contig 14203 bp, 8 predicted proteins | sample 811161 | NCBI WGS metagenome assembly MDTB01 (sample SAMN05326650, study PRJNA326480) | marine metagenome | isolation source: seawater | place: Mediterranean Sea | collected 2009
ATGTAATAATTAGCACCTACAAATACTCCACCTGAAAATGCAGTAGAATCCTCTCCAGCAATATCAGCATAAAGTAATCCAGCTTGCCATCCTGTATAGGTAGCAAGTCTGTCAGTACCATCATGGTGTTTTTCTTTTCCATAAAATAATCCTAAAACCATATCAGCATCGTCTGCACCATCAACATCAGCATAGCTAAAGTGAGCTTTCCATCTTGTTACAGAGTTAGCGTCGTTAAACGTTCTCATCGTAACATGACCGCTCAAAGGATTGTTAAGAGCAAACATTTGGTTCCCATCCAGGTTAGGCGTAAACATAACCTCATATATTTTACCATCCGTTGCTTTCTCAACTTGTGCAAAAGTTGCACCTGTGATAAATAATGTAATTAAAAGTATTAATCTTTTCATTTTGAATCAATTTTTAGTTAATATGATGCAAATATACGAAATTATTTAAAAAACAACTTTTTTTTGATAAATCCATAAAATATACCCCTTTTTTTTATCAAAAATATATCTGATGACTATTGGTATGCAGACTTTTATATAAATTTTCTAGTTTTCTTAAATTTGCAATAAAATTTATAATATGATTCGTCGACACCTTAACTACAGAACATCTAACCCAGCTTTAAATAAAAATACTTTTAATAGTGTTTCTTCTTCCAACCCTTTTACTCTTGACAAGAGGATGACTATCAGGGGTACTGTAGATAAAACAGCTATTTGCCTTATTCTGCTTTTAATTCCAGCTTATTACGTATTTACAACAGGATCAGTAGCATATGCCATCCCTGGAGCTATAATTGGATTTATTCTTTTCATGGTTACCATTTTTAAGAGAAAATGGGTTCAATACACTGTTCCGGCATATTCTGTTGCTCAAGGTTTTTTCTTGGGAGGGATCTCTTATTATTTCAACCAATCCTATGAAGGAATCGTTTTACAATCTATCTCTTTAACTGTATGTATTTTATTTTCACTTTTGTTTGCTTACAGGGCTAAAATAATCAAACCAACTGAAAACTTGAAATTGGGAATTTTTGCTGCTACTGGAGGTATTGCTCTATTGTATGCAGTCGATTTTATCATGAGTTTTTTTGGAACTGGAATATCGTTATTGGATATTAATAATTCATCCAATTTTAGTATTGGGGTATCACTATTTATAGTTGTAATTGCATCACTTAATCTGGTAATTGATTTCGATTTTATTGAAGAAGGTTCAGAAAGGGGCGCACCAAAGTATATGGAGTGGTATGGTGCCTTTGGACTTTTAGTCACATTAATCTGGCTATATTTAGAAATTCTTAGAATGCTTGCAAAAATGAAAAATAGATAAAGCTGGAAATTTAACCTGTTTTTATTTTAAAATACAGCCGTCATATTTTCTCATGAGTGTTATGAATTGATTGGTAGTATCACAAGTATTTACAGAATATTCGGAAATATTAAAATCTAGCAATATTGAAATTCTATTATTACAAACTGCTATAAGTTCATTCAGCTTTAGCTTTTCATAAACTTTGTTTTCTGATAACTCTATTTTTTCTCTTATCTTTTTAAATTCGCCAGATTTTACAATCATTTCTTGAGGGACATCTCCGAACATTATTTGGCTTGTTATTCTACTCATATCAATTTCCTCCAGAGCACCATAGAATAAAGGTTTCGCACTAGAAAAATTGTAATTTGACATTTCTCCAAGCTTTATCTGGTAAAAATTCCAAAAGTTCTTATAAAAATTATAGTTTTTATTAATATCAAAATTGAATATTTTATTTTTCTCTGTAAATGGGGCTAGCATTTCTGAGTATTTTTTAAAATGAGTAATGTAAAATAGAGATTTTAATGTAGACAAAAGTTGCAAAATTTGATAATTAACTTTTACATATTTAATTGCTTTACCTTTCTTTGATTTTTTAAAAAAAAGATAATTATATTGATTATCAAGTATTAATGATTTTATAACATTGCTTTGGTTTTTATTTAATATTTGATAACTAATTAGATTTCTAGGATTCATTCCATGATTAGCAATTAAGAAAATAAAAATTGTTATTGCCTGAATTTGAAATATGTCCTGACATTGATTTATTGATACTATAACTTCATTAATATTAAATTCTGGTTGAACCCTAACTCTATTTGGTTTTTCAAGAATATGTTTAGGTAGTATGAATCTTTCGCTAATAATCCCATCCTTTTTAGCCTGTGACATTATTATCTTTATTTTTTTCAAATATGAGTTAATCGAGGTTTGTTTTACGTTATTTTTTTGAGCATTAAACTTAAATTCTAAAATCTTTTGGGAATTAAGTAAATAATCAAATGTTAAAGTTTTTTTCTTTAAATATTTTTTAAAAACTTTTACTACATTTAAATAGTCTTTACTGGTTATAACTGTTCTTGATTTGCTAAATATATCACTAACGTAGTATTCAACGGAGTATTTATATATTGGCTCTTTAAGATAGTTTTCAAGTTCAATGTGACTCCAATTAAAGCTCTTATATTTTTTTATAGCTTCCTTAGACTTGTCAATAAGCTTATTTAATAGTACTTGTTTTTCAATTGTAAAGTTGTCAAGGTTATTCTCTCTTATTCTAAGATTTGTTTTACCAATATTTTTAACTTTTATGCCTGTATTTAATTTTTTTCTGTATTTATTCTCACTGCAATCATACAAAACTTTAGAAATATTATCATGATTTTTGTAATTTGAAATTACAATTCTAATGTTCATAACTTTACAATAATTATTACACTTTTTATAAAATATATTTTTATCTTAATAAAGAAGTTATTATACAAATATAAAATATTATTAATTATATTTTGAACTTTGTTCAAGCATTTTTTCTTAAATAAAAATTAAAATTCACCCTCTTTACCCAAAATCTCTTCAACTATATCGAATATGTATTTTTCGCTCTCTTCAATAATTTCTTTGCTTATATATCTGTTACCTCTTATCTCTAAAATATTTTTATTTTCTATTGAATCCCTTGTTGAAATAATTTCACCATAAACCTTTCCCTTATACACTCCTCTAATTCCTATTGAATAAAATATAAGTTGTAATGCATATATCCCTTCCTCATTTTTTATATCCTTTAATGATTTTATATGTATTTTATTTTTTTGGATAGATTTTCCTGTTTTATAATCTACTAGTCTTATTTCATTGTTATACAAATCTATTCTATCTATTTTCCCTCTTATCTTAATTTTTCTATTTCCATTTGTTATTTTGTTTATGAAATTTTTTTCTAATTCCAAAATTTTTATCTTATCTCCTTTTTTCAATGAGTTAATATCTTTTTCAATAAGATTTTTTACATACCTCACAGCCGTATTGCTAATAATTATATTTTTTCCCCTCTCAATACTTTTTTTATTGATATATCTCTCAAATATTTTTGTTACTGTTTGACTAACAGCTCCTTTTATTCTTGTAAGTTCTCTAATATTTAGATTTTTATTTATTAGAGGAATATATAACTCTTCAATAGAGTCGTGAACAATATTTCCTAGTGTATTTGATTTTGCAATCTCTTCAATATTCTCTTCACTGATATTCAAAATATATTTTTCAAAAAATTTTCTTTTGTCGATGAGAAATAAATTTAACATTGATGCAGATATACCCTTTTCTAAAATTATTTCCAATTTCTTTAATACAAGCTTTGTTCTTTTGTAAGCATTTTCATTAACTGTTAAATTTTTTTGATCACTTATTGTTTGAAAATTAATTTTGTGAATTCCCTCAATATCAATTTGTCTTATAAACCTGCTAATTTCACCTCCACCTTTAATATCAGGCTCTGTATTATAAGTTATAATAATTCTTTTTGCACCTTTCATTAGCCGAAAGAAATGATAAGAAAAAATTGCATCTTTTTCAACATAGGTTTGAAGTCCAAATTTCTTTTTAATTTCAAAGGGTATATAGCTATTATTTATTTTTCCGGAAGGTAAAATTCCTTCATTCATTGAAACAACAAATAAATTTTCAAAATTTAATAGTCTTGTTTCTAGCATACCCATAATTTGCATACTCTTATTATTTGTTGATTGGAACGGAGCTTTACAAGATTTTAATATTTCAGAATAAATAGTTTCCAGGTTTTTTATTGAACTGATAAAATCATACTTATCAATATATTTTTGAAGTTGTAAAAAAATATTTTCGATATTATAGATAACATTTGCATGTACTTTATCCTTATTTTTTAATTCTTTTTTAATCTCTTTTATTAATATTAAACAGTTTTTGACTGTTGGTTTAGGTTTTTTCCATTGAGTGAATAATAAATTATATACTTTTTCATTTTTCTTATCTAATTCAATTAAGTCCTTGGCAGAAACATATATTAAATTATTTTTTTTAAGTAATTCCAAAATAGTATTATCTTTTTCAAAAAAGGAATCTAATAACTCATTTTGTAAAATTGACACTACATCTTTATAATAAAACTCTTTTCTTTTGGAATAGTGAAGTTTAAATAAGGACTTAAAAAATGAATTTGTGGTTGTATTTTCTATTGGGTATCCCATAGTTACATTGATATTTCCAATATTGATCGGAAGCGAATTAAGCATCGGGATTAGTAAATTTTCATCAGAAAGAACAATTGCGGTTTTATTTCTTTCTGCCTTGCTCATTTTTTCTATTATACTTCCTATGTACTTTAACTGTGGTATACTTTTAGCTGACCCTAGAACTGTGATATTTTTTTCTTTTATATATTCATCAGAAACTAGTTCATTCTTCTTTATTTTGTAATAACTCCAGTTTTTTAAATAAGATTTTATGAAAAAAGATGAATTGTTGTAATCAGAATTCATTAATGTTTTATCAATGTCCCAAAGAATAAGATTACTTTCATTGTACTCAATTATATTTTGGATAATATATGATTCAGATTTACTTAGCGCATTGAAACCTACAAATATATGATTGACAATATTATTTTTTTCAATAAACTTTTCTATTGATTTTGTAGCTTCACGATATATTTTTCCTTGGTACCCCCTTTTTTTTATAATTAATTTTTTGGCTAGTGAATTGTAATATGGTTTTAAATTTTTCCAAAATAAAATATATTTTTTTAACAGCTCTGTTTCTTTTTCTTGAAAGGACCAATGATTTAAATCTTTAAACGCATTAACGTAGTCGAAGAGCTTTTGTGTATCACACAATTCTCTGTCTATTTCGTTAAAATCAATAAGCATTAATTTGCCCCAAGAAATAAATTCATCAAATGACTGTATTTCATTTTCTTTACTATTATTTTCGAGATAGCATTTGTAAAAATCAAAATAAAGCTCAGTGTCTTCAATACTTTCAAAACCAGAAATATGCTGCATGAAATCATCAATTTCAAAAATAACTGGGCTGAATAAATTTGCATTTTGAAAATGAGCAATTTCTTTTTTTAAAAATAAAGCAGATCTTTTATTAGGAAGGATGAATGTATATTCTGAAAAAGGAATTTTAGAGTTAGAAAGTCTTTCAACTACATTTTTTAAAAAATCATGCATTATATAAAAATAAAAAACGCCTCGCATTTAGCGAAGCGTTTTTTATCATTGTTATGAAAGGAAGTCTTATTTTTCAAATATTATTTCTACCCTTCTATTTTTTGATCTACCGTTTGGGTTAACATTTGTATCAATTGGACTATTTTCACCAAACCCAATAGGATTCATTCTCTCTGCGGCAACGTTTCTAGAAATTAGGTAGTCAACTACAGAATTTGCTCTAGCCTCAGAAAGGGACTGATTAAACCCTTTTGTCCCAATACTATCAGTGTGACCCTCAACAGAAAAGCTTGCTGTAGGATATTTCTCAATTACTGAAACTATCTTGTCAAGAACAGGTGGAGTTCCATCAGTGAAAACACTTGCACCAAATGCAAACTTAATACCTCTTGAAAGTTCGGTAATTATTAACATGTCTTCCGCTGAAGGACCTTCAGGACATCCATCATTGGATGCTGGGCCTGCTAACTCAGGGCATTTATCATCTTTATCCACTACACCATCTCCATCAGTATCTGGCCATGGGCATCCTTTATTAGCCAGTGGGCCTGCTTCATCAGGACATTTATCGTTTTTATTAATTACTCCGTCACTATCATCATCAGGGCAACCACCCATTTTTTCAGATCCAGCACTTTCAGGACATTTATCTTTATTATTTGGAAGACCGTCACCATCAGAATCAGGACATCCGTTAAACTCAACAAGGCCAGGAGTTAAAGGACAATCATCTTCGCTGTCTTGTACTCCATCACTGTCTGAATCTGGGCAACCGTCAAATTCTTCTAAACCAGGAACATTAACACACTTATCGTGTTGGTCGTAAATACCATCACCATCAGAATCTGTTCCACCAAATTTTACTGAAAATGTAGCCGAATATCTCATAGTACCACCCTCATCATACATAAGGCTTTCTCTAATATCATCATAATTATTTTTAAAGTCAGCCATTAAAGTAAGTCCAAAAACTTCACTAAACCAGTAATTGGCACCAATAGAAAGATTTCCTGTCATATATTTTTGATCTTCAAACCAAGTATAACCAGGACCAATACCAACAAAAGGTTCCAACTTTCCAACAGTAAATACATCAGAAAGATCATATTTTAGCATCGCATCTACAGCTAAAAATTCATTTGTGGGATTCCCATTGTTTGCAGCAACAGCAGTGTATTTAGAAATTGTACTAAAAGATCCACTTAATCCGAAAGAAATATTATTCTCTAAGTATTTAGAAAGCGAAATGTAAGAAACTGGGGACTTTGAAATATTCCAGTAACTGTCAGCGTCTAAAAATTCAGGAATTTTTGTTTGAGTATCTGCATCAAGATCAACAGCATTTACACCAAAGCTTAGTTGCCAGTTGTTATTTTTATCTTGTGCATGGGTAAAAGAAATACTTAAAAATAAAAGTATTCCTAGATTTATTGTGTAAAATTTTTTCATAATCAAAATTAACTTATAATATTTTTGCAAAAATATATTATTATACCGTAAAACTACGGTAATTTAAGTTAAAATTTAATTATACGATATTAAATATATATTAAAACTTCATTGAAAGCATCGCAGACCATCTCATTGTCCCACCTTCATCATATTTAAGATCTTTTTTAATGTCATCATAATTATTTTTGAAGTCAGCCATTAGAGTTAGTCCAAAAACTTCACTAAACCAGTAATTGGCACCTACAGAAAGATTTCCTGTCATATATGTTTGATCTTCAAACCATGTATATCCAGGACCAATGCCAATAAAAGGTTCAAATTTAAAAACTGTTAACACTTCAGAAAGATCATATTTTAGCATGGCATCTACAGCTAAGAATTCATTTGTGGGATTTCCATTGTTAGCTGCAGGAGCAGTATCTGAGTATTTAGAAATAGTACTAAAAGATCCACTTAATCCAAAAGATATATTATTTCCACAATATTTAGAAAGAGAAACCATTGAAATTGGTGATTTAGATATATTCCAGTTACTGTCAGCATCAAAAAATTCTGCTGGTTCAGTAGACGAGTCAGCATTTATATCAACTGCATTTATTCCAAAGCTAAATTGCCACTTGTTTTCAGAATCTTGACCAAAGAAATTTGCATTACCTAAAAGAAAGCAAAAAATTGTAATTAAAAGACTAATTTTTTTCATAACGATTTGTTTAATTCAATGTAAAACTAACAATTATCATCGTAAAAAAGCAAAATAGTTGCTTAAAAATCAAGAATTTACATATTTTTAGGTTAATTGAAATATTTAAATCATTTAAAAATTTCCACTTCAATTTTTTTATTTACATATATTAACACCTTTTCAAGGGTAAATAGACCCATATTTTTTAGCTCCTTTTCATAGTTGTTTAATTGAAGTTTATGAATGTTATTTTTCCTGCCAGTTTTATAATCTACAATCCCTACTTTATTTTTCTCTAAGAAAACTAATCTGTCTGGTATGAGAGATTTTCCAGATTTTGTGATTATTTCTCTCTCATTGAACACCTTGAGCTCAGTTAGAAAATATTTTTTTAGTTTCTCGTGATTATATATGGATTTAATTTTTGATTCGAATTCCCTTTTCTGGGTCTTTGTAATTTTCCTCAGTTCAAAAAAGCTATTTAAAACTTTTGATATTTCTGATTTGTGTGTGATTTTTGACATGATATTGTGAAATATTGTCCCATCATTAGTTACTATATCAACATTATTAAGCCACCTGTTAAAATTTTTCTCTGAAATATCAATCTTATTTTTTGATCTTGAATTAAAAAAATGTGATACATTAGAGACTAATACTTCATTCTTTTTTTTTACTTTCAATTTTCTTTTGTAAAAACCCAAATTCAAATAAATTCTTTTGCGTATCATATCTTCCAATACTTTTTAAATAGCTAATTATTTGTCCTGAAAAATAATTTAAATTTTCTTCTCCATTTTTAGTTAGCTTTTCATTGGCAATGATATAAAGCTGTTCTTTTGCCCGTGTCAGGGTTACATACAAAATATTTAAATTATCTATTTCTACTAAATCTTTATGCTGATTATAGATTGTTGAATCTATTTCCTTGATATCAGCATTTAAATTAATTATTGCTCTATTTAAACCAGTTTCTTGATTTGAATTAACATCTATCCATGCTTTTGGCTTTAAATCCGAATTTATTGAAATATCTGCGTATGGAAATATTACTACAGGAAATTCTAATCCTTTTGATTTATGAATTGTTAAAATTTCTACAGCATTAATATTGTCAGATGAAATTACATTTAAACTTTCCTCTTTTGATTCAAAAAGCTCAAGGAAGGAACTAAAATTATTGTTATGTCGATATGTGGATTCATTAATAAAATCTAAGAGAGAAATTATATAAGCGGTATCATTTACACCCAAACCCAAACAGTCAATAATGTACTCAACTGCTTCATAAATTGACAGGTTTTTAAATTTATTTAATTTAAAATCAATTTTTTGATCTTCTAAAATATCAGAAAGATTATCATCAGCATTCAAAATCATAAAATCCTCTTTACTATGATCAATTATTTTTAAATCCAGTAATAATGCAAGAATTTTCATTTTTGAACTCTTTGAATTATCATCTGCAAATTTGAAAAACTCAATTATCAGATTTACCTCTGGACTTGAGTTAATATTTAGCGTATCTGATGATATAATTGCAATATTATTTTCAATTAGATATTTGCTTATTATTAAGCCTTCTTTCTTTTTTCTGACAAGAATGCAAATATCTTTCAGAGAGTAACCTCTTGATATTGCGTTTTTTATAATTTCAAGGGTCTTGAAATTATAAAAATCTTTTAATTCATCAATTGCCGTTTTTTTGTGTAAAATAAATTGAACAAATCCTTCAAAATTTGTTTTGGCAGTTTGAACTGGGTCTTTGTAAATCTCTTGTACTAATTTATTTTGAGGAAAATTTTTACAAATCTTTTGAAAGAGTCCATTATTAAATTCCACTATTGCTTTACCACTTCTGAAGTTTGATTTTAGAGTTATAGTTGTTTGAAGAGATTGAAATAAATTATTGGATTTTATAATATTTAAAAACTCATTTACTTCACTTCCTCTCCATCTGTATATTGATTGTTTCGGATCTCCACTAATTAGTAACATAGAATTTTCAGAGGAGAGTGAATTTTCAATCAATGGTAAGATATTGTTCCATTGTAATTTTGAAGTGTCCTGAAATTCATCAATAAAAAAATGTGAAAATTTCGATCCTAATTTTTCATATATAAAAGGAATAGGTTGATTCTTAATTTCTTTGTAAACTATTTTATTAAATTCAGAAATAGGAATTATATTTTCCTCCTTTTTAATTTTTGCAATTTCATCTTTCAATAAATTAAGCACTGAAAGGGGTATTAAATTATTTAAAATATTTTGATATAAAATGGCTTTGTTAACGTGTAATTTTGAATCTTTAAAAGCTTTGATAATTTTCGGTTTAATTTTTTCAATTTTTGCAATTTCAACTTCGTTAACTTTAGAATGGTAAAGTTTAGAATCACTCAAGTTTTCAAATATTTTGCTTTTGTAAATATTTGTTATTTTACCCGAAATTATGTTTTTGAAGTGCTTAGGAATTGTTTGTCTAGAAAATGCTAAAAAACTTATTTTCTTTTCTGTGATCTCATTTAAAATTTTATTTGCAATTTCTTTGGCTTCCATTTTATGAAAGTTAAAATCTGATTTTAACTTTTTTTCTAATTTATTGAAATCGTTTAGATTGAATTTATCTAGATTTTGAATCTCTGAAAAGTTTTGCTCATTAATTAACAGCCTTGACATGTTTTGTAAATCAGTGATAACATCCCAGCTTTTCTGATTATCAGATTTAAATTCAGAGTATGATATAATTTTTTTTAAAAGCTCTTTTTTCTCTTTGATTCCGTCAATTAAGTTGTCCAAGGCTCTGTTTAAGAATTCTTTTTCATCCAGTTCTATTTCGTAATTATTACTTATCCCTAATTCATAGTTAAAACCTTTGATAACCTTTTGTGTGAATTTATCAATGGTTGAAATTTCAAAGGAGTTATAATTTTTCAAAATGGATTTTAATATTTTCAGAGATTTTTTTTGGAGCTCATCTTCATTGAGGCCGGTTTCTGAAAAAATTAAACTAGTCATATTTTTATCTAAAAAATTTCCTTGAGAAAAATCAGTTAAATATTTTAGAATTCTACGCTTCTTTTCTTTTACAGCTTTGTTAGTGAATGTGATAGATAGAATTTTTCTGTTGAAAAAAATATCTTCTGAATTTAATAAGAGCACTAAATATTCTTTAACTAGATTAAATGTTTTACCACTTCCTGCTGAAGCATTATACAACTTAAAAAGACTAGATGTACTCATACAATTACAAGTTAACAATACTTGTTGTTATTTAATATAAATTTGTTAAATTTGAATAAAAAAAATGAGTTTCACAATTCCACAATTAAACTTTTCATACGACGCCCTTGAGCCTCACATTGACTCAAGAACTATGGAAATTCATCATTCAAAACATCATCAAGGCTATACTAATAAGTTAAATGCGGCATTGGAAAATATTGATTTGTCTTTTGACTCAATTGAAGATTTACTTGCCAAAATTGATATGAAAAATATGGCTTTGAGAAACAATGCTGGCGGATTTTACAATCATAAGTTATTTTGGGAAACTATCACCCCAAGTTCGACTAATGAAATGTCCTTAGAATTAAAAGACACTATTGAAAAATCTTTTGGGAGCTTTCAAGAATTCCAAAGTCAATTTTCAAGTGCGGCTGCATCAAGATTTGGTTCTGGATGGGCTTGGTTATGTGTAACCGATGATGGGCTTGAGGTATGCTCATCTGCAAACCAAGATAATCCTTTGATGCCCATGATTGGCTGTGGAGGAACTCCAATTCTAGGAATTGATGTTTGGGAACACGCATATTATTTAAATTACCAAAATAGAAGACCGGATTACATAAATGCTTTTTTCGAAGTAATTAATTGGAGTGTTGTTTCAGAAAAGTTTGATAAGGTAAAATAATTAATAAGCTCTTTTTTTATTTCCCTCGTAAAAATTCACGAATGCTGTATTAACTACTCTGTTTCCACCATCGGTTGGATAGTCTCCTGTAAAATACCAATCACCTTTGGTGTTTGGACATGCTTTATGTAAATTTTCAATAGGTTGAAAAATGATTTTGACTTCACTTCCAATTATATCAGAGCTAAGAATTTCAGTAATTTTTTGTGAAACCTCTTCATAAGAAAATTGATTATAAATTTCTTTAACTTTGTTTTGCATTTCGGTATCATCAAGCTTAAGTTCTTCTTTACATTTTAAATAAATCTCCTTAATCAACGAGGATTTATTTTTTTCTTTTAATAAAGCTAACGCAGCATTAAATGCAATAAGACTTTCAAGATTTGCCATATCTATCCCATAGCAGTCTGGATACCTTATTTGAGGGGCTGAGGAAACTATAATAATTTTTTTTGGGTTCAAACGATCAAGCATTTTTAAAATACTTTTTTTCAGTGTCGTACCTCTTACAATACTATCATCAATAATAACCAAAGTATCCTCCTTTTTAACAACTCCATATGTAATATCATACACATGTTCAACTAGGTCATCCCTACTATTGTCCTCTGTTATAAACGTTCTTAATTTAACATCTTTCACTGCAATTTTCTCAATTCTAGGCCTTTGCGATAGAATTTTGCGAATTTTATCTTCTGATAAATTTTTCTTAGTGATTATTTCATCAGTTTTTTTTGTATTTAAAAATTCTTCAACGCTTTCAATCATACCAAAAAAAGATGTTTCAGCTGTATTGGGAATGTAAGAAAAAACCGTATTGAGAATATCATAATTTATTTCATCTAGTATTTTTGGCATTATATATTTTCCAAGGTTTTTCCTTTCTTGGTAAATATCAGAATCATTTCCTCTAGAAAAATATATCCTTTCAAATGAACATGCTTTATTTTCATTTTTTTTGATTACAGATTTGATTTTTATTTTACCACTACTTTTTATTATAATTGCATTACCAGGTTTAAGCTCTTTAATTTGATTTAACTTTAAATTAAATGCAGTTTGTATTGCTGGCCTTTCAGAGGCAACCACAACAATTTCCTCATCTTTGTAATAAAAAGCTGGTCTGATGCCATTAGGATCTCTGAAAACAAAAGAATCTCCATGACCTAAAAGACCTCCAATTACATAACCACCGTCCCATCTCTTAGAAGCCTTTTTGAGAATTTTAAAAACATCAAGCTTTTCAGATATTTTTATTGAACATTCTTGCTTTGAAAGACCATCTTTTTTAAACTCTTTATATAACTTCCTTACGGCATCATCTAAGAAATGCCCAATTTTTTCCATTATCACTACTGTATCCGTATATTCCTTTGGATGTTGCCCAAGTTCAATTAGGCTATTGAACAATTCTCTTGAATTAGTCATGTTAAAGTTTCCTGCTAAAATCAGGTTTCTATGTTTCCAATTATTTTGTCTCAAAAATGGATGTACATTTTCAACGCTATTATTTCCAAAGGTCCCATACCTCACATGTCCAAGCATGACTTCAGCTAGGTAAGGAACTTTAGTTTTTAATCTTTTAATATCATCAATAATATTTTTATCAGATTTAACTTCATTGTTAATACGCAAGTTAATTTTTGAAAATACATCTTGAATTGGCTGTTTTTCTTTTGATCTAATTCTACTAATGAATCTGTTGCCAGGATCAACATCAAGTTTTATACTTGCAAAGCCAGCACCATCTTGACCACGATTGTGTTGTTTTTCCATCAACAAGTACATTTTATTTATTCCATAAAATGCGCTACCATATTTTTTTTTGTAAAACTCTAAAGGTTTAAGTAACCTAATGTGACCAATTCCACATTCGTGTTTTAAGGCATCACTCATTTAGTAAAAGTATGCCTACAAAAAAACAAATAAAAATTTAAAATTGACATTTAAATATTGTGATTTTTTATAAAGTTTATTCTTTTCTCCAACTCATTTTTATTTATTTCAAGCATATTCCCAACTCCAAATTTTTCTACACAAAAAGAAGCTACCCCATTTGCATAGATTATTGCGGATGAAATTGATGAAAAGTTAATATTTTTTTTTTTAGCTAAAAATCCAGCTAATGCCCCTGCAAAAGAGTCACCCGCACCAGTGGGGTCAATAACCTTATTTATTGGATAGCTTGTACATTCAAACTTATCATTTTTAGAAAAAATAATAGCACCCTTTTCGCCATTTTTCATAATTAAATACTCTGGCCCCATTTTTAAAATTTTTTGTACCGCTTGCTGCAAATCACTACAATGAGATAGTTGCATAACTTCCTCATCATTTATACAAATAAGATCTACTTTTGAAATAACTTTTTTCAGATCATTTATACTATTATTCATCCAAAAATTCATAGTATCCAAAATAATGAATCTTGTTTCATTTGATTTTTTATCCATAACATTCAACTGTACTTTTGGGTCAAGGTTCCCCAACACTAAAATATCAGCATCATCAAAATTCTTTGGGATATTTGGATTAAAATTTGAAAGCACATTTACTTGTGTTTCCAAAGTATCTCTGGTTTTCATATCTGAATGATATCTCCCAGACCAA
>MDTB01041297.1_pt1 | contig 14202 bp, 19 predicted proteins | sample 811161 | NCBI WGS metagenome assembly MDTB01 (sample SAMN05326650, study PRJNA326480) | marine metagenome | isolation source: seawater | place: Mediterranean Sea | collected 2009
ATCATCGGTGACGGACCAGCAGGTGAGTTCATTGCATTCAAACAATCTGCAGACAAGATGCCTGACCTCGACAAAGTTCTAGCTTCACCGCATTCAGTAAGCGTACCTGACGATCCGTCAATCTTGTTTGCTGTATCGGGTGCTCTTGCATCACGTGCGGATGAAAACAACTTCAAAGACATCATGGCTTACGCCAAGCGCATGCCTGCCGAGTATCAAGTTGTAATCGTCCGTGACTCACTAGCAAAAGATCGTGACTTGATTCAAACCACTGCATTCCAGAAGTGGACACAAGACAACGCTAACGTACTTATCTAACTGAAAGGATTCAAACCATGGCTACAGTACGACTATCTCAACAACTGCACCGTCAACTTCTTGATGCTGCAAAAGAGAAATACAAAGTTACCAACCCCGAACCCAACCAATCTCCTGAACTTATAAGTGCTCTACGGGCAGGACTTCAAACTATGCCTGCCGTTATTGCATACAAGATGATGCTAGTAACACCAGCAATTCAAAGTGAGATGGCAACTAAAAGCGTAATTTCTGACGCATTGAACCGCGGAGCTCTAAACGACGTTACAGAAATTCGTGTTAGGAACATTACAAAGCACGCTCGATACACTGAAACTGGAAATACCGAACAGATTTACTGTGAATTAGATACGCCTGTACAACTGCCTTACGGCAACAACTACGGTGCATATGAAGTAAGCATTGATTCATTTGAAATCACAATACGTGACGAACTTCACAGCAAACTTGCTACTGCCATTGACGGTAAAGATGCTTGGTACGAAAAGTATGCCCACTTCACAAAGTCTATTGATTCTGTTCTTGACCAGTGCAACACAGTCAAACAACTACTTGAAGTTTGGCCAGGTGCAGAAGCGCTTTTACCTAACGACGTTATCCAAAAGCTACACACCAAAGTCACACGCAAAGTGGATGCAGAAAAAGTCCGCGATCTATCGCAGTTTGACGCTGACGCAGCCAACCAAGTACTTCTCACTTCTTCTTTACTAGGAGATTAGAATGTCCGCTGAGAATCAAATTCTCAAGGCACGAACCAAGTTGCTGATTGAACAACCGTTCTTCGGCACCTTGGCTTTGCGCCTTAAAGTTGTAGAAAAATCAGAGATTGATACAGCCGCTACCGACGGCAAGCATCTTTTCTACAACGCTGACTTCATCAACAAACTAACAATCCACGAAACTGTTGGTCTTGTTGCTCATGAGGTTATGCACTGTGTTTTACAACACATGACACGTCGACAAGATCGTCACCCTACAATTTGGAATGTCGCCGGTGATTACAAAATCAACGGGGAGCTTCTTAGCACAGGGTTCATCCTTCCGGAAGGCGGACTTGTCGACACAGAAGGTGAGTTTGATAACGACACCACCGACGCAGTCTATGTAAAGCTTCTTAAAGATGTTGAAATAATAGAGATGCCAGGCTGGGGTCTCGTACAAGATGCTGGTGGTAACAGTCTTGAAGCAGTTTCAGGCGCTCAGCTTGAATCTGACTGGCAGGTTGCTATCAATCAAGCAGCTGAACTAGCCAAAGCACAGGGCAAACTACCCGGCAACATCGAGACCCTTATCGGTGACGTGCTCCAACCACTAGTCGATTGGCGTCAGGTTCTCTGGCCCTTCTTTACCAACACAAGCCGTGATGAATACACATGGCGTAAACCTAACCGAGCATACATAAGCGAGGACGAATACTTACCATCCATGTACAACGAATCATGCGGCACGATTGCCATCTGTGTTGACACCAGCGGATCAGTCTCCGATGCAGAACTACATCAGTTTTGGTCCGAGATAGTTGCTGTCGCCAAAGAAACTCAACCATCCAAAATCATATGTGTTGGTTGCGACACGCAAGTCAACGATGTCTTTGAATGGGGCGAAGCAGAAAACTTCTGGGAAGAACCACCCACCTTTACAGGTCGTGGAGGCACAGCTTTCTCTCCGGCCTTCAAAGCAATCGAGGAAATCGATGATGACATCGAAGCTTGTGTGTATCTCACCGACCTTGGTTCTAACGATTTTGGTGAAGAACCTCACTATCCTGTGCTATGGGTTAGTACTGACAAAACTCTTCAGGCGCCATGGGGCGAAACAATTTACATGGAGTTAACATCATGACTGGTCAAGTTAAAGCACGTCTCATATCTATAACCGAAGCTGTAGAAAAAGCTTATGATGTAGCACGTGATGCTGATTGGGACGGCAGCCCATCCGAACATTTATGGGCTGAGTACCGTCGCCTCAAAGAAAAGCTGGATCGTGGGGAAATTTACGAACCATTATTTTGAAAGGAAAAACTATGTCGTTAGACATCAATCAAGTACGCGCACTTGCAGTTGCGTGCAAACAAGTGAAAGAACAACTGCCACCTGACAGTGTGTTTGAATACCACATTGAAAGCGCTATCTATGGACTAGATAAATGCTGTGCTATCTGGGACGAGGTACGGCCCGGCAATTACGAACAATACGAGTTCGATCTTGTCATAGATAATTAGTAACGCTAATATTAGCTAACTTCAGGAGGAAGTAATGAAAGCTGATGAATATATGGACCTCGCTCGCAAGGAAGAACAAGAGCGACGGCAAAACCCCAATCAATACGACTTATACAGCTACACATATGTATGGCTTAAATCCCGTCAACCCGATCTTGCCAAAGAACTTGAAGAAAACTTCAAGCAAATAGAACAACAAGTAAGCACTGCGAGAGAAATAGAACACGTTCTACAACTCGAGCAACTCTACGACAACAGATTGGAAGATCTTGAAGATGACACTATTAAGTATTGACTTCGAGACTTACTTCGACACGAAGCTAAGTCTTACCAAGATGACTACCATGGAGTATGTCCGACACCCCGACTTCAAAGTTTGGGGCGTCGGCATACGTCATGTTGGCGACAACACCGCTACCTGGTACGGCGAAGACGAAGCCGAAGACTACATACACTCCATACCTTGGGAAGATACAAAGATCATTGCGCACAACGCTATGTTCGATGCATACATTTTAACCCAGTACTACGGAGTAACCCCTGCCTATTACTACGATACGGCTGCTATGGCCCGAGGTTTGTGGCCAGGTCAATCAGCACGGCTTGCCGACGTAGCACAACGTGTGTTCCCAGACGACACCACCATGCGCAAAGGCGACGAGCTTATCAACGCTAAGGGTATCGTCGACTTACCACCAGACATCGAAGAACAGATTGCAGGTTACTGCATACAAGACGTGGATCTAACTCACGCCATCTTCGAAGAACTGTGGCACGACTATCCCGAAGAAGAACTTGAGCTCATCAATCTCACAACACGTATGTTCGTTGAGCCCAAGCTACTCGTGGACCGTGAACGACTAACCACGTACCGAGACCAACAGATAACGAACGCAGAACAACTAATCAAAGCATCAGGAATCGACAAAAAAGTATTATCAAGCAACCAACAATTTACCGAATATCTAAAGAACGAACACAACATCAACGCACCAACCAAAAAATCTCCATCTACAGGCGAACAGATACCGGCACTCGGCAAGAACGATGCAGGCTACAAACAGCTTTGCAACAAACACCCCGAGCTGCAGCACATCTGGGACGCACGTGTCGTTGTCAAATCACGTATTGCAGAGACACGAGCCCAGCGCTTCTTGGATGCATGTAACGAAGACGGGACACTCAGCGTACCGCTTCGATATTATGCAGCACATACTGGCCGCTTCGGCGGTACAGAAAAAATCAACATGCAGAACTTACCTCGCGGCAGTGAGATACGTAAGTCGTTGATTGCCCCGGAAGGCAGGTTAGTGTATGTAGCTGACCTCAGCAACATCGAGGCACGAATGCTTGCATGGCTTGCAGACGAACAAGACCTACTACAAGCATTCGCACGTAATGATGATGTCTACAGTCAGTTTGCCAGCCAAGTATACGGACGACCTATAAACAAGCACGACGATCCGACGGAACGGTTTGTAGGTAAGACGGCCATTTTAGGTCTTGGCTACGGCATGGGTGCTAACAAGTTCCAAGCTACATTAAAGTCTGGAGCTATGGGCCCACCAATGGAGTTCACAACCGAAGAAGCACATGACGTTGTCAGTACATACCGAACTACATACCCAGGTATCCCGGAGTTCTGGTCACGTGCAACCAACATGCTGATGTGGACTCTTGATAAACAAAAATATAATCCCCCACTTCAGTACAGAGTGTTCTCAATACATGAAAATGCAATTGGGCTGCCTAATGGGATGCGACTTGTGTATCAAGACCTACAGATTCTAGGCAGTCAGTACAAGTATAGCTTCCGCGGTAAACCAGAGTTTACTTGGGGCGGAAAAATTACAGAGAACATAGTGCAAGCGCTATCCCGCATCGTCATTACTGACGGACTCATGCGTATACATGCATACCTCCAGGACCTGGGAGGTTCGGTTGTACTGACAGTTCATGACGAAATCGTTTGCATCGCTCCCGAAACAGATGCTAACAAAGTGATGGACAAGATAATTGAGCTCATGTGCATACCACCCGACTGGGCTCCAGACTTACCGCTTGCCGCAGAAGGCGGCTACGACAAGGCGTACAGTAAATGAGCAGACTGGTGCTACATCGCAAGGAGGACGAGAACGTTGTTATACACAAAAACGGCGAAATTATCTGCCTTGTGAAATTGACCGAAGCAAGACGCTCTTCAGCTCGCCTATTATTTGAAGCCAGCGATGACGTTGATATCGACAGGGAAGAAGTCTTTCAACGTAAGTATAACGTCGTTTAGATTTTACGATAGTATTAGCAAAGCTAATGCTGGATCGGAGGACCAATGCAGTTTGTGTTTCTTGAGTCTAGTAATGGATTACGGCTCACAAAACACGTCTCCACCAAGGAGACAAAAAGTTATCCTAATGTCAAAGATGTTACCTCTTTTCACTTTGACATCGAGCCATCGGCCGCAGGGTTGCAAGAGCTAACCTCCCTCATTTTGCAGCACTCGGCCGATGGCCATTGCCTTCTCAAAGGCCCACTGAAAAAACCGCTTACAAACGAAAGCCGCCGCGGGCAGAGCGACAAGCTCGCCTACAGTGAATACATTGTCCTGGACCTGGATGGTTTGTATGTCGATGGCTACAAACATAGGTCGGATCTAAAAGGTAAGGATATAGAACGCATTGCTAAGCTTGTAATGTCTCAAATGCCTGCCGCGCTACAAGATGTATCATACATCGCACAAGCCAGCAGTAGCATGGGAATGAAAAGCGACCGCGTTTCGCTGCACATATACATTGCATTGCAAGTACCGCTGCCGCCTAAGACAGTAAAGTTGTGGCTAAAGCACATCAACCATACAGTCGAGCTGTTCCGATCACAGCTGGAGCTGTCATCGACAGGACAGTCTCTCAAGTACCCGCTTGATTTATCAGTCGCTGACAACAGCAAGCTTATCTTCATTGCACCACCTGACTTTGATGATACAAAACTTGACCCATTCAAAAGCCCTGAAGATAGGATAGTGCTTGTAGAAAACGAACATCCGGCCGTGGACCTTGTACCGTTGTTAAACGATGTGAGCCCAGAAGCTGTGTTTACAGACGGTGTAAAAATCAAAGATGAGCTACGTAAAAAAGCAGGGCTCAAGCTACGCCAGGCTAAGATCACTACCTCAACAATCAACAACGAAGTTATGGACGTTCTTACCAACCCCGACAAAATGTCAATCAACGTTATCGACACCACCTCGCTGCCGTACGTACGTTGCAACATCAACGGCGGAGACAGCGGCGCCTACTGGTTCAACATTGAAGACCCTACATACATGTATAACTTCAAAGACGAACCTATATTCGAGATCGAAAAAGCAGACCGTGAGTTTTATCAGTCTATATTCGAGACATATGAAGCTGAGCTTCAGGAACGTGGTGTGTCGCACAGACCAGTTGTACTACGCGACTTTTACACCGATACCTACTACAACGGTCTTTACGATCCAAACAACAACCAGTTTACAGATAACTTCCCATTAACACCTACGCAAAAAACAAGCATTCAAAGTTTCATGCGTAGCCACGGCCGTCAGGAACCAGAGTTTGTACCAGATGCACAGGTTGTTTTTGACCCGTGCACTGACGCACCAGCTGTTCAGATGGAACAAACACCTTATTACGTCAACATGTACCGTAAGACCGACTACATGTTGAACAGCAGCAAAGCGCCGGAACTTACATACGGTACTGCAGCTGAGCTCGCGGATGTTGTCCCACTAACATACAAGCTCATCCACCACATGCTTGGCTCCGGTGCAGCGGAAACAGAACACTTCATTAACTGGCTTGCATACATCTATCAGACTCGACGCAAGTCGATGACTGCATGGATACTTACAGGCATACCAGGAACCGGCAAAGGTTTGTTTGCAAACAAGATACTCAAACCACTCTTTGGTCACGCACATGTACCGATGAAGTCTCTCGAAAACATCGAAGAGCAGTTCAATCTCTACATGCGTTCCGCGCTGTTCCTGGTTGTCGACGAGTTTCGTATGACTGATGCACATGGTGGCAGCCTGCGTATGGCTGACAAACTAAAGAATCAGATCACCGAGCCAACCATGACAATCCGTGCAATGCGTGCAAACCAAATCGAGTTACCGTCATATACAAACTTCATCTTCCTGACTAACCGTCCAGATGCAGTAAAGATTGAGCCTGGTGATCGGCGCTACAACGTCAGCCCGCGGCAAGAAACAAAACTCGAAGAAGCGTTGCCAGAAGTTATTGAAGGCATCGATGAACTCGAGAATGAGCTACATACATTTGCCGGGGCCCTGGCAGCATTCAGTGTAGACAAACGCATGGCACGCACTTGCATGAATAATGAAGCAAAAGATGCAATGCGCACAGTGACAATGTCGGTATTCGAAGAGTTCTGCGAAGCCCTACAACGCGGGAACATTAACTATTTCTTAGATGTATTGGACGTAAGCATCGACGATACATTCAACGCTGCGCGCATTATCAGCTCACAACGTTTTGTAAAAGCTTGGATTGCAGACGCCAAAACCCATGGCATGTCTATTGTTCCGGTCGAACATCTGCGCACCGTTTACCATACGCAGACAGAACAGACACCTGCAATTGCAAATCGTGAGTTCCATAAGCGTCTTGATCGTAATGGCTTGAATGTACAACGCAAACGTATGCCTGGTACCGATCGGAACGCAAGTGGTGTTCGTGGAATTGTAATCAACTGGACCACGGACCACGAACAACTAGATCAGATCATAGATCAACACTTCGATAACAAAGATAAAGTGTTGATTATTAATAAATAAATATTAGTATCACTAATAAGTTCTAGTTGTTCAGGAGGATACTGTGATTGAACTTACACAAACCGAACGCCCCGATGCCCAAAAACCACTATCAAAACCTGAAGCGTTTGGGCCAGTAGCAGCATGGTCGTACAGTGCTCTCAAAGTATTCGAAGAATGCCCGTACCGTACATACATCTCACGGGTAAAGAAGATACCTGAACCATCTAGTCCAGCTGCAGACCGTGGTTCACAAATACACGACGAAGCAGAAAAGTATGTCGATGGTCGTATCGAAGACTTTCCTGATTCACTAAGTAAATTTGAAAAACAATTCGCTGAGCTGCGTGCAGGTTACCTTGCAGGCACTGTCGAACTCGAGGGTGAATGGGGATTTACCATCGATTGGACGCCAACCGGATGGCTCAGCAACGATACGTGGGCCCGAATCAAACTCGACGCCTATGTCAAAGAAGATGATACAAGCGCACGTGTCATCGATTACAAAACAGGTAAACGCTTTGGAAATGAAATTAGTCATTCCCAACAGTGTCTTCTGTACGCAATCGCGGCTTTCATGCGCGATCCAGAACTACAGTTTGTACAAACAGAGCTGTGGTACCTGGATAAAGGTGAAACCGCAACACAGTCTTATACCCGCAACGAAGCTATGCAGTTTATGCCTAGCTATCACGAGCGTGGTGTAAAGATGACAACAGAAACGGACTTTGAGCCTCGGCCAAGTTCGTCTGCTTGTCGCTGGTGCTCTTACCGTAAAGGCGAGTTTCCAGAATGCCAATGGGGCGTAGATGTTTAACCTCCAGTTGACTGCGCCCTAGCTCCCCTGCAGGTTTTCCCTCCTTTTCATCTGCAGGGGGGCACCCTTTCAACTTAAACAATATGGAGTTTGTAATGCGTAAATACGCACGATACGGCTTGGCTGGCCTTCTAGCCATTTGCAGTTTTTCCCTAGCACTCGAAATGTTGGTGTTCGCACTCAACGGTTTGCTTGGAATGATTGCTATCACTGCAGTCACTTACTTTCTATGGAGTTATCTAGATGACAACCCTAGTCAGCAACCTGCTTAAACTCGCGTACTTCATTCTTGAAGCTGCGCAAATCTATTATCTAATCAAATATTTATGGAGTAAATACAATGTGGATCGCTGGTTTACTGTCCGCTCTCGGACTTTTGTTTCTAATATTTAAATTTGGCATTCGCCGCGTCGTCTCGTACGACATCCCAATTGACGTAGGTGTGACAGCCTTACTGATGTGGGCGTTTGCCGGTACATACAGCGGCATGATGGCTGCCATGATTGGTGGCTTGGTTGTGTCTGTTGTTTTGTACACACTCAAGCGGACCATCGTCCGTGAAGTACTAGTCTTTGAGAAGCGCGATTACTGGATCGCTAACAAATTCTCAGTACCCATTCCCACCTATCGGTGGGTTACTGTCAACCCGTAACCTCTAAATGCGTACGCGTACCAAGTACGTGCGGAATGTTAAAACTCCGCACGAGCGTATGCTCATGCCTGGACGAAAGAACGTTAAGCTCGGGCATAGAGTTAATGTAAAAATGTGGAAAGGCTTGCCGCTATACCAGTTCTCGTTAGAGGAGCGTGTTACATGCCCGACCACCTGTAATCAGTGGGAGAACTGCTATGGCAACAACATGCCTTTTGCTCACCGCTTCGATCATCAAAGCAAGAATTTTAATGCTTGCCTTGAAGCATCAGTAGCCGAGCTTGCACGCAAACACCCCAAAGGTTTTGTTGTGCGTTTACACGTACTAGGTGACTTCTTCAGTACTGAGTACGTAAATTTCTGGGCAGAAATGCTTATCAAATATCCAATGATGAATGTGTATGGCTACACGCATCGCTTGTTACAAAGCGACATAGGTAAACGTATACGCTGGCTTAACCATGCTTTGCCCTCGAGGTGGCGAATACGGTTCAGTGATAATTGGCGTGCTAAGTTTTCTGCATGCGTTGTGCACCCGGACAGTAAGTATGTACCAAAGAAAAACAAAGAGGTTATCTGCCCCGAGCAACTTGGGCAGGTCGATAAATGCGTCAACTGCGGATTGTGCTGGTCACAAGAAAACCGTCGCATTATTTTTCTTGAACATTAATATTAGCTGTACTAATATTCTCGACAGTTAGGACGACTATGCTAAAACCATTTGAACATCAAAAAACTACGTCTCAATTTATCATCGACAACCCCCGTGTGTTGGTCACGTCTGACCCAGGCACAGGGAAAACACGTAGTGTTATCGATGCCTACCTAACTCGTACCAAAGGCCGCATGCTTGTATTGGCACCCTTGTCAATCCTTCAAGCATCCTGGGGTGACGACATTGACAAGTTCGCCCCAGGCATTGAGTACGAAGTTGCATACGCTCGTAACCGAGCCAAAGCGTTTAAGTCACAAGCTGAAATCATCATCACTAATCATGATGCGGTGAAGTGGCTCGCTAAGAACACCGACGTTCTTAAGGGCTTCAACACACTATGCATTGATGAATTTACAGCTTTCAAAAACAAAGATAGCCAACGCAGTAAAGCTGCACACAAGATTGCTCAGCTATTTGACTACCGCATTGCTATGTCAGGTACGCCAAACAGCAACACAATTTGTGACATCTGGCATCCAACGTTACTCGTGGACGACGGACAACGGCTCGGGCACCGTTTCTATACATTCCGGGCAAACGTATGTACTCCAGTATTCAATGGCTTTGCTAACGAATGGAAAGACAAACCAGATGCTGAGCTCATGGTTGCTGCTGCAATCAAAGACATCAATATCCGGTATGAACTTGAAGAATGTTTAGACATGCCCAAACAGTCCTACCACACAATCAAAACCCAGCTATCAGACGCGATGATGCAAGCTTACAAAGAGCTCGCAGAAGACAACGTGCTCTGGACTGGTGAAGCTACAATCAATGCAGTTCACGCAGGAGCATTGACCAAAAAACTTCTGCAGCTCTGCACTGGCGCCGTCTACAACGAAGACGGTGAAGTAGTCGGCTTTCACAAAGAAAGATACAACCTCGTTATGGATCTCGTTGAGCAACGTAAGCATTCGCTCGTTGCATTCAACTGGACCCACGAGCGTGACTATCTTATTGAGCAAGCCGAAAAACGTGGCATCAAGTACGGTGTCATTGATGGCAGCGTCTCTGCAAAAGCACGCAAAGACATTGTCGACCGCATGCAGGCTGGGCAACTACAGGTTGTATTTGCTCATCCTCAATCAGCTGGTCACGGTCTCACATTGACGACTGCTACCAGCGTCATCTGGTGTTCACCGACATACAACGCTGAGCACTACCAACAGTTCAACCGTCGCATCTATCGCGCCGGTCAAACCAAACGTACCGAAGTAATCCACATTGCAGCTGAAAACACCTGGGAAACCGATGTGTATGTAAAGCTCAGTGGAAAGCTCGGTCGTATGGAGAACTTGTTATCAATTCTTAAAGTACTCAATCCAACCAAGGAAAAAGCAGCATGAACCAACCATTACTTACACCTATTAGAACTATCGACGAACTAATCGACAGAAAAAAGTCAATTAAGTCTCAGATGGAAAAGCTCAACAGTGAGCTAAAAAATTTGAGAGAGCAAGAGAACGATATCGATCTTGAGCTTCTCAAAAAACTAGATGCAGAAGGGCTGAAAAAGACAGCCAATGAAGTTGCTTCTGTATCTATCAAAGAAGAAACAGTCCCAGACGTACATGACTGGGATGCCCTCTATGCACACATCATAAGCTCAGGGGATTTCTCTCTTATCCAAAGACGCGTTTCGTCAACTGCATACCGTGAGCTTCTCAAACTTGGTGAGAACGTCCCCGGCCTGCAGCCACGCGAGATCCGTCGCATCAACTTCCGTTCACTCTAAATATGAAAGGTTAAATGACTATGAGTAACGCACTAGCACTAGCTGAAGATAAGCTACCAGCTCACATTTCGAAAGACACTGGCCGCGGTAACGAAGAGGTGACTGCGAACCAATTGACCATACCCCGTGTCAAGCTTTTACAAAAGATGTCTGATGAAGTGGACAAACACCACCCGAACTACATTGAAGGCGCCGAAGATGGCCACTTCTTAAATTCTCTGACCAGAGAAATTTACGGTGACGAAATCTACGTCATCAATGTGAAGTTCAAAGACGAGTACGTTGTATGGCGTAAGCGTGAAGCAGGTGGCGGGTTACTTGGTAATTATGGTTCTGAAGCAGAAGCTGCAGCAGCAATCAAAGAACAAGACAAACCCGAAGAGTACGACATCAACCAAACGCATTCGCACATGATGATGGTAAAAAATCCAGATACTGGTGAGCTCAGCAACCCAGTCATCATGGATTTTGCTGCATCCAAACTGCGTGTATCACGCAACTGGAACAGCCAAATCAGCATCAAAGGTGGTGATCGTTTTTCTGGTCTTTGGAAACTTAAAGCAGTTTCGGTGACAAACAGTGGCGGCAAGTCCTGGATGAACCTCGAAGCTGAGTTTATAGGCTGGGCCCAGAAAAAAGACTACGAAGCAGCTGAGGCTGTGTTCGAGTCTATGGGCTAACGACTAGGAGTTGTGCGGTGAACGAGCATAGTTTCATTAGATCTGTGCACCGTTCACTGCACAACAACGTCACCAAGTGGAAAATACACGACCGCTACAATGGTGGCGTGCCTGACGCTTTCTATATGGGTCCACAAGGTTCTCTTTGGGCCGAGTACAAATACCTCAAACAACTCCCCGCACGCGACAAAACTAATCTCAAACTTGGTCTGAGTCTTCTCCAAACTGAATGGCTCAATCTTTTATTTGAATACAACCACAATGCTTGCTTGATTGTCGGCGCAGAAGACACAGCCCTCATTTTATTAGAGAAACAATGGACAGCTAATATTAGTAAAAGGTACTATATGGAACATTGCATACTCCGTAAGGAGGTAGCGGGGTACATAGAATCCATTTGTCTACCGGATCAATACTATGAAAACGAAGGAAAGGCTTCCTGTCACAGTGACAAATCTCCGTAAAATTTGGGACCAAAAAAAGCACGAGATGCAAGTTACTCAAATCGAGGCCGCGGGCAAACTCGGCTGGACCCAAGGCGCTTTCAGCCAATATCTCAATGGTATTACCGATCTCGGACCGGCGGCTGTAGTTAAGTTAGCCAACTTTTTAGGAGTAGACCCAACAGAAATAGACCCACAGATATTTGAAAAACTGCCAACCCTGCGAAAAACTAGCGTACGGTATACTCTCGATGACGCAACAAAACTTATCGAAGACCAAAGCGTCTACGAACGGGATGTCGGCATATTTCGCATTCATATCAAACCGGAACACGTCGGAAAACAGCTAAAAAAAGACTACCCATTCGGTGGAACGCAGGGTTGTCATTTGGTTTGTTTTGATCCGGCAACGTCTGTTCCTCTCCCACGAACTACTGACAACGAACAGCTGTGGGTCATTCAACGAAAAAAAGAAAAAACGTTTGATATCGTTTGCGACAAAAATCTACCAAACTCAAAAGACTTGGCTCAAAAATTCATACTGCTTGGAGTTGCGTACTTTTGATAATGTTTCACATTAGTTCGATGACAACGTATATTAGCTATGCGAATATTAGCCTCAGTAATGACATGGGGTCATTACAGAAAGGAAATGGATGACAGATTTGATAAACAAACCCCCACATTACAACGCAGGCAGCGTTGAGTGTATCGTGGCTATTCAGGCAAGTATGTCGCCCGAAGAGTTTAAGGGTTATTTGAAAGGTAACGCTATGAAGTATCTGTGGCGCTACAACCTAAAAGGTAATGCTATCCAGGACTTGGAAAAATGCATCTGGTACACCAATCGGCTTAAGGAGGTTGTCGAACATGGAGCTAGACCAATGGCTAATGCAGAAACACGGACCATTTATGGACATACAGGAAATAGCTGATCTTTTGCGGATCAAAAAGCATTCCATATACCAGCAGATTTACTTAGGAAAACTTGATATTCCTCATATCAAGCGCGGAAAAAAATACCTTTTTCCAACACCCGAAGTTTCAAGATATCTTCAAGACAACATACAAGCTAAGGTGATTGGAGGCTGCGGAGAACATCTGTAGGACGTAACTGCGTATAACGTTTGAGCTGTCCCCAAGTTTTGTGACCAGAAATTACAGCAACTTCGGGGATGCTCAATCCCTTCTCGAAAAATCTACTAATCGCTTCATGCCGTAGGTCATGAAACTTCAAATCTTTTACCCCTGCTTGCCGTGTAACTAACGCAAAACGGTCAGAAATAGAGGCGCTCTGCTCGCATAAAGCAAGCCTAGACCCCGACTTTCGGTATTTCATCGCACGAGAGAGCGCGTTTCGAAGGGGTAAATGCATAGGAATTGTCGAAAATTCACGGCTTTTGCTACGTTCTTCTTCTCGATCTCGAACTCTAAGTAGGTTGTTCCCCCAGTCGATATCCTCAAAACGCAGCTTGTGAATCTCCTCTTGGCGTAGCGAAGAATGCACAGCCACCCGTATTACGTCCGTAATCCAATGCATACCTCCAGCACGTAGCAATCGTTTGTACTCACCTGGCTGCAATCGTCGGTCGCGTTGGTTGCTACCACCAATAAGTTTAAGTTGAGACATCACACGCATAGTCACACGCACCGGATTCTCGGAAAGCTGTAAACCCCACAGCGTCCTGGCCATATCAATCGCTTGTGCAAGATAGGTCAGCTCCTGATTAAGTGTAGACGCAGATACATATTCACGTCGGGCACGGCCGTACTCGAGTATCTTTTCTGGTATCAGATCGGATACCGGC